>OLPA01002907.1_pt1 | contig 12198 bp, 9 predicted proteins | sample 1672811 | NCBI WGS metagenome assembly OLPA01 (sample SAMEA3136726, study PRJEB25190) | human gut metagenome | biome: human gut; feature: human-associated habitat; material: faeces | place: Austria | collected 2013
GCGCTACGGCAGTGTGCAGGCGCTGGAGAATGTAAATCTTTCGGTGGAGCCGGGCGAATTTATTGCGATCCTGGGACATAACGGTTCCGGAAAAACCTCGCTTGCAGACGCTCTGCTTTTCAAAGCGGGAGCAGTCGATAGACTGGGTAAAACAATTGACGGAACTACTGTCTGCGACTTTGACTCAGAAGAGATAAAAAGAAAAATTTCAATAAACGCGGCGCTGGCATCCTTTGATTATGAGGGAACTAAAATCAATCTTATCGACACTCCCGGTCTTTTTGATTTTGCCGGAGAAATGGAGGAGGGTATATACGCCTCCGACACTGTTATGATAACCGTTTCCGCTAAATCAGGGGTTAAGACAGGTACTAAAAAAGCTTATGCGTCAGCTGTCAGAGCCGGAAAATCAAAGATGTTCGCCGTAACAAAAATAGACGACGAAAACGCCAATTTTTATAATGTTCTTACTGAACTGAAAACCGTTTTCGGTCCTACTGTGTGTCCGATCGTGGTACCGGTTATAGAAAACGAAAAGATAGTTTCCTACGTTAATCTTATTGAAATGAAGGTTTACAAATACGAAAACGGAAAGGCCGTGGAAATTGACCTCCCTATTGCAAAGGCTATTGAGAAAATGGTTTACCGTATAGACGGTCTGATCGAAGCCGTCAGCGAGGCGGTTGCCGAAACGGACGAAGAGCTTATGAATAAATTCTTTGAAGGCGAACCGTTTACTCAGGAAGAACTTATAAACGGCATACACACAGGAATGAACAAGGGGATCATAACTCCGGTGGTATGCGTTTCATCATCCGATCTTTCAGGAGTTGATATGCTGCTTAAGGAGATAACTCTCCTGCTTCCGTCGCCGGACGAAGTACCGCCTAAAGAAGCGGTTGAAAACGGAAAAACGGTAACAGCCAATTGTAAATCGGAGGATCCGCTGTCGGCGTTCGTTTTCAAAACAGTTTCCGATCCTTTTGTAGGTAAAATGTCATATATCAGAGTTATGTCAGGAATATTGAAATCCGATTCTCAGGTTATAAACACATCTACGGGAGAAACTGAAAAAATAGGCAAGCTTTATAGAATGACGGGCAAACAGCAAAACGAAATATCCGAAGCAAAGGCGGGAGCTGGCAAGGAGAGCGTGCAGACCGAACAGGACGTCACGCAGGACGAGGACACTGACGCCATCGAAACGATCGCGAATGGCAAGGAGCGCAAAAAATACTGCTACACGATCCTGGTCTACGGCGTGGACAACGACGCCGGCGGCAGCGACACGAATATGCTCATGCGCTTTGACGCGGATGGCAAGAAAATCGACGTCGTCAGCCTGCCGCGCGACACGCTGATGAGCAACGGCCACAAGCTCAATTCCTCCTATAACAACGGCGGCACGGAAAAGCTGCGCAGCAACATTGAAGACATGCTGGGCATTCCCGTGGACTTCTACGTCTCCGTCGACCTCAAGGGCTTCATCGCGCTGATCGACCAGATCGGCGGCGTGGATTTTGACGTGCCTGAGGACATGGACTACGACGACCCCTATCAGGATCTGCACATTCACTTTAAAAAGGGATTGCAGCACCTCAGCGGCCAGCAGTCCATGGAGGTCGTGCGTTTCCGTCACAACAACGACAACACCGGCTACGGCGGGCGGCAGGACATCGGCCGCATCGGCACACAGCAGGCATTTTTGAAGGCCGTGGCGCAGAAGCTCATGAAGCTCGAAAACGTCCCCGCGATGGCGGAAACATTCTTAAAGTACGTCAAAACCGACCTGACACTCGGCAACCTTGTCTGGCTTGCCAACGAGGCGCTGGGTATGGGCGGAATGGACGCCATCAGCTTTGCCACCCTCCCCGGTGACGGCACAGGCTGGTACAAGGGCATGTCGGTCTACGCCCTTGACCCCACGCAGGTGCTGGAAATGACCAACTCCATGCTCAACCCCTACGCCGCGGACATCACCGCGGCCGACCAGAACATCTTAGTCCCGTAATTTTCGCAGGATTTTCAGAAAGTGAGAAAAGGATCGCCGATGCCATTGAAGTTCCGCTTCGCGCTGCTCACCGCGGCGCTCATGCTCGTTTTGAGCGTCAACGCCCTTGCAAACAGCGGCGAAGGCGCGCCGGAGGCGCCCGCTCCCGCACAGGAAGAAACCGCCGAAAAGGCGTCGCCGTTCGCGCCGCTCCGCACGTATGCGGGCGAATTTGCCGACGTGAAAAGCGGCGACTGGTTTGCCCCCTCGGTCGTCTCCGCCTATGAATACGGTCTCCTCTCCGGGCGCGGGAACGGTGCGTTCGCGCCGGGCGACAATGTGACGCTCGCCGAGATGCTGACCATTGCCGCGCGCCTGCGCGCCATCTATACCACCGGCGGCGAGGAGGTCATTCCCGCCGCGCCGCTCGAAGAGAGCTGGTATCAGCCCTACGTTGACTACCTCAAAGCGGAAAACCTGCTCGACAACCGCTTTGAAGGCGCTTATCACCTGCCCGCCTCGCGCGCGCAGATGGCGGGCATCTTTGCGTTTGCTCTGCCCGCCGAATGGTACGATGAGCCGAACGCCTTGCTTGTCACCACCGCCTACGCAAGCGGCGATTTCATCGCCGACGTGACGGACAAGACCCCCTACCGCAGCGAGATCCTCCTGATGTATCGCCGCGGACTGCTCTCCGGCATGGACGATGCCGGCAGTTTTGCGCCCGATCGCAGCGTCAGCCGCGCGGAGATCGCGGCGCTGCTCACGCGCGTTGTCGAACCGGAAACACGCCTGACGCTCACCTGGACGGTCGCGCCCTACCACTCCGCCGCCGGTGCAACGCTCGCAGGGCTCGTCGCAGCGCCGCAGAAAACAGCGCTGCCCGCCTCGCCGAAGGACACCGCCGCCATCGATGCGCTCGTGCGCGGCATGCTTGCGCGCGGCGAGCACAGCATCACGCTCCAATACCCCAAGGCGCTCTCAGCTGCCACGGCAAACGCGCTGACACAGGCGTTCACCTCCTGCGTCAAAACCTACTGCGAGCAGATGTACAACGTGGTCTCCTGCCGCTCGTATGCGACGGGGCGCGTCGTGTTCACCTTCTCCTCCACTGCCTGTGCGGAGAAAGTGCTCGAATCCTACCGTGCCAAAACGCTCGCCGCCGCCATTCGCGTGCACGACTCCCTCTGGGAGAGCGGCACACTGAGCTACGGCATGAGCCAGTATGAGATCGCGCAGGCCTACTATCTCTGGCTGTGCGACAACTGCCGCTACGACAGCGCCGCCGGCGACGATTCCGCCAGCCACCTTGCCTACGGCGCGCTCGTGGGCGGCCTTGCCGTGTGCGACGGCTACACAGGCGCGTACAACCTGCTCTTAAAGCTCGAGGGCATCGACTGCACCGCGCTTTTCAACGACAGCCACATCTGGACGCTCGCAGAGCTGGACGGCACGACGTATCACATCGACGTCACCTGGGGCGATCAGTACGGCAGGACGGATCTCCGCTACTTTGGCATGAGCGAGGAGCAGTCCTACCAGTATCACCCCTGGAGCACGCAGAATCTGCCGAAATAACATACAAAAAGGCTCTCCGCTCATAGCGGAGAGCCTTTTCTCTTTTCTCTTCAAATCACGAACGACTCGCCCTCGCGCGTGATGCGCGCGATCGCGTCCTTCTGTGCGGGGTGCGCGGCAAGATAGCGGTCGATGACCTCGTACTTTTTCCACATGTGCATGGGGAAGACGTGCTGCACCTTGATCTGCCTCATCAGCTCTTCGATGCCAAGCCCCTCGCTCCCCTCGCCGAGTCTCGGGTCGAGCGGTGCCATTGCCGCTGTGATCTCGGGCGCGATGGCGTTGTCCGTCGCCTCGTTTTCAACCGCCGCGGCAAGCTTTTCGATCGCCGCGCGGTAATGGGCGGCCATATTATTGCAATACGCCTCGCCCTCGCTCTTCCAGTCCCACCAGTTGAGGTCGCCCCCGTGGTAGACCATCTTCCCCTCGCAGCGCAGAAGATACGCGTTGCCGATGTCCGTTGACTTGATGGCGCGGATGCTCAAGTCCTCGCCCGCGACGTCGGTGAGCAAAATGCTGTCGGGCCGCAGAACGGTCGTGCGGGCAAAGGCTTCATCGGAAATGTTGAGCCACTGGCGTTTGCGCTCGGTGAGGCGCGTATCGCGCGAGACGAAAAAGCGCGCGTCGGGGTACTTTTCCAAAAGTGTGAACACCTTGGCGTCGAAGTGATCCTCGTGGCTGTGGCTCGCGAAGACGAGCAGCGGCTTGTCTGGGTTCAGCTCCGGCAGCTCGCCCGTGTAGTCGGGCTCGTAGGTGTAGTCAAAGAGCGTGTAGAACTTGTCCCACTCGACAAGATACGCGCTGTGGGCGATGAAGGTGACGTTCATGTGCTTCTCCTTTCGCGCGCGGGATATGGCTTTGCGCGTAGGATTATAACAGACGCGCGGGCGCAACGCAAGGGAAAAGGCTTTTCAAACGTGCGCGGTTGTGGTAAAATATTTGCAATTTTAACAGCGAATGTTGTATCTTTGCAGGAAGGAGCCGCGCGATGCTGAAAAAAGCCTATGTTGAGATCACGAACTGCTGCAATCTCGCCTGCTCCTTCTGCCCCAAGACGCGGCGTGCGCCGCGCACGATGAGCGCGCAGGAATTTGACCTCGTCCTCTCCCGGCTCGAAGGGTATGTGCAGTATGTTTACCTCCATCTCATGGGCGAGCCGCTGCTGCACCCGGAGCTCTCCTCGTTTTTCGCCCTTGCCGGGGCGCGGGGCATGAAGGTGTGCATCACGACGAACGGCACGCTCCTTGAAAAGCGCGCAGACGAGCTGCTGAATGCCGGGAGTCTGCACAAGATCAGCGTTTCGCTCCACAGCTTTGAGGGCAACGACGGCGCGGTTGAGCAGGAGCTTGCCTACCTTGAGCAGGTCTGGGACTTTGCGGAAAAGGCCGCGAAAAAGGGCGTCATCGTGGCGCTGCGCCTCTGGAACGACGGCGGTGCGGACGCGCGCAACGGCGAAATTCTCGACTTTCTGCGCGCTCGCACGGGAAATGACTGGCCCGAAATGCGCAACGGCAGCTTCCTCCTGCGCGACCACTTGTATTTGGAGCGCGCGGGCAAATTCGAATGGCCCGACCTCTCTGCAAACGAATCCGGCGCGCAGTTCTGCTATGGCCTGCGCGACCAGCTCGGGATCCTTGCCGACGGTACCGTGGTCCCCTGCTGTCTCGATCACGAGGGCGACATTCCGCTGGGGAATCTCTTCACCCAGCCGCTTGCGGAAATCCTCGAAAGTCCGCGCGCGTGCGCGCTGCGCGAGGGCTTTTCGCAGCGAAGACCCGCCGAAGAACTCTGCCGCCGCTGCGGTTTTGCCGCGCGCTTCAATAAATAAGGCTTATGACAGAACACTGGGAAAACTTAACTGCGATGACCGCGCCGCTTCTTGCGTGGTATGACTTAAACGGCCGCACGCTGCCGTGGCGCAGCGTCGTCACACCATACCGCACATGGGTCTCGGAGATCATGCTCCAGCAGACGCGCGTCGGCGCGGTGATCCCCTACTTTGAACGCTTCATGGAAGAACTTCCCGACGTTTCCGCGCTCGCGGCGGTTTCCGAGGAACGGCTTTTGAAGCTCTGGGAGGGGCTTGGCTACTACTCGCGCGCACGAAACCTCCAAAGGGCGGCGAAGATCGTCGTCTCCGACTTTGGCGGCGCGCTGCCGCAGTCGTATCATGCGCTCTTGTCGCTCCCCGGCATCGGCGAATATACCGCTGCCGCCATCGCGTCCATCAACTTTTCTGAGCCGGTCGCAGCGGTGGACGGCAACCTCCTGCGCGTCGCCGCGCGTGTGAGCGGCTGCGGCGAGGACATCATGGATGCCAAGGTGCGCTGTCTTTTCCGTCAAAGGCTCGATGCGGCCATCGACGCAAACCACCCCGGCGCGTACAATCAGGCGATGATGGATCTCGGCGCGACCGTGTGCCTGCCGAACGGCGCGCCCAAGTGCGAGATCTGCCCCGCACGTACCGTGTGCGAGGCGTACAAAAACGGTCTCGCCGAAGTCCTTCCCGTGCGCGCGAAGAAAAAATCGCGCAGGGTCGAGGAACGCACGGTGCTGCTGCTCTTTCAGGGGGGGAAGGTTGCGCTGCGAAAGCGGCCGGACACGGGGCTTCTCGCCTCGCTCTGGGAATTTCCGAGCATTTTGGGAAACCTCGACGAATCGGGCGTTTCGCTCGCGCTCGCGCAGATGGGGCTGTCGGCTGAATCCATTGCCCCCGCCGGCAGTGCAAAGCACATCTTCACCCACATCGAGTGGGATATGAAGGGCTACTTTGCCGACGTGACGGGCGAAAACGACGATCTCATCTGGGCGGACGCCGATGCGTTCGACGCACTCGCGCTGCCCACGGCATTCAAGAAATACACCGCGCTCGTTCGCGCGCGGCTATAAAAGAGGGAGAACAACGACCATGGCACAGCTTTACTTCAAATACGGCGCGATGGGCTCGAGCAAAACGGCCAACGCGCTGATGGCGCGCTTCAACTACGAAGAGCGCGGGCAGAAAACGCTTCTCTGCAAGCCCCAGCTCGACACGCGCGACGGCGACCACATGGTGCATTCGCGCATCGGCTTAGAGTACCCCTGCGTATACTTTCACGAGATGCGCGAGATGGACGAGGACAAGCTCAAGGAAAATGCCTGCATCATCGTCGATGAGGCGCAGTTCCTGACGAAGGAGGAAGTGCTCTATCTCGTCCACCTCGTCGACGACTGCGGCATTCCCGTCATCTGCTACGGGCTGCGCGCGGACTTTAAGGGCGACCTCTTCCCCGGCAGCTATGAACTGCTCGTCATGGCCGACAAGTTGGAAGAGGTCAAGACCATCTGCTGGTGCGGCAAGAAGGCCGCCTTCAACGCCCGCTTTGACGAAAAGGGGCGCGTACTGAAAGAGGGCGCGCAGGTCGTCATCGGCGCAAACGACCAGTACATCGGCCTGTGCCGCAAGCACTGGATGCTCGGCGACCTCGGCCCCGACTTCAACGGTCAGGGCACGGGCGACTGATGCACTGCGAGATCTGTCCCCGCCGCTGCGGCGCGGAGCGCACGGGGGAATTATCGGGCGGCGTGTGCCGCATGCCCGCGGGGCTCGTTGTCGCGCGCGCCATGCTGCACCTGTGGGAAGAGCCCGTGCTCAGCGGCACAAACGGCGCGGGCTGCATCTTCTTTTCGGGCTGCAACCTCGGCTGCGTCTTCTGCCAGAACGGGCGCATCAGCCACGAGAATTTCGGCAAGGTCATTACGCCCGCGCGCCTGCGCGAGATCATGGAAAGCCTCGTTTCGCAGGGCGCGCACTGCATCGATCTTGTCACGCCCACGCATTTCACCCCCTGGGTGCTCGAAGCGCTGGATCCGCCGCTCCCCGTCCCCGTTGTGTGGAACAGCGGCGGCTACGAGCGCGTGGAAACGCTCAGAACGCTCGAGGGCAAGGTGCAGATCTACCTGCCCGATTTAAAATACGCCATGGAACGCCCCGCGCGCGAGCTTTCCACCGCGCCGGACTACTTTGAAGTTGCCGCCGCGGCTATCGACGAGATGGTGCGCCAGGTCGGTGCATACAAAATTGGGGACGACGGACTGATGCGCTCCGGCGTCATATTGCGCCACCTCGTCCTGCCGGGGCAGATGGAGAACACCAAGCGCGTCATCGACTATGTTTCGTCCCACTTCCCGCCAAAGACCGTGCTCTTTTCGCTCATGAGCCAGTATACGCCGCAGAGCGGCGCGACCGGCGCGCTCGCGCGGCGCTTAAATGAGCGCGAGTACCGCACAGCGGTGCAGTACATGCGCGACTGCGGCCTGACCGACGGCTTTTGTCAGGAACTTTCGAGCGCCAAAGAGGAATACACGCCGATCTTTGACTTGCAGGGCGTCTGAGCGGCGAATGCCCGCCCGAAAAGCAGAATTTGATAACAAATTGAAATATCTCTTGATAAAACAACAAGGAGGACTCGATATGGAGCGTGTCAGCAAGCGGAATTACTATCTGGACATTGCGCAGACCGTGCTCGAGCGCGCGACCTGCCTGCGCCGCGTCTACGGCGCGATCATCGTCAAAAACGATGAGATCATCTCCACGGGCTACAACGGCGCGCCGCGCGGACGCAAGAACTGCGTCGACCTCGGCTACTGCACGCGCGAGCAGCTCAAGGTCCCGCGCGGCGAGCGCTACGAGCTTTGCCGCAGCGTCCACGCCGAGGCGAACGCCATCATCTCCGCCCAGCGGCGCGACATGGTCGGCGCGAGCATTTATCTGGTCGGGCGCGACGCGCGCAGCGGCGAGCTGCTGCACGACGCGACAAGCTGCCCCATGTGCCGCCGCATGATCATCAACGCGGGACTTGATGAGGTCGTGATCCGCCGCACGGAAACCGAATTCGACATCGTTCCCGTGCAGAAATGGATCGACGAGGATGACTCGCTATAACTTCAAAAAAGCGGCTTTGCCGCTTTTTTGAGGGGAATTGCCGCCCGCTGCAGCGCACGCGCCGTAGGCGCGCACGTTTGCGGGCTAAGAAGTATTTTTTCTGACGCACATGTCGTCAGAAAAAATGATTGAAATTCATTTGCGCCGTGCGCGGCACAAAGTCTGCGACGCTTCTATTTCTTTCACCGTCTGTGGGCGGCAAAATCTGCGATGCCTTTTCCGTCTGCGGACGGGAATTATTGATAAGACCTTGCAAATACCGCCATAACGGTGGTAAACTGTAGCTAATTACGCCCCGCTTTCATTCGGCGCGGGCAGAAAAGAGGAAAGCACCAATGGACAAGAAGAGATTCTATATCACCACCCCCATCTATTACCCTTCCGATAAGCTCCACATCGGCCACACCTACTGCACCGTGGCGACCGACGCGATGGCGCGCTACAAGCGTCTGACGGGCTACGACGTCATGTTTCTGACCGGAACGGACGAGCACGGCCAGAAGATCGAGGACAAGGCAAAGGACGCGGGCGTGACCCCGCAGCAGTTCGTGGACAACATCGTCTGCGGCGAAAAGGGCATTCTCGACCTGTGGAAGCTCATGAATATTTCGAACGACCGCTTCATCCGCACGACGGACGACTATCATGTTGCGGCCGTTCAGAAGATCTTCAAGAAGATGCACGACAACGGCGACATCTACAAGGGCACCTACAAGGGCAAGTACTGCAAGCCCTGCGAGAGTTTCTGGACGGAGAGCCAGCTTGTCGACGGCAAGTGCCCCGACTGCGGACGCGACGTGGAGGACGCCGAGGAGGAGGCCTACTTCTTCAAGCTCAGTAAGTACGCCGACCGCGTGCAGCACCTGCTTGAGGACACTGATTTCCTCCAGCCCGCCTCCCGCGTGAACGAGATGGTCAACAACTTCATCAAGCCCGGCCTTGAAGACCTCTGCGTTTCCCGCACGAGCTTCACCTGGGGTATCCCCGTGGACTTTGACCCCGGTCACGTCGTTTACGTCTGGGTCGACGCGCTCTTCAACTACTGCACGGCGCTCGGCTTCATGAACGACAAGTACGACGATTACGATAAGTTCTGGCCCGCCGACGTCCACTTTGTCGGCAAGGAGATCGTCCGCTTCCACTCCATCATCTGGCCCGCGATGCTCATGAGCATGGATATGCCCCTTCCCAAGCACGTTTACGGCCACGGCTGGCTCGTGATGGACGGCGGCAAGATGAGTAAGTCCAAGGGCAACGTCGTCGACCCCTATGTGCTCGCCGAGCGCTTCGGCGTGGACGCGCTGCGTTTCTTCCTGCTGCGCACGTTCCCCTTCGGCTCGGACGGCAACTTCTCCAACGAGCTGCTCATCAACACCATCAATGTCGACCTCGCCAACGACCTCGGCAACCTCGTCTCCCGCACGACGGCCATGGTCGAAAAATATTTCGGCGGCACGCTGCCGGAAAGCCGTCAGGCCGATGCGCTCGACGACGAGCTCATCTCCCAGCTCTCAGCCCTTCGCGGCAAGTACGAAGCCGAGATGGAGAAGTTCCAGTTCCAGAACGCGCTCGAGCTCATCTTCAAGTGCATCCAGCGCGCCAACAAGTATATCGACGAGACCGCGCCCTGGGCGCTCGCCAAGGACGAGGCCAACAAGCCCCGCCTTGCCTCCGTCATGTATAACCTCCTTGAGAGTATCCGCATCTGCACGGTGCTGCTCACCCCGTTCATCCCCGATTCCTGCGAGAAGATCTTCGCGCAGATCGGCGCGTGCGACTGCTGCCGCGATTGGGACAGCGCCGCGAAGTGGGGCAGCCTGAGCGCCACCGTCACCGTCCACAAGGGCGAGGCCATCTTCCCGCGCGTGGACGCGCAGAAGGCGCTCGAAGAGCTCGAGGCCATTCAGGAGGCGCAGAAGAAGGCCGCCCTCCCCGCGATGGAGTTCGAGCCGATGGTCGAGGAAAAGGTCGATTTCGACACGTTCTGCAAGTCCGACTTCCGCGCCGTCAAGGTCAAAGCCTGCGAGGCCGTGAAGAAGAGCGAAAAGCTCCTGCGCTTCACGCTCGACGACGGCACCGGCACCGACCGTCAGATCCTCTCCGGCATCCACAAGTTCTACGAGCCGGAGGAGCTTGTCGGCAAAACGCTCGTCGCCATCGTCAACCTGCCCCCGCGCAAGATGATGGGCCACGAGAGCTGCGGCATGCTGCTCTCCGCCGTCCACACCGAAAAGGGTGAAGAAAAGCTCAACCTCATCATGGTGGACGACAAGATCCCCGCGGGCGCAAAGCTCTGCTGAAAAGTCAAAAAGAAGAGGGCCGGAAACCGGCCCTCTTTTTTAGAAGGAGACAACATGAATCTGATTTTTGACACCCACGCCCACTACGATGACGAGGCGTTCGACGCTGACCGTGAGGAATTGCTCGCGTCCATGCCCGAAAACGGCGTGGGGCTGATCGTCGACCCCGGCTGCGACCTTGAATCGTCGCGCCGCGCGGTGGAGATCGCGGAACAATATCCCCACGTCTACGCCGCCGTCGGCTGGCATCCGGAAAACTGCGCACCCTACACGAGCGAGAGTCTCGACACGCTGCGGCAATGGGCAAAAAGCCCCAAGGTCGTTGCCATCGGCGAGATTGGCCTTGACTACTACTGGGAGCAGAACCCGCCGCGGGAGTGGCAGCAGGAGGTCTTCCGCGCGCAGCTCGCGCTCGCGCAGGAGCTTTCTCTCCCCGTCATCGTGCACGACCGCGACGCGCACGCCGACAGCCTTACCATCGTGAAGGAATTCCCGGATGTGCGCGGCGTGTTCCACTGCTATTCCGGCAGCGCCGAAATCGCGCAGGAGCTTATAAAGCGCGGCTGGTACCTGGGCCTTGACGGCCCGCTGACCTACAAGAACGCGAAGAAGACCGTCGAGGTCGCAAAGATCGTCCCGCTTGACAGGGTGCTTCTCGAAACGGACAGCCCTTACATGGCCCCCGTTCCCGTGCGCGGCACGCGCAACGACTCGCGCAACGTTTTCCACATCGCGGCAAAGTTCGCCGAGCTGCGGGGAATGGAAGTTGATGAAGTCATCGCGCTGACGAGCGAAAACGGCCGCCGCTTTTTCGGCATCGAATGAGCGCTTCCTCTTTCTCCCGTCTGTCGGACCGCCGATATCAGCAAGCAGAAAAAGTCCCGCGCAGATTTTCTGCGCGGGACTTTTTGCATTGATCCGTCGCCCGATGGCGGGGCTTCATTACAAATGTTCTCAATCTATAAAGGGTCAAAATAAGGCTAAAATCCGTTTCAGGGCAGCAAAAAAGCCTTGAAGCCATTATAAGTACGATTTTATTTGCTTTGGTCGCAAAATTTCTGATTGTTTTTGAAAACTCTCTGCAGCCGACACATAACAAGCCAATATAGCTTCCTCTTGCAACAATCTTGCCTCTGGTAAGTCCTGAACAAACCGTATCGCGGCTTTTGCAAAGACGTTAGATTTCACTGTATCCCAATCTGCCAGTTTTACTATCTCGGCTGTGCCGTTCTCAAAGTCAAGCCGCAGTTCACCCCATTCGCCATCGTTGTCTACCAGATATTCGTAGACAGCGGCGGTGATCGTTTCACCTGTTTTCCGACACTCTGTCTGCCGCAAAGAGATCGTGTGTTCGGCACAGCGCAGAAGTTCCCGCACGCTGACAGCCCCATCGAAGCTGCCAGCCT
>OLPA01002917.1_pt1 | contig 12170 bp, 14 predicted proteins | sample 1672811 | NCBI WGS metagenome assembly OLPA01 (sample SAMEA3136726, study PRJEB25190) | human gut metagenome | biome: human gut; feature: human-associated habitat; material: faeces | place: Austria | collected 2013
TCTATATTTCCTATTGCATTTTTTACCCTGTTTTCGCATCCTTCACACATCATTCCATCTATTTTTAAAATAATTTCTTTCATATCATTCAAATCCTTTCTTTTATTTAATATTTATACAAAAACATTTTTCTGTGGTTAAAAAATTTCAACAAAAAATCCATTAGATTTAATGCTATTACATATTTTTTCAAATTTTATAGAAATATGCTTTATTACAAAAAGATAATGCATTACTCTCCCCTCATTTCATCTAAATATTTATTTGTAAAATCTTCTAATTTACCTTTATTTCCTTTTAATTTACTCGTTAACATATTAGCTTCGTTATATGCCATATCATAATCTTCTTTCGAAATTTCTAATCTATATAATGCTTCTTTTAATTCATCTTCATCCAATAAAATTATTTCTCCATCTGGATTTACAACTACATCTAAATATAAATCATCTTCATAAGGCACTCCATTTTCACTACCTATTTCTTTTGATATATCGAAATACCATTCTATTATTTGCTTATTCTGATTATACAAAGCGGATAATTTTACTTTAGAATTATAATCATAGAATTCTAGCCATTCATAATCTTTATCTTTTATACATGTACCATTAGATATATAAGATTTTTTATTTACTGATTTAAATTTATAATAACAAATATCTCCTGTAAATTCATCACTTTCAATTGATTTTTTCTTATAAATCGTGTTATTTTTAAATATGTATCTATTAGCATATCTTTTCTTTAAACTAATCCAATATCTTTGAACCAATTCATTATTAATTAAAACCTCATTTTCAAGAATTCCGCCATTTCTTATGATACTTTTGACTGATCCTATATTGTTTTTATCACAATCCATTAAAACTCTATCTATACCTAATTCTTTGCATTTTAATAATGCTAATCTTATTTGTTCAGTAGCATATCCTTTTCTTCTTTCAGATGGTCTAACACTATCTCCTATATGTCCACCATAAAGTAATTGTTTTTCATTAAGTTTATGTCTTATTTGAACATTCCCAACTATTTTTTTATCTGCTTTTCTTATTGTCAAATAGACTGTGGAAGGAATTCTATTATTCTCAATATTATCTTCTGATAAATCATTTTGTACTTTCTGTAGCCATTTATCAAAATCCTTAATTCTATCTAAACTACCATCTCCTGCAATTTCAAACTCTCCATTGTCAAAAAATTCTTGCATATATTCCTCTACTTGCTTTTTGTATTCTTTCGTTGGAAATATTAATTCCAATTCACTATCTAAATCATATACATATCCAACTTCGAAATATTCTTTGTTTCCTATTATACGAGTTGTTTCTCCACAATATATTCCACCTATTTTTTCATAAAATTTTCTAGATGGATAATTTTCTTTTAAACACCATATAATCATTTTATTTAAATTGGCTTTTTTGAATTCATTTTTAGCATAATTTACGAGAGCTTTGCCTATACCATTTCTTTTCTTTTCTGTTTTTACATATAAAGCACATAATTCGCAATCAACATCTGGATATTCAACCTGATAATTTTTTCCCATTCTATATCTACAAAATCCAACTACTTCTCCATCTTGTTCTGCAACGATAAAACCATTTTCTTTATAATCTTTTAATCTTTTTAGATAATTTTCTTCAATGCTTAGATTATCTAAAAATTCATCCTCTATAATACCTCTATAAGCAGTTTGCCAACCTCTAACGGCAATTTCTGATACAAATCTTAAATCTTTTAATTCTACATTTCTAATTATAACTCTGTTCATTTTACTACCTCCTCCCTTATATTATAGAAAAAGCTCTTTAAATAAGAGTTCTTATGTCTACTTATTTCTAATATTATAATAAAAAGAAAGAAAAAATTCAACGTTTTAAAGAGGATTTTCTGTAATTTGTATATCAATATTTGTAATTTAAAAATTTATCTATAGTGAAAAAATAAAGCACCTTTTTATAGGTGCTTTATCAACTCACATCTTCAATTGAAGTATCTTTTGACAATTTATTTGTAAATATTTTTTAACTTTTCCCAGTATCATTGTCATCTATAAACAAACACTTTCTTCTTCAAAACAAAAACATCCACCTACTGCAAAATATCTTGTTTTACTATTTTATGAATTGATCCGACTTTCATCTAAATATACATATATTTTCATGTTGTTATCACTCCTTATCTTATAAAATCTATATCTTCCCAATCACTTTTTCTTACATAGCCTATTTTCTCATAAACATGATTACTTATTGGATTTGAGTCATCTGCATATAAAACACAATATTTATCTCCACTATCTAATAATTCTTTTGAAATTCTATATACTAAATTATATGCATAGCTTTTTCCGCGTTCTTCTTTTGGAGTATAAACACAACTTATACATTTACCATGTTTCATTTTTCTTCCTAATTCAGCCTGATATACTATTTTATTATCAGTTTCCAATACAAAATATCCCATATTCATATATTTTACAAATTTTTCATCCGCTTTTTCATCATCACATTCTTTGTGTAATGCTTCTACCATAAATTCTTTTATATAATTTTTCAACACTGCTTTATCGCTTAAAATAGCTTTTCTGTATTTGACATTTTCTAATAAATTACCGTTCTTTTAAATTTTCTAGTAATAAAATTCTAAGCCCTGTATGTACTACGTAATCCATTTTTCCTAATTCGGAATAATATTTTGCAAATTTATTTGCTACATTTTTATCAGAATTAACTCCCAGTAATTCTTTATCATATTTATAAATATTTTCAGCAGCGTATTTTAATATTTCATCAGAATAATTATGTGTTGGAGAATATAATAGCAATTTCCATGGCTTTCTATATAACATTATAAGCTCAATTTTATCATTATTTGTAACTGTAGCAAGAAACATATCAATATTTCCTTTTTCAATCGCTTCATTACAATTTCCTATTAACAAATTATTATACCACTCTTCTTTTTCTAATAAATTTCCTGTATCTTTCCAAAATATTTTTACATCTTCATATTTATTAAAATTCATTATATTAATTATACCTCCTTATAAATCAAATTTTTCTTTTATCATCTTAGCTACATCTTCTGCCGATATACTATCTATTTTATAAAAATTTTCAAATACTTTCTTTCCTATTTTCCTTTTTTAAAGTCAACTATCCATCCCTCCAAGTTTTTCATATTAACTACTGAATATTTGTTATTTTTCATCAACAATATCAAACTCCCAACAGTCGCCATAATTTCTCCTGATATATATTCTGGTTTTGATACTTTTGAGTATTCTTTATGTTCTGGTTGATCCATTCCTCCAAAAAGATTTAATTGTCTACTTTCTTCTAATAAGTTTTGTCTTACTTTATCTGAAATGTTCGTAAAATTATTGTATTCTGGCTTAATAAAATATTTTTTGCATTTATCATCTATTCTTTGTAAAATAAATTCATATTCTTTCATAAGCATTTTATCGATTTCTTCTTGCTCTCTATCTATTATAAAATTATTCATTTTATAAGATGAGTTTACTCTAGATGCAATTCCTAAATTTGATATTCTACTTTCTAATTGTCTTGCAATTCTCCCATTTGGAGTTTGAGCTAAAAATATAGAATAAATAGCTCCTTGTTCTAATAATCTTTCATATTTTCTATAACTAGCAGCCGTTCCGACCTTTAATTTATCATTTGCAAAATAAGCAAGGTATACATGGTGTTCTTCATTGCAAAATTTTCTTGCCGTATTACTATTTGTTTGACATATACTACCATTACATCCTAAACATAAATCAAAACCAGACTTTGTTTGGCATTCTCTACATTGACAATATTCACTTCCTGTTAAATTTACAAAAGATTGACATGGAACTATTTGTTTTTTTATTAAATCATAATATCCTTTACAACGTTTTTCCATTGTTTTCTTAATTTCTATATTTCCGACTACAATCTTCATACTGTATAGAATGAGTTACACTGTCATAAAATAACATTTGTGGATTATTATTAGTCCATTTTATTCCTAAAAATTGTTTTATTCCCATATTGAAATTCCTCTCAAATCTTCAAAGTGTGGTCTTAAAGTCTTTACTATTTCTATCATACAATTTTTTCTAATATTTACCATTTTATACCTCCATTCCTTTTATATTTTTACATTTTAAAAAAGGAATGTCAACATATTTTCAATGTTTACATTCCTTTTTTTCATTACTTTTTGTCCACGTTTTTATATTTTTGTTGACAAACCAAACTTTTTTTATTAATTTTTTAGTTGTCTAAAATCTGTACAAATCGCTATTTATGCTACTTTCCACAACAGTTCTTATACTTCTTACCACTTCCACAAGGGCAAGGATCATTTCTTCCAATTTCAGCTTCTTTTTTTACGTATGGAGTCTTTGGTCCTGAAGAAGAACTTGGAGCAGTGTTTTCTGATAAATTAAGAGTAGCTTCTTCTCTTCCCTCACTAGTAATTTTTATTGATTCTTTTCTTTCTGGTGCACCTTCTCTTTTTCTTGCATTCATAAGAACTTTTACAACATTTAATTTGATATCAGCAATCATTTGGTCAAACATATCAAAACCTTCTATTCTGTATTGAACAACTGGATCTTTTTGTCCATAAGCTTGAAGTCCTATTCCGTCTTTTAGTTCATCCATAGCATCAATATGGTCCATCCATCTTTCATCAACTATTTTTAACATAACAACTCTTTCAAGTTCTCTTAAGTTATCTGCACCAAATTCTTGTTCTTTCTCATCGTAAATCTTATGAGCTTTTTCTTTTAATTCCTTTGCAACATTTTCTGCTTTTACTTTATTTTTATCTAATGAATCTAATTTTGAAATTCCAAAAGTAGTACTAATTTCTGATAATAGCGATTCTCTATTTATTCCTTCGTCAGTAACATAACTGTTAACTGTTTCATCTGCTAAGCTGTCTATCATATTAGAAATATTTTCTTTCATATTTTCGCCATCAAGAACTTGTTTTCTTTGAGAATAAATAATTCCTCTTTGTGTATTCATTACGTCATCATATTGAAGTACATTTTTTCTAATACTGAAGTTTCTTCCTTCAACCTTCTTTTGGGCACTTTCTACAGCATTTGATATCATCTTTGAAGCTATTGGCATATCTTCATCTGCTCCTAAAGTATCATATACTTTAGTAATCATATTTCCACCAAATATTTTCATTAAATCATCATCTAATCCAATATAGAATCTTGACTCTCCTGGATCACCTTGACGACCACTACGACCTCTTAACTGATTATCGATTCTTCTTGATTCGTGTCTCTCTGTACCTATAATTTTTAAACCACCTGCAGCAACAACTTTTTCTTTTTCTTCTTTTATATCTTCATCATATTTATTCTTTAACTCTTTAAATTTATTTCGAGCATCAATAAATGCTGGATTACTTGTTTCATTAAACGCTGTTGCTTGTTCTATTTGTTCCAAAGAATATCTTTGTCTTCTCATTTCTTGTTTTGCTAAGAATTCACTGTTACCACCAAGCATAATATCTGTTCCACGTCCTGCCATATTTGTAGCTATTGTTACTGCTCCAAATTTACCAGCTTGTGCAACAATTTCTGCTTCTTTTTCATGATATTTTGCATTTAATACAGTATGCTTAATACCCTCTTTATCTAGTAATTTGCTTAGTTTCTCTGATTTTTCAATAGAAACTGTACCAACTAATACTGGTTGACCTTTTTTATTACTTTCTTTAATATCATTTATAACTGCTCTGAATTTTGCATTTTCATTTTTGTAAATAATATCATGATGATCTTTTCTGATCATAGGTTTATTTGTAGGTATTTCAATAACATCTAATTTGTATATCTCTTGGAATTCTGCCTCTTCTGTCATTGCTGTACCAGTCATACCTGAAAGTTTATCATACATTCTAAAATAGTTTTGGAATGTAATTGTTGCTAAAGTTTTTGATTCGTCAGCTATTTTAACATGCTCTTTTGCTTCAATAGCTTGATGAAGACCATTATTGTATCTTCTTCCATACATAATTCTTCCTGTAAATTCGTCTACAATAAGAACTTCGCCGTCTTTTACAATGTAGTCAATATCTTTTTTCATAATTCCATGTGCACGAAGTGCTTGGTTAATATTATGCACTAATTCTGAGTTTTCAATATCATTAAAATTCTCTAAATTAAATTCTCTTTCAGCTTTTTGAATACCTTTTTGTGTTAATGAAGCTGATTTTGCTTTTAAGTCAACTATGTAATCATAGTTTTCATTATCTTCAGCTTGTTCTTCATCTTTTATGTCTTCTTCAACTATAACTTTTGGAGTTAATCTAGCTACAAAGCTATCAGCCTTTTTATATAAATCTGAAGACTGTGCTCCACGTCCTGATATAATTAAAGGTGTACGAGCTTCATCAATTAAAATACTATCAATCTCGTCGACAATTGCATAGTTTAATTCTCTTTGTACTAATTGGTCTTTGTATATAACCATGTTGTCTCTTAAGTAATCAAATCCAAATTCATTATTAGTTCCATATGTTACGTCAGCAGCATATGCAACCTTCTTAGCACTTGGATCCATTCCACTAATAACTAATCCAACTGTTAATCCTAAAAATTTATATACTTTGCCCATCCATTCACTATCTCTTTTGGCTAAGTAATCGTTAACAGTAACAACATGAACTCCTTTTCCAGTTAAAGCATTTAAATATACTGGTAGTGTTGCAACAAGTGTCTTTCCTTCACCAGTCTTCATCTCTGCAATTCTTCCTTGGTGTAATATAATACCACCAATAAGTTGCACATCAAAATGACGCATTCCTAAAACTCTTTTTGAAGCTTCCCTTACAACTGCAAATGCTTCTGGAAGGATATCGTCAAGTGTTTCCCCTTTTGCTAACCTATCTTTAAATTCTGCCGTTTTATTTCTTAGTTCTTCATCTGATAATTTTTGAATTTCAGGCTCTAAACTATTTATTTTCTCTACTATTGGTCTTACTCTTTTTACCTCTTTCTCACTGTATGTTTTAAATAATCCCATGTCTTTCTTCCTTTCTTTTTGTAAAATCTTACATCTATGATATAATATCACTTTTATAGAAAAATCGCAAGAAAAAAAGGAAAAGTTATTAATTCTATTAGAACTAACAACTTTCCTTTTAAGAGAATGCTTTTTTACAAAAGAATTTTTAATAATCTAATCAGCATTAACGTCAGTGATATGATACCCCAAAGACTACTAATAGATAATATTGCCGCCATAAAGAAGTAGAAATCTATTTTGGGTGGCAATATTATCCGTATTCCAATTATGAATAACTTTCCGAATAAGATTATTAAAGCTATGAATATTCCTATTAATGCTATTGTCATATGTCATTCTCCCTCTCAAATAATAAATATAGTATTACCATAGTATTTATATTTTATCATTTTTAACTTGATCTTTCAATATTTTTTAAAAGTCTGTTTAAACCATTTTTTTATTCTTGCAAAAATTGGCTCTTTATATTCTACCATAGAAACAGAATTTTCTACTGTTTCTGCTTTTTTCTCTTTATTTTTAAATATATTGTCTACGTTATATTGTTTTTGCTTATTCTTTTCAATCTGTATTCTATCATAGTTTTGTTTTGCTAGTATTTTTTCTCTTTGTTCAGGTGTAGCCCAATAGTCTCTAAACAAAATGGCAATAATGGCTTTAGTTCTTTTAGAAACATTTTGCTCATCTAACGTGAGATTGGTATCATACTGAAAGTTATAATTTTTATTAGCATTTTTTTCAAATAAATCAATTTTTTCACTTGGTACTTTTTCATAATCTTCTTTCGAAATATTCTTCAATATTTCAAGAACTTCACTATATGCATTTGCATATTCTATATTTTCCATTTTTCTCCTTTGTTACAATTCTTGTGTATTTTTATCCTTATCTTCAATTGTTTTTTGCTCTCTTTCAAGGTCTTCCTGTGTTTTATCTATATAAGATGTTTCTTCCTGAATATCTATAGTCTCTCTTCCTAAATCTTGTACACTTTTTCCATTGTTGGCTTTTTCACTAAACAATTGCTGTGCAAATTGTTCATTTGTTCCAATTCCTTTATCTTTAATTCCACTAACTACTTGTTGTTTCACAAACTCGGTATCTTGTAATGCTTGTGTAATATCGTCTTGTCCTTCTAAAGCAGGATAAAACTCTGCTCCTCTTGAAATCTGCTCACTTAGTTTATCAATGTCTGTAATACCCTTCTCCTCTAAAAAAGCTTGAACCCTTTGATTATATGCTTTTTCTAAGTCTTCTTCTGAAATATAAGCTGACAAATCCATTGCTTCTAAAATAGGTTTTAAAAATAGTAAGTCGCTTTTTGCTTCTTTCCAACCAATTAACTCTATTGGCATATGTTGATATTTTTTATCTCTTGCAAAGAACTTTTTTTGATTGTCATGAACCCATCCATCATGTATAGTAGATAGTACTGATATTACCATGTCTCTTGTGTCTTCTGCAATCTGTTTTTCATCAGTATTTTCTCTTCCTAACCCCATTTGTTTTTTTACTGTTTCAAAGAAATCATTAGTAGACCCATTTCTGTAATCGCCTGTCATGATTATTTCTTTAAATGTTTCCATATCTTGTTCACTTATTGGTTGCTCATAACCATTTTTGTTTTTTAGATATTCTTGAGAATATTTTTGAAACCCTTTTATTGCAGCGTCTATTGAGCCCTGTGCATATACTTGTGATTCTAGTTCTTCATTTGAACTTTCTTGAACTACTTTTGTTGCTTCTTCTTCTGATAAACCATTCCAACTCATTAACGCATCTTTTGCTATTTGTTTATATACAGTTAAAGCCATATTACAACCTCCAAAAAATATATTTATAGTAATTATTTCATAAAATCTATCTTTTTTCAATAAATATATCAACTGTTACAAAAACGTAATATAAACTTAATATTTCTGTAACATTTTTAATTTATTATAATATTTTCTTCAAATAATTAACATTGATTTTTAAGTGTTAAATTAAAATAATAATATAGTTATAGACATAATAAACATCGGCGTGTTCATATATCACAGAAAAGAGATAGTAATCCCATCTTACTATCTCTTTTATTTTCCATATAAATCGCAATATTTCTAACATAATTTTCCAATGAATTTAATATATTGTATCAAAGGTGTGATGTGTATGTTTATTTATAACTTAAAAATTGACGGAAATAAATTAGGTAAAATATTTTTAGGAATTCTACTAGGAATTATTATTATAATAACTGCTATTGTTGTTTACCGTATTTTAGGAAATAATTTTTTCAAAACGAATGATGATACAAATTCTGTGAAAGTTCAAGAACTCACAGTTAGCAATTATACCAATGTACTAAAAACTGTGCATGATAATATAGACGATTACGTTGGTATGAGAGTGAGCTTTTCCGGATACATACATAGAATGGTAGACTTTAAAGAAAATCAATTTGTTCTAGCTAGAGATATGGTTATCTCTTCTGATTTGCAAACAGTTATTGTAGGTTTTTTGTGTGAATGTGACGATATAAAACAATATGCTGATAAAACTTGGATTCAAATTGAAGGCAAAATTATAAAAGGCGATTATCACGGAGACATGCCAATATTAAAAATTACAAAAATACAAAAAATTGATAAACCTTCTGACGAATACGTGTATCCACCTGATGCTGCATTTGTTCCAACATCTGCAATATTTTAGACATAGATTCAAAAAGCTAGACCTCGAAGGTCTAGCTTTTTAGGCATTTTCAATATTAGTTATCTTTCAAATATTGATTTGAATACTCCTTTATCAATAAATGTTGAGAATATATTTTTTAATATTATTAGTATTATTGGTCCTATAAACATACCAATAACTCCTATGAATTTAAATCCTGTATACATTGCAATTAAGGTAAATATTGGATGTATCCCTATTTTTCCACTCACCATTCTAGGTTCTATAAATTGTCTTACTACAGACATTATAATCCATAAAACTATAATCCATATTGCTAATGTAAAATCTCCTGAACATGCTGATATTACAGCCCATGGTATCATAAATGTTCCAGAACCAAATATAGGTAATAAATCTACAAATCCTATAATTAAGGCCATTAACAGTGGGTATTGAACATTCAAGCCTGCAAAATGAAATATATATAATCCTATTAAGCAAATAACAAATGATATAAATACTAAAGTAACTTCTGCTTTTAAATATCCTCCTAATGATTTAGTAAGTTCTTTTATATGAATTCCTATTTTTTTAACCCAAGTTTCTGGCATATGATGTTCTAATTGGTCTATCATGTATACTTTATCTACACAAATAAAATATAATGCTAATAATGTAACAACTGTATATACTCCTATTGTTGGTATAGATGTTAAAAAGTTAATTGCATTTGTCAATGCTGATTTAGCCCAGTTTGTTAAGTTTCCTAAAAAATCAAGTGAAGACTGTTGAATGGTTGACATTATGTTGTCTGGTATTTTTAAACTTTCAAAATCAACTGAAGCTATTAGATTCTGTACTAGTTGATATCCTTTTTCAAAATATTCGTTTAAATTTGTAAGTAAATTAGATGCTTCTGTTACTAATGTTATTGATGCCCACACTAAAAGTCCCGCTATTATAATTATTGCAATTATGAATATTATAATAGAACTCGTTTTTCGTCTCAGTTTGGTTTTTTTCATTATAAATCTAATGCATGGTTCTAATAATAGTGAAATAATGAATGCTACTAAAAATGGCATATAAAAAATTACAAGTTTAAATCCTAGATAAAAGCCAAGAACAGATAGTGCCAATATTAATAGGTTTTTTAGTACTTTTCCCCAATAATTCATATCTATAATCATATGTAATTGTTCCCTTTCTTTTTAATATGACCGAATTATATCATATATAATAACTTATTTAAATACTATTGTGCATTTTTCTTGTCGCATCCACAAATGCAACCTAAAGTATTTCCTAAATTTGTTTCGTTAATTTTACTGTTTGCAGCTAAATCTCCCAATGTCAACATGCCAATAAGTTTGTTGTCCTCTATTATAGGTATTCTTTTCACTTGATTTTTAGACATTAAATTTTCTGCTTCCTTTACATCTGCATTAGCATCACAGCAACATACTTCACAAGTCATAATTTCACTAATTGGTGTAGTATTTGGATCTTTATTACAAGCAATACATCTTAAAATAATGTCACGATCAGTTACAAGTCCAACAACATTTTGTGAATTATTACATACTGGAATACAACCAACATGTTTGTTGCTCATCATTGTAGCACAGTCGTGCACTGTGTTAGATGGTGTAGCATATTCTACTTCATTACACATACAATCTTTAACTTTCATAACATACTCTCCATTCAAATTTATTTGATAATTTCAAATTATCAATATTATTTTTGACCAAAATAAAAAAGATATGCAATATTTTGCACATCTTTAAAATTTCAAAAATTGTCAAAATTTTGAAATTTATAAATATTCAGAATAATCTATATCCATTCTATTCATTCCCGGTCCATAAGGTGGTCTTCCTCCAGGAAATGGTGGCCTACCTGGTCCCACTGGTGGAAATGGTGGACGTGGAGGCATCGGTCTTGGCGGTGTAATTGCTCCTCCACCAAATAGTCTTTGCAAAATCAAGATTCTAATTAAATCTCTTAACAATGGATTATTTGGTTGTCTTGTTTCTCTAGTTTCAGTTTTTATTGGCGTTCTTTTAGGTGTAAGTTCTCTTTTCATTTCTTGTCTTGCACTTACATGACTGTTTTCTCTATTTTGAGCTTCTATTTTTATATTTACAACTGTTTCATTTCTTTCAACAAGTTTGTATACATCATCTGTCATTCTATCTACTACTGATTTTGAAATAGGTTCATTATTTGCTTCACATGCTTTGCACACCAATGGATATATTATATTATAGCTGTCTGGATATAAAGCTTTCATTTCGGCTTCTGTTAAATTATTCTGTACTTGATTTGATGAATATGTATTTTCATTTCTATAATCATATGTCTCATAAATATTAGGATCATTTATTGGATATCCTAATACTTGTCGCATATAATCTTCATAATTTTGGTAATACATACAATACCTCC
>OLPA01002920.1_pt1 | contig 12162 bp, 11 predicted proteins | sample 1672811 | NCBI WGS metagenome assembly OLPA01 (sample SAMEA3136726, study PRJEB25190) | human gut metagenome | biome: human gut; feature: human-associated habitat; material: faeces | place: Austria | collected 2013
AGTGCAAGGAACTTCTTCATTTGATTGACCTCCTGAAATTTTTATAATACGGGCTCTCCCGCCCGCAGTATACGTTTTAGTCGTGCGTCAGTACCTGACGCACCGCGGCCTGCCAGCCCTTATAGAGCTCCTCCCGGCGCTCCGCGTCCATCGAGGGGGCGTAGACCCGCCGCCGGACGTGCTCATAGACCCTGTCGGGGTCATAGATGCCGGCCGAGATGCCGGCCGCATAGGCCGCGCCCATGCCGGAGAGCTCCTGCAGGTTCGGCACCTCCACAGAGGCGCGGGCCATGTCGCTCTGGAACTGCATGAGATATTCGCTGGCCGTCGGGCCCCCGTCCACGCGCAGGGAGGCAAGCTCTACGCCCGCGTCCCGGCGCATCAGCTCCGTGAGGTCCGTTATCTGATACGCTATGCACTCGAGGCAGGCCTTTGCGATCTCGGCCCGGCCCGTCGTGCGGCTCACGCCCGTGAGCATGCCGGAGGCTTTACTGTCCCAATAGGGAGCGCCAAGGCCCGAGAATGCGGGAACGAAGTAGCACCTGTCGTTCGGGTTCGCCGCTCTCGCGAGCTCCGTGGCCTCCGCGTCGTTTTCGATGAGGCCCACGTCCTTGCGCAGCCAGGTCATGACCGCGCCGGTGTAGTTGAGGTTGCCCTCGAAGACGTACTCGACCCTGCCGTTCATACCCCAGGCGAGGCTGGTTACCAGGCCTCCCGAGGAAAACCTCGGCTCATCGCCGATGTTCATCATTACGGAGGAGCCGGTTCCGTAGGTGGCCTTGACCTGGCCGGGCCTCCGGCAGTCCTGGCCGAAGAGCGCGCCGTGGCTGTCGCCCAGCACGCCGCAGATGGGGATGGGCTTATCGAGATAGCCGTCCAGATCGGTCGTACCGAAGACGGAGTCGCTCATCCTCACCTCGGGCAGCGCCTCGACGGGCACACCGAAGGCGCGGCAGAGCTTTTCGTCCCAGCGGAGCGCGATGATGTCGAAAAGCTGCGTCCGGCTGGCGTTGGAGTAGTCCGTGGCGTGAACCTTTTCCTTCGTGAGGAAGGAGAGCAGCCAGCTGTCCACGGTGCCTAGGCGGAGCCGGCCCGCGTCCGCGAGGGCCTTCGCCTCCGGGACGTTTTCCATTATCCAGCCCATCTTCGCGGCCGGGAAATAGGGCGAGAGGTTCAATCCGGTGCGCGCGCGCACGGTATCGGCCATGTCGGAGAGCCTCTCGCAGACCGCCTCCGCCCTGGCGCACTGCCAGACGATGGCGTCGCAGATGCTCTTCCCCGTCTCGCCGTCCCAGGCGACGGTGGTCTCACGCTGGTTAGAGATGCCGAAGGCGGCGATGCTGCCCTTGTCTATCCCCGCCTTTTCTACTGTGTCGCGGCAGACGGCGAGGGTGTTTTGCCTTATCTCCTCCGGGTCGTGGCTGACCCAGCCGAGGGGACTTATTATCTGTCTGTGCGGCCGGTCCGCGCGGCAGACGAGCGCGCCGTCCTCATCGAACAGCAGGCCCTTCGTGCCCTGCGTGGACTGGTCCACGGCAAGTATGTACCGGCTCATTTGAGCATTTCCAGCGCGGTGCGCTCGATGCCCGCGGCGTCAAGGCCGTAGTGGGCGAAAACCTGCTTGGAGTTGCCGGTGACGACCGGGCTGTCCGGCAGCGTGAGGTTCACGACCCGGCAGGGGGCCTCCGCCGCGGTGACCTGCGCCACCATGGAGCCCATGCCGCCGATGGCGACGTGTTCCTCAACGGTTATTATCTTTCCCGTCGCCGCGGCCTTGAGCACAGCCTCGCGGTCGAGGGGCTTTATACAATACATGTCGATGACCATGGCCTCTATGCCCTTTTCCGCCAGGGCCTCGGCGGCCTTTTTCGCGTGCCACACGAGCTCGCCGCAGGCGATGATGGCGATGTCCTTGCCCTCGCAGACGATGGTGGCCTTATCCATCTCAAAGGGGACCTCACCCTCGGCGTACACGTCCTCGACAGCGTTGCGGCCGACGCGGATGTAGGCGGGGTCGGTGTCTGCCATGAGCGCGCGAGTCAGCTTCTCGGTCTGGAAGCGGTCGGAGGGGAAATACACCCTCATGCCGGGAATGGAGCCTATGGTGGCTATGTCGGTCGTGGAGTGGTGGGTCATGCCCAGCGCGCCGTAGCTGACGCCGCCGGAGATGCCCAGGAGCTTCACGTTCATGTGCGAGTACGCGCAGTCGACCTTGACCTGCTCCATGGAGCGCGTGGAGAGGAAGGACGCCGGGGACACGGCCATGGGCTTCTTGCCCGCGTTGGCAAGCCCCGCCGCCATGGAGACGAGCGACTGCTCCGCGATGCCGACCTCTATGAACTGCTCCGGCAGAGCGTCCGCGAAGGGGGTCATCGAGCCGGAGCCGCGGGAATCCGAGCAGAGGACGACGATGTCCTTATCCTCTTTGGCCAGCTCCATGAGCACATTGCACACGACCTGCTTGTTTGCCGTTGCCATTACAGACTCGCCTTCCTTTCCGCGATCTCGGCCATGGCCGTCTCATACTGGGCGTCGTCCATGACCTTGTGGTGCCAGACGGCGAGGTTCTCCATAAAGGAGACGCCGCAGCCCTTGGTGGTGTTGAGGATGATGACCGTCGGCTTGCCCTTCGTCTCCTTGGCGAGGGTGAGGGCGGAGTCGACCGCGGCCATGTCGTTGCCGGGGATGGAGACGACGTTCCAGCCGAAGGCGGCGAACTTGGCGTCCAGCGGCTCCGAGGGCATGACGTCGGCGGTGCGGCCGTCGATCTGCAGGCCGTTCACGTCCACGATGCCGCAGAGGTTGTCCAGCTTGTACTTGGCGGCGGACATGGCGGCCTCCCAGATCTGGCCTTCCTCTATCTCGCCGTCGCCCATGAGGGCGCAGACGCGGTAGCCGGCGCCGTCCATCTTCCCGGCGAGGGCCATGCCTACGGCGGCGGAGAGCCCCTGGCCGAGCGAGCCCGTGGACATGTCCACACCCGGTACATGGACCATATCCGGGTGGCCGGACATATGGCCGTCTATGCTGCGGAAGAGCTCAAGCTGCTTTTCGGGATAATAGCCGCGCAGGGCGAGAATGGAATAGAGCGCGGGCGTGCAGTGGCCCTTGCTCATGACAAAGCGGTCGCGCTCCGGGGCCTGCGGCCTGGCGGGGTCTACGTTGAGCTGCTCGAAGTACAGCTCGGTGAGTATGTCCATTGCGGAGAGCGAACCGCCGATGTGTCCGCTCGCGGCGCGGAAGACCATCTGCATGCCCAAACACCGCCCGCGCGCGGCGATGAGCTCAAGCTCTTTGTTAGTCATTGCTTTTCCTCCAGATCAACTTACAAGCTGCCGTATGAGACGGCATACTTATTCTAACCGCAATTATATCATTTGACCATATTGTTTTCAACTCAAAAGCCCTCGCACACACCGGGCATGAATAGAAGTAAATTACCGCTTGCCCAATTGAGAAAATGCCGGTATAATATTTAATTAATCTAAAACCCAGGAGGATCTATATTTCCGCGCGGAGCGGTGATTAAAAATACAAAGGAAAAGGCGGACGATTTTCGTGAGTGAGCCCCACAGCTTGATGACGTCAATAAAAAACGAATCTCTTGTTCAGCGCATAATTAACAAGATCACGGACTCGATAATAGCGGGGGAACTCAAGCCGGGTGACAAGCTGCCTACCGAGATGGAGCTCATCTCCGTCTTCGGCGTCAGCAGGAATACGGTGCGTGAAGCGATACGCACGCTCATTGCCTACGGCGTGGTGGAGATACGCCGCCCTGAGGGCACCTTTATCTGCGACGGCTTTTCCAACAAGATGATAAATCCTCTGCTGTACAGGATAATCCTCCAGAAGGAGGACTCCTATAAGGACCTGCTGGGCCTGCGCCAGATAATCGAATCCGGCATATACCGCCTCATACTGGCCCAGGGCCTTACCGACGAGGAGATCGAGCATCTCGAGCAGATAAATGCCGAGCTCGACCGCAAGCTGCGGCTCGAAAACTACGACATCGAGGATATCTCCGACACGGACATGGCCTTCCATAAGGCCATTGCGGAGACCACCCACAATTCCCTCGTCGTAATGATCCACGATTTTGTCGCTGATCTGACAAGCGAGTCCAGACACCGCACCATAGAAAAAGTGTTTGAGGAAAACGACAGGGAGTACCTCATCAGGACTCACCGCATGGCTCTGGACGCCCTTGAGAAAAAGCCCGGCTCCGATGTGGATGAGGCCCTGCGGTATAGTTATTATTACTGGAAAGATTCTTATAATTGGTGAACGTTGCACAAATCGAATTGACCTGCAAAACATCCGCTTGACAATTTGCCGGGCGGATGTTTAAATTTATCTCGCAACATCCAACATTGAGCATTGGACGTTTGATAATTATTAAACAATCTGTCGCCGCTGTGGCGGCAAGCGGAGAAAGGGGAAATTTCCGGTGCCAGATGAGAAGATAAACGAGCTGAAAGAGAGGGCCAAGGAGCTGAGAAAGACCGCGCTGACGATGATATACGAGGCGCAGTCCGGCCATCCCGGCGGCTCCCTTTCCGCGGCGGACATAGTCGCTGCGCTCTACTACTCGGAAATGCGCGTGGATCCCAAGAATCCCAGGTGGCCGGACCGCGACCGCTTTGTTCTCTCCAAGGGACATGTCTGCCCCATCCAGTATGCCGCTCTCGGCAAGCTCGGATACTTCCCTGAGGAGGTACTGCACACGCTCAGGCAGGAGGGCTCCATGCTTCAGGGCCACCCGAGCATGCTGAAGTGCCCCGGCATCGACATTTCCACCGGCTCTCTCGGCCAGGGTACCTCCTGCGCCGTGGGCATGGCCCTCGCCGGCAAGCGCGACGGCAGGGACTACCGCGTCTTCGACATGGTCGGCGACGGCGAGCTGGACGAGGGCATCATCTGGGAAGCCATGATGACCGCCAACAAGTATCAGCTCGACAACTTCGTCATGATACTCGACAACAACGGCCTCCAGCTCGACGGCCCCTCAGAGGTCATCATGCCGCTCATCGACGTTAACAAGAAGGCAGAGGCCTTCGGTTTCGAGGTCTATGAGATAGATGGCCATGACATGGCCCAGATACTCGAGGTGTTCGAGCGCATCCGCGCCGCGAAAAACGGCAAGCCCAAGTTCATAAACGCCCACACCGTCAAGGGCAAGGGCGTGGACTTCATGGAGAACAGCCTCGACTGGCACGGCAACGCTCCCAACGAGGAGCAGTACAAGAACGCGATGGAGCAGCTTGAAAGGGGGCTGAACTAAATGGCCATTGGTGATATGATAGCGACGCGCGACGGTTTCGGCGACGAGATAGTCGAGCTCGGCCGCGAGAACAAGGACATCTATGTTGTGGACGCCGACATCAGCAAGAGCTGCAAGACCGGCAAGTTCGTAAAGGCTCTGCCCGAGCAGCACGTGAATGTCGGCATCGCCGAGCAGAACGCTGCGGGCGTGGCCGCAGGCCTCGCCACCACCGGCAAGATACCCTTTGTTGTTACATACGCCGTTTTCGGCTCTCTGCGCATGTGCGAGCAGATACGTCAGGAGATGTGCTACACCAACCTGAACGTCAAGATAGCCTGCTCCCACGGCGGCCTCACCCCGGCAAACGACGGCGCCAGCCATCAGGCAATAGAGGACATGGGCGTCCTGCGCACCATCCCGAACATGACCGTGATCCAGCCCGCCGACTACGTCGCGGCCAGGAAGCTCGTCCGCGCTGCGGCCAAGACCTACGGCCCCATGTTCCTGCGCTTCACCCGTGACGCCGTGCCCGTCATCTACGATGAGGACGCGGAGTTCACGATAGGCAAGGCCAACCTCCTCCGCGAGGGCAAGGACGTCGCGCTCATCGCCGTGGGCGACACCGTGCGCCTGGCCATAGATGCCGCGAAGGCGCTGCACGAGCAGGGCATTGAGGCCCGCGTGCTCGACATGCACACCATAAAGCCCCTGGACGAGGCCGCGGTCAACGCCTGCATCGCCGATATCGGCAAGATAGTCACCATCGAGGACCACAACAAGATAAACGGTCTCGGCAGCGCGGTCTGCGAGTGCGTGGCCGAGGCGGGTCACGGCATAGTCCGCCGCGTGGGCATCCAGGACCAGTTCGGCGAGTCCGCCCCCTACGAGAGGCTGCTCGCGAAGAACGGCATAACTGTGGAAAACATCGTCGCTCAGGCTAAGGCCATTCAGTGACGGTGAAAATATGGAAAGAGAAATAAAAGAGAAAGGGAGACAAAAAATGAAGAAGATCCTTGCACTCATCCTTGCGCTCACCATGGTCTTCGCCCTTGCCGCCTGCGGCGATGCCGGCGACACCGGCGACAACTCCGGCGACGCTTCCGGCGAGACCGTTGAACTCATCCTCAGCTGCAACGGCACTGAGCAGGGCAACGACACCCGTGCCGCCAGACGCTTTGCCGAGCTGCTCGAGGAGCGCAGCGAGGGCCGTCTCAAGGTCACCGTTTACAACAACGACCAGCTCGCCGGCGGCGACATGACCAAGGGCCTCGAGCTGCTCACCAGCGGCTCCGTCGACTTTGACGTCCACTCCACCAGCATCATCTCCAGCCTGGCTCCGTCCGCGATGGTCGCGACCCTGCCCTGGCTGTTCGCCGACTATCAGGAGGCTGAGGACTGCTTCTTCGGCACCGGCGGCGAGTACATGAACAAGATCCTCAGCGAGAGCGGCGTCACCTACCTCGGCGCTGTCCACAACGGCTTCAAGCTGATGACCAACAGCAAGCACCCCATTGAGGATCCTGAGGACCTCCAGGGTCTCAAGATCCGCATCCCCGGCGGCGACTTCTTCATGGACTTCTACTCCGCCTACGGCGCCTCTCCCCAGGCCATGAGCTGGTCCGAGGTCTTCACCGCCCTGCAGCAGGGCACCATCGACGGCCATGACAACTCCATCTCCACCATCGTCTCCAACAACGTCCAGGAGATCCAGCCCTACATGACCGTTTCCCGCCACACCTATGAGGCCTTCACCTTCATGGCCAACACCGCCAACTTCACCTCCAAGCTCAGCGAGGAGGACCAGGCTCTCGTCCTCGAGTGCGTCGAGGCTGCCTGCAAGGAGGTAAACGCCGAGATCGTGGCCGAGGAGGAAGAGCTCATCCAGCAGTGCATCGACGAGAATGGCGTTGAGTTCTACTACTTTACCGAGGAGGACGTCGAGGAATGGCGCGCCGTCATCAGCGACCTCATCGAGGAGTACAAGGGCATCTACGGCGAGGAGGCCTGCACCGCCTTCGGCGTGGAATAAAACCTAAAAGCAAATACACCTTATATCCGGGGGTCCTTCGGGACCCCCGGATGCCGAAAAGGCCCCCGTTAAGAGTCTGTTAAGAGGAGGAGAGGCATGAAAAAGTTCTTGAACACCTTCGAAGATAGCTTCTGCGCTATCATCTTACTCATCATGCTGATTCTGACGTTCATCAACGTCATTGCCCGCTATATAATTCTCGCTTCCATGCCCTTTGTTGAGGAGCTGACCTGCGTCGGCCTCATGATACTCAGCATCCTGGGCGCGGCCACCGCTGCGAAGCGCCAGGCCCACCTCGGCCTGAGCGTCATCACCGATCTGCTGCCTCAGACCGCTCAGAGAGTGATCGCCCTCATCTGCGACCTGCTCAGCGCGGCTTTCTGTGCCGCCATCGTCTACTTCGGCTATCTCATGGTCCAGAACCAGCTCAATAACAACATTCTCAGCATGGGTATGTCCTGGCCCGTATGGCTCTACGGCATATGGCTGCCGATAGGCGGAGCGGTGCTCTTCATACGTGAGGTACAGCTTGCCGTAAAGAACTTTATCGCGGCTGCGAGAGGGGAGGAGAAGGAATAATGTCAGCACTCATACTGTTCGGAATATTCTTCCTTTTGCTGTTTATGAACATGCCGATAGCCTTCGCCCTCGGCATCTCCAGCATTGCAACCATCCTCTATGAGGGCCTGCCTCTGCTCCCTGTGGCGTCCAACCTCTACGCCGCTACCAGCAAATTCGTACTTCTGGCCATCCCCTTCTTCATCCTCGGCGGCAATGTCATGGACAAGAGCGGCATATCCGGCCAGCTCATCGACTTCGCCCGCACCCTCGTCGGACACCGCCGCAGCGGCATGGCCCTCGTCACGGTCATCGTTGCCTGCTTCTTCGCGGCCATCTCCGGCTCCGGCCCGGCCACCGTCGCGGCCCTGGGCATGATCCTTATCCCCGCCATGACCAACGTCGGCTATGACAAGAGCGACTCCGCCGCACTTGTCTCCGCCTCCGGTGCCATAGGCATAATCATCCCGCCGAGCATAACCTTCGTCATCTACGGCGCGATAACCGGGCAGAGCGTCGGCGAGCTCTTCGCTTCCGGTATCGTCCCCGGCATACTCATGGGCGTGCTGCTCATCTTGGCCATGATGTTCACCTACCGCGGCCGCGAGCTCAAGCTTCTGCCCAAGGCCAGCGGCCGTGAGCGCTGGCGCGCCTTTGTCAGAGCCATCCCCGGCCTGCTGATGCCCGTCATCATCCTCGGCGGCATCTACGGCGGCTTCTTCACCCCGACCGAGGCCGCGGCTGTCGCCGCCATCTACGGCATAATTGTCGGCCTCATCACCAGGAAGCTCAACCTCAGGGACCTGTGGGACCTGCTGGTCGACAGCGTCAGCCAGACCGCCGTCGTCATGCTCATAGTCGGCACCGCCAGCCTCTTCTCCTACGCTCTGACCCTCACCGGCATCGCCGCCGACGCGAGCTCCGCGCTCATCGAGATCTCCGGCGGCAACAAGTACATCTTCCTGCTCATCGTGAACGTCATCCTGCTCATCGCGGGCTGCTTCATCGACGCCAACAGCGCGATGTACATCATTGTTCCCATCCTCACTCCCGTCGCCGCTGCGCTGGATATCGACCTTGTCCACCTGGGCTGCATCATGGTCTTCAACCTGGCCGTCGGCCTCGTGACCCCGCCTGTCGGCGTGAACCTCTACGTCGGCTGCGGTATCGCGGGCATCAAGCTCAAGTCGATATGCAAGTCGGTCATGCCGCTTATAATAGCTGCAATAATAGCGCTGCTGCTCGTCACCTACGTCGAGCCCATATCCATGATTTTGCCGAATCTCATCGGCGGGAATGTCACCGGCTGAGCCGGCGGCAAGCTAAGGAGGAATTAGTATGAGAGCTGGCTATATGCCTGCTGTCGGCGCCGCCGAGTTCCGCGACGACATGCCGGAACCCCAGATCGAAAAGGCGGACGACGTAAAGATAAAAGTACACAACTGCGGCATCTGCGGCAGCGAGGTGCACGCGCTGCACGGCCTGCACCCCTTCCGCATCCCGCCGCTCGTTTCCGGACACGAGGTGGCCGGAGAGGTCATTGAGGTCGGCCCCGACGTCACCAAGTTTTCTGTCGGCGACCGCGTCACCGTCGAGCCGCACTACGGCTGCGGCCACTGCTGGTACTGCGAGCACGGCCTCTACAACGTCTGCCCCAACAAGAAGGTGCTCGGCGCGGGCGGCTGGAGCGGCGCGCTGGGCGAATACATAGTCGTGCCCGAAAAGACCGTGGTTCCCATACCCGACAAGCTCAGTTACGAGGAGGGCGCGCTCATCGAGCCCATCGCCAACGGCATGTACGCAGTGCGCAACAGCAAGATCGATGCCGATACCACCATCGTCGTCATCGGCTGCGGCCCCATAGGCATAGGCGATTACCTCTGCGCCAAGCTGTACGGCCCGAAGCAGATACTCATGGTCGACGTCTCCGACTTCAACCTTGCCAAGGCGCGCGACATGGGCGCCGAACTCACCTGCAACAGCCGCAAAGAGAACCTTTACGAGCGCGTAATGGAGCTCACCAACGGCGTGGGAGCGGACATCGTGTTCCTCGCCTACGGCGACGCGCCCACGCTTCAGCAGGCGGCCGAGATCTGCCGCCGCGGCGGCCAGCTGGTACAGCACGCGCTCATGGAGGACGGCATAGGCTTCCCCTATCGCGTACACCAGCAGCACGAGCTCGACTTCAAGGCCTACAACATGTACACCTATGAGGACTTTGAGCTCATCGCGGAGGCGATACACTCCGGAAAGATGGATCTGAGCAAATTCGTCACCCAGCGCTATCCGATAGAGCAGTTTGCCGAGGCCATGCACATGGCCGACAAGCGCCCGGAGCCCGTGCTGAAGGTAATGATGTACTTCTGAGCCATAATCGACACAGCCAAGCCCCCGTCGGCATATAGCCGGCGGGGGCTTTTAGGTAGTCGCGACAAACTGGCTCTTGATAATTTTTTCCCATGGAGATATAATTGCAGAGCGCCAAGGCGCAAGTAAGAAAGGTGGTTGTGTTATGGCTGATATATACCAGATCACTGCTGATTCCGGCTGCGACCTCTCGCTTGAGAAATGCACAGAGCGTGGAGTAATTCCATATAAAATGCCCTTCACCATGGACGGAAAGCCCATGACGGACGGCATGACGGAGGAGAGTTTCCGCGAATTTTACGACATGATGCGCGCGGGCGGCATTGCCCGCACGAGCCAGATAAACCCCGGCGAGTTTACCGAATTCTGGCGTCCCCTGGCTGAGGCCGGCAAGCCGGTCCTTCACATTTCGCTTGCGGCGGCCATCTCCGGCTCCTGTGACAACGCACGCTCCGCCGCGGCAATGCTCATGGAGAAGTACCCCGGCTGGACCTGCCGAGTCGTGGATTCCGCGAACGCCTCCGCAGGCTTCGGGCTTGTGGTCCTGCGCGCGGCTGATAACCGCGACAAGGGCATGGAGCTGGAAGCCAATGCCCGGGAGCTTGAGAGCATCGTTCACAACGTCAACTCCATCTTCACGACGAACGACCTCACCTATCTCTACCGCGGCGGCCGCGTGAGCAAGACTGCGGCGGCCTTCGGCACGGCGCTGAACATAGTCCCCATCATGCACCTCGACTATGAGGGCCACCTCGAGGTCTGGCAGAAGGTGCGCGGCGACAAGCAGTGCTTCAAGAAGGTGCTCAAGGACATAAAGGAACTCGTGGAGAATGCCGGAGAGCAGACCCTCATTGTCTCCGAGGCCGACGCCCCCGAAAAGGCCAGGGAATACGGCGCAGCGCTGGTCGCCGAGTGCGGCTTCCGCGACGTGTTCTACACCCACATAGGCCCCATCATAGGCGCCCACACCGGCCCGGGGCTCATATCTGTATTTTTCGTAGGAAAAGAGAGATCCTAAGCCGGATAGCGGGAACATTCAAGCCGGTTTTTCGGTCTCAGCATGGCTATGAATACTGCAAAGAAATTTACACTCATTTTAATGTTCGTAATCGCTGTGGCCGCGCTGGGCGGGCTGCTGTTTTTGCGCGTCACGGCGGCTCCGGAGCCGACGCCTAGTCCGACGCCGGAAGTCTCCGCAACTCCGAGCCCTACGCCCACGCCCACTCCCACGCCAAGTCCGACGCCGACGCCTACCCCGACACCGGAGCCTGAGCCCGAATACTTCACCATCTCCATGGTGGGCGACTGCACGCTCACGTCCTCACAGTACAACGACCACTTCGAGTCTGTTTTGGACGGCGACATGAGCTGGCCGTTCTCGGGTACGATCCAGTATTTTGAGGACGACTATCTCACGATAGCCAACCTCGAGTGCAGCTTTTCGGATACGCCGCTGTCGGGAACGGGCACATTCCAGTTCTGCGGCGCGGCGGAGAATGTTCAGATCCTCCTGGACGGCAGCGTGGAGTTCGTCACCCTGGCGAACAACCACACCATGGACTTCGGCCAAACCGGTCTGGAGAACACGCAGAAGGTGCTTGACAACGCGGGCGTTGCCTACGCGCCGCCCGACGGCAGCTATGTGTATCAAACCGGCGACGGCATCAGCATCGGCCTCTACGCCGCACGCTGGTGCGCCGGCGAGCAGGAGATACGCGCCGGGGTCTCGGCCCTTGCCTCGAGGGAGGATGTCGATATCGTCATCTGCCTCATGCACTGGGGCATAGAGGGCAGCTATCAGGTCACCTCGGGACAGGAGCAGCTCGGCCGCGCTGCCATAGATGCCGGTGCCGACATCGTCTACGGCTCGCACCCGCACGTCCTGCAACGCATCGACGAGTATAACGGCGGCTGGATAGTCAACAGCCTCGGCAACTGGTCA
>OLPA01002926.1_pt1 | contig 12135 bp, 11 predicted proteins | sample 1672811 | NCBI WGS metagenome assembly OLPA01 (sample SAMEA3136726, study PRJEB25190) | human gut metagenome | biome: human gut; feature: human-associated habitat; material: faeces | place: Austria | collected 2013
CGGCTTATCCCATTTGAGGCGGGCCTTGCCCCCTCAAGCTCCCCCGCGACCCAATCGTTTCGCTTCAGCAAACGTTCTTTGACATTCTCAGGAGGCCCCGGACGGGGCCTCCTTCATTTTCGCCGCGGCTACATGGCTTCGATCTCCTTGATGTTGAACTCGTTTCCGGTCACAAGGAAAGTGTTGGCGCTGCCGCAGTGGGGGCAGATTTTAGCGTATTCCAGAGTGGAATAGGTCTGCTTGCAGTCCTGGCAAAAGGTAACGGCGGCAAGATTTTCAATCTTCAGTTCCGTCTCCTTCAAAAGTGCGGACTTTTTACGGGCATAAAGCCAGAAATCCGCCAGATATTCGGGGACAATCCCGCTCACCTCGCCCACCTCCAGCGTTACCGAGCCGATCTTGCTCAGCTTCTGCTCCGCGGCCAGCTTTTCCACGGTGTCTATAACATAAACGATCGTACCTAATTCATGCATTACTTTCTGTTCTTCCTCATTATCTTTATCTTCCGCTTGACCATATAAGGCAGGATCGCCTTCAGCTTATCCTCCGCCACATACATCTTGGATGCCTCGGGAATATCCCGGCGCAGATGAATGGCATCAAATTCGCATTTGGTTGTGCAGAGGCCGCAGCCGATGCAGCGGTGCTCATCCACAATGGTGGCGCCGCAGCCAAGGCAGCGGGCAGCTTCTTTCCTGACCTGGTCCTCGGTAAATGGCAGCCGCTGGTCCGCAAAGCTTTTTGCCTTCGTCTGGTCGCGGCCGGGCATCTGACGCCTGGCATTGTCAAAGTTCTCCACAGGGATGGCCAGATTGTTTTTGTCAAGCGCAATAAACTGGCGGAGATTGCGGCCCAGCGTCAGGCTCTGGCCCCGCTGCACAAAGCGGTGCAGAGAGACGGCGCCCTCTCTGCCGGCGGCAATGGCGTCGATCGCGAACTTTGGCCCGGTAAACACATCTCCGCCCACAAAAATATCGCTCTGGGCACTCTGATATGTAAGCGCATCCGCCATGGCGAGGCCCTTTTCGCTCCGCTCCAGCTCGCCGGTGTCCAGCCCGCCCCAGTCGACCTGCTGGCCGATGGCAGCAATGACGGAATCCAGCTCGATCGTCTCAAACTTCCCGGTACCCACGGGACGGCGGCGGCCCTTTTCATCGGACTCGCCCAGCTCCATCAACTCCACACGCAGGCCGCTGAGCTTTCCATTTTCGCCCAGAAGCTCCGCCGGCGCACAGAGGAAGCGGAATTTAACGCCCTCTTCCATAGCCTCCCGAACCTCCTCCGGGTCGGCAGGCAGCTCGGCCTCGGAGCGGCGGTAGATAATATATGTTTCTTCCGCGCCCAGACGCACGGCGCTGCGGCACACGTCCATTGCCACATTTCCGCCGCCGATGACAGCGCACTTTTTACCGACTTCCGGCTTCTCGCCCAGATTTACCCGCCGCAGGAAATCGACCCCGCCATACACGCCCTCAAGCTCCTCACCCGGAATGCCCAGCGGCGCGGACTTTTGGGCGCCGATCGCCAGATAGAATCCCTTATAGCCCTCCTGACGGAGCTGCGCGAGGCTGATATCCCGGCCCACTTCAACGCCGCAGCGGAAGGCAACGCCCATCTGCCGCAGGACCTCGATCTCCGCCTCCACAACATTCTTCTCCAGACGGAAGCCCGGGATTCCCAGGGTAAGCATGCCGCCCGGGACGGGGTTTTTATCAAATACCGTGACGGGATAGCCCATGTTGGCAAGAAAATAAGCACAGCTCATGCCCGCAGGACCCGCGCCTACCACAGCGATTTTCTCCGCAAAGGGCTCAAGATCCGGCCGGAAGTTCCGCAGGGGCGGTATATACCGGCTCTCCGCCTTCAGTTCCTGGGCGGCAATGAATTTTTTGATTTCGTCTATGGCCACGGCCTGGTCAATGCGGCCCCTGGTGCAGGCGTCCTCACAGCGGCGGTTGCAGATGCTGCCGCAGACCGCCGGGAAGGGGTTATCCTGCTTTATGAGCTTAAGCGCATCCAGATACCGACCCTGAGCAGCCATCTTGATATAGCCCTGCACGGCGATATGGGCGGGACAATTGGTTTTGCATGGGGCGGTGCCGGTGTCATAACAGTTGATCTGGTTGTCATTTTTGTAGTTGGGGCTCCACTTTTCCGGGCCCCACTTGGTGTCGTCGGGCAGCTCCCGCTTGGGGTATTTTATCGGGCCGTCCTTGGTGCATAGCTTCTGGCCCAGTCTGGCGGCGCCGGCAGGGCAAACCTCCACGCACTTGCCGCAGGCCACGCATTTCTCCATGTCCACATGGGCGATATACGCGCTGCGGGAGAGGTTGGGGGTATTAAAATACTGTGAGGTCCTGATGGCGTAGCAAACACCGGGCGCGCAGTTGCAAATGGCGAAGATCTTATCCTCGCCGTCAATATTGGTTATCTGGTGCACATAGCCCAGATCCTCGGCCCGCTTTATGATGGCCAGCGCTTCCTCCCGGTCAATGTGGCGGGCGACGCCCTGTTCCACCACATAGTCCGCAAACTCGCCCATACCCAGGCACCATTCCGCCTCAACGTCGCCTGAACCCTCGCCCCGGACAGTCTGGGAGCGGCGGCAGGAACAGGCGCCAACGGCGATATGCCCCTCGTATTTCTCCAGCCAGTGGGATATGTGCTCAACGCTGACCGACTTGGCCTGAGACGGAATGGCCTGCTCAACGGGAACAACATGCATACCGATCCCGGCCCCTCCGGGGGGAACCATGGGGGTAATGTGCTCCAGGGGCAGGAAGGACATCCTCTCAAAAAACTCGCAGACCTCCGGATGCTCTTCCACAAGCTGCTTGTTCATGTTGAAAAGCTCTGCTATACCGGGCACGAACATGGGAAGCACATAGCGCTTGTTCTCCCGTATCTGCTCTTTTCCGCCCCAGTTGTACTCCAGCAGGCCCATCCATGCCATGCGGCCAAGAATTTCCTCCAGTTCCGCCTCGTTCCGACCGGTGGCCTTCATCAGCTCCGGGAGGGAATAAGGCGTGCGGAGCTTCATGGCCAGAGCCACCTCTACAATATCGTCATCAAGAACCTGAGCCAGGCCCCAGAACTCCGGGTCCGCCTCTGTCAGGGGGGTTATCCCCAGCTTCTGGGGAATTCTGTCAGTAATTTTTTTGCCGAGCTTCAAAAGATTCTCTTTGTTTGTTACCATCGTCGTCTCCCTTCCACACAAAAGAAATTGTGCCTTCTCTGCTCGTTAAGGATATCACACTTCTTGGAAAAAGTCACGAAAAATAATTATTTTTTCTTTCCTATTTTGTCTGTATTGCCGCATTTAAACACAAATCACTTTCTGTATAGATATCCGTCTTTTGGTGTATGTATCTACTTGGGGCACTGTCTGCCGCTGTTGTCGATCACATAATCCCCGGCGAGAAGGATCTGGGAGATGGGAACAATTTTGTAGCCGTCGGCGATCAGGCTCTCGATGATGCCGGGCAGCGCTTCCGGGGTATTCTCGGCGGCGTTGTGGAACAGGATAATACTGCCCGGTTCAATGTTTTTCAGAACCCGCTTTTGTATATCGGAAGCGGAAAGTCCCTTCCAGTCCAGGCTGTCGATGTTCCACTGGACCGCCGTCATGCCCATACTGGAAACAGCTTGAATCACATGGTCGTCATACTCACCGTAGGGACAGCGGAAAAGCGTGGGCGTGACTCCGGTCACGGCGGCGATCTTCTCATTGCAGGCCGTCACATCCGCCACAATCTCGTCCTCAGAGAGCCTCGAAAAATGGGCGTGGTTCAGGGAATGGTTCATCACTTCGTTGCCGGCGTCTGCCAGTGCCTTCACGGATTCGGGATATTTATCCACCCAGTCCCCCACCACAAAAAAGGTGGTGTTTATCTTGTACTTGTTTAGAATGTCTATCAGTTGCTGCGTGTCCTCGTTTCCCCAGGCCGCGTCAAAGGACAGGGCAACCACCTTGTCATCCCGCTGAACGCAGTAGACCGGCAACTGCCGCTGGGTTGCCGAGGCGCCCACAATGGCGGGATTGTTCACTGTCCAGAATATGAGGGCAACGATAATGGCAAGCCCCAGGCCAGACAGCAGCCTGCCGTGCTTCTGCGTGAATTTTCTGATATCGATCAAGCTCATCACTCCTTTTGGTACATACTATGGCGGCGCATGGGACAATATTATCCGGGAAAAAATCTTCCCTCTTTCCCCATGGCCGGAAAAGCGGTATAATGAGCCGATAACAAAAAACGGAGGGCTTTGCCTGATGAAAAAGGACTTTTTTGCCATTTATGACGCGCTGACTGCCGGTATGGACGAAAGCGGCGGCAGAATCAGAGCCGCGGCGGGCTATTCCCGCTGGTCGCTCGCCGAAACAGATCGCCGCCTTGGTATTGCCATGACCACCGAGGGAGACAGCGTCCCGCCGCTTTTCCCCGCCGGCTTCGAGGGGCTTTTTCTGAAGGAGGCGGCGGAGGCGGCAAAGAGCTGGAATTTCGTAGAAGCAGGAATGGGCCTTGCGGCGGCAAACGCCTGGTATAACACAGAGGAGCGTATGGAGAGGCTGGGCTGCTATCTGCCCTTTGAGACATTTTATACCGCCGGCCTTGATTTCCGGGGCAAAACCGTGGGCCTGATTGGCCATCTCCACGGCCCGGAAGAGATGTACAGCCAGTCCGCCGCGGTGCACATTATGGAAAAGCACCCTCATCCCGGGGACTATCCGGACTCCGCCTGTGAATACCTTTTGCCCCGCTGCGACATTGTGCTTATAACCGGCAGCTCTCTTGTGAACAAAACCCTGCCCCGGCTTCTCGAGCTGTGCCGGGATGCCTATACGGTGGTTACCGGCCCCTCAACGCCCATGTGTCCCGCACTTCTGGAGCTTGGGATCGACAGGCTCGCGGGCCTCGTCATCACGGATCCGGACGGAATGCGCGCCCACGCCGCCCAGGCGCGGGACGGCTCACCCTATCCCTTCGGGAAGCCCTTTATGCTGGCAAAATAAGGGTTTTCCGCTGTCATTCCGGGCCTTTCTCCTGTCATCCCGAGCGGGGCAAAGAATCTTTTTTCGGCGCTTTTACAAAGTGAAAAACCTCCTGCCCTTTTTCTCTCGGGACAGGAGGTTTGCTTTTCAGAACACAAGCTGCACCAGCAGCATGTAGCAGGCGGTACCGCCGACGATGGAGAGCATCATGTTCTTTTTCCAGATATGGAGCGCCGCCGTGACGGCGACGGCGATCAGTTCCGGCAAGCCGTGGCTGCCGGAAAAAACGCTCACGCCTTTCAGGCAGTATACCACCAGCAGCCCGAAAACTGCCGCCGGCAGGGCCTTGCCCAGATAGTGCACATATTTTGGCGTGGGGCGCTTGTCGGAAAATATGATAAAGGGCAAAAACCGTGTGGCCATGGTGCCCAGGACGCACATGGCGACGGTAATAATCTGCTGTGTAAGCGTCATGCCAGGCCACCCGCCCTTTCAACAGGCCCCCTGAAAAGTGTCAGCAGGGCCAAAATGCAGACCATGGCGGGAATCATAAAGCCCTCAGGCCCAAAAAATATCAGACACAGCAGCGACGAGCCGACGCCTATGACCGCAGTGTAGTGCCGCTCTTCCCTGAGCCATTGGTCAACAAAGAAAACGACAAACATTGCCGTCAGCACAAAGTCCAGCCCCTTCGTGTCAAAGGAGATAATCCCGCCCAGCAGTCCGCCGACGGCAGCGCCGCTGACCCAGTAAAGCTGGTTAAGCAGCGTGACGAAGAACATGAACCAGCCCCGGTCCACCTCCTCAGGAATTTTGGCGGAGTAGTTTATGGAAAAGCTCTCGTCGCACATGCCAAAGATAAGATAATATTTTTTCCAGCCAAGTCCCCTGTATTTATCCAGCATGGATATGCCATAAAACAGATGCCTCGCCTGAACCATCAGGGCCACCAGCAGCGTCTGCACCGGGGCGAAAGGGCTGAGCAGCATGGAAACCGTCAGAAATTCCAGCGAGCCGCCGTATATGGTCATGCTCATCAGGAGCGGATACCAGAAGCTGAAGCCGGAAACGTTCATATAGACCCCATACGCAAGGCCGATGAACCAGAATCCCGCAAAAATGGGCACCGTATAGGGAAAAGCCGCCGCCAAAGCCCTGCGGCGCACGACTGTTTTCTGCATATGCTCTCTCCTGTAATCTTGCAAAATATTTTTTAATTTTATCACAGGGCAGAAGCATATTCAAGTTTTGCTTTCTCTCTTTCGCGCCGCGGCGTTCAGTCCTCATCCGGTGCAATCTCATCGGGCATGGGCGCACCGGAATCAGCGAGAGGCAGATACCAATCGTCATAAAAATACGGCAGCATCTCCGGCTCTGCAGCCTCCACATCGTCCCAGGAACGGCCCCAGGGCCGGAGATAAAATCGATAGTCATAGCTGCCCTCAGCCCCCTGATAGCGACCGTTTTCCAGGCAGAGCATGTCCTCAAACGGACTGCGCTCCGGATCCAGTATCCATTCCCCCGCCTGAATATCGCTCTGCCAGAAGTATCCCCCCAGACTCGTCAGGACACCGTTTCCGTCTATGGAGAAATTCACCTCCGCCATGGGTTTTTCCCGGGAGCCGTCCTCGTCCCAGAAACGCAGCAGCGCGCCGCCGGCGCCGTCCGCGCAGAGCTCGGCGCAGCAGTCATACCAGAGGCCGTCCATAGCGCTCCATTGACCCTCTCCATTTTCTACGCTCCACCAGCCGTATAAATCCCCCTCAAAGGGAATGGCCGGAGCGGTGCTTTCCGCCGGGGCGGCTGCTTCCTCTTTTTCAAAGTGAAGCGTAACGCCGCCGGGCAGCGCGAGGTCTATGATTCCGTTTTCAAGCCGTCCGGAGGAGACCGTTCCCCCGGTCTCTATCCTCAGGGCCCCCCCGTCAAGGCTCCAGCTCAACGTGCCGCTCTCGCCGTTGAGCGTGATGCGGCCCTTGCCCCCGGAGCCCAGCTCCAGCAGGGCTCCCTTGGGGAACAGCATTTCCGCACGGCTCTCCACGCCAAGGGCTGAGGCGCCGGTGCAGATATATTTGCCCGCGTTCGGCTCCTCTTCCGCGCAGGCACAAAGGCACAGCGCCATGGAAAGGGTCAGAAGCAAGGCGCCTATTTTTCGTATCGTCATTTTTCCATCTCGCGGCTTCCCGCTGCCTCTCCTCACAGTTTTTTTAATTATAACAGACGCAAGGGGTAAAAATCCACAAAAAATATGGCCTCCCCGGGAATCCAGCGGGCGGCAGCGCGCGCTCATTCGCTCTCCATCATCCCGAAGCGGCCTGTCAAGAGCATAATCTCCCCGCTCCGCACAGTCTGGCGAAAGATGGAGCCATGAAAAAAAATCGTTTCCGGGTATTGTATTTTTTTCTCCGCCGTGTTATACTGCCAATGCTCGCGGATGTAGTTTATCGGTAGAACTTCGGCTTCCCAAGCCGATAAGGTGGGTTCGACTCCCATCATCCGCTCCATTTCAGCCGCTTTTTCGCAAGATTAAGCGGCTGTTTTTTTGAAATTTGCCGCGCTGCGGCCCCCATATACCGCGGTTTTTAATTTTTATCGGCATGAATATGAAAGGAGAAACCATGAAAAAACTCGAAGGAAAAATCGCCATTGTAACCGCTTCCACCCGGGGCATAGGCTATGCCTGCGTGGAAACGCTTGCCGCAGAGGGTGCGCGGGTTTACATGGCCTGCCGCAACATTTCGCTTGGCCGGGAGAAGGCTGAGGCTCTGAGACTGCGGGGGCTGGATGTAAAGACTGTCTATTTTGAGGCCTATGACAGGGCCAGCATTGTGGCGATGGTAGACGACGTTGTAAAAAACGAGGGCCGCATAGACATTCTGGTCAACAATTTCGGCGGCACCAGCCCTGTGGACGACAAAACCATTTTTGACACCAATTACGAGCGCTTCATCCGCTATATGGACGCCCACATGGGCACCGTATTTCTCGCTTCACAGCGGGCGCTCACAAAAGCCATGTGCAGGCAGAAGTCCGGCACAATTATAAATATCGGCTCCGTAGCCGGGCTTATTCCAGACGTGAGCCAACTGGCCTACGGCAGCTCCAAGGCCGCCATTATCCATCTGACCAAAATAATAGCCACTCAGGCCGCCGCGTTTAACGTCACCTGCAACGCCGTATGTCCCGGCATGACAGCAACCGAGGCGGTCAAAAACAATCTCAGTCCCGAGTTTCAGGAATTTTTTCTTAAGCACACTCCCATTCGCCGCATAGGCGAGCCACAGGAGGTGGCAGACGCAGTTTTGTATTTTGCCTGCTCCGAATATACCACCGGCCAGGTGCTGGCGGTCCACGGCGGCTTCAGTGTGCCTACCCCTGTGTATGGGGACATGCTGCTTATGAAGAACAAGCGTTGAATCATGATATTATAAAAACATCCACACCCCATTGAACTGCACCCCACTTGCTATTCAGTATATCATACTGTCTAACAAATGGGGTGCAGTTCACCTTGTTGTTTCGGAGATTTTTTGCGTATTTTATCACATTTATCTATTATTTGCAGTCTCATTCTTAACAACATTCTAACGTCCCGGCGGAGCAAAGCCATGATATACTCAAAATATAAAACACGGGAAGGTTGGGCGGCAAATGGAACAGTCGGGCGCAGAGTTTTACGGCGGGCAGGAATGGGAAGTGCGGCAGGCGGAACTGGCGGAGCGTTACGAGGCCCCCCTTGTCACCGTTGACAGTGCCGGAGAAGCGATCACGGGCTGCGCCCGATGTCCGGATTTTTGCAGGGTAATCATGGTAAATCCCGTCTCCCGCCGCGGCTGCCAGGCCCATTGCGCCGCGCTGGCCGCTGAAGCCCTCCGTCTCGGGGGGGTGGCCGCCGCCCTCTGCCCCTGCGGGCTTTATACCGGGGCCCTGCCGCTGGCCGGGGACACTGCGCTGGTTTTCGGCAGCTTCAGGGAGGCTGGCCAGGAGGATGGCCTACACCGATATGCATCCGGCGTACCGGGCTTTTGCCCCAAAGATGAGGCTGCACAAAACGAGCTGATTTCAGACCTGACCCGCCTGTATCTCCGCCTGCCGGAAGGCAGCCGGGATTCGGTAGTGCGGCTGGGAAAAAGTCTCTCCGCCCTTGACCTCCTCGCGGCCGTCCCCGGAAGGGAGGCCCGAAGCAGCAGGATCAGCCCTGCACTGGAATATATCCGGCGGCATCCGGAGCGGCCTGTCACAGTCTCGGAAATGGCCCGGCTCTGCGGCATGAACAGCACGCTTTTTTCCCGGCTTTTTACCAGGGAGACCGGAGAGCGCTTCAGGGACTATATTTTGCGGCGTAAGGTGGAGCTCGCCCGGCCCATGCTTTCCGACACCGGGCTCAGCCTGGGTGAGATCGCTTTCCGGCTTGGTTTTCCCTGCGAGGGAGCTTTTATAAAAGCGTTCAAAAAATTCGACAAAACCGCCCTTTGGGCCTATAATCGGGGCAGTATACAGTGTTAAAATTCCGCTAAGATGTATGTTAGAAAAATGACTTTTATTGATTGACGCTTAAAAGCGTGGTAGCCTTAAAGTACATTTAACAGGGAGCGCGTTCCCATGTCCCGGCGTGGTTTGAACAATCACCGTGCGGCAGGCTCAGGCAGTCAGGACACAGCGGGATACGCGCCCTTTGTTTTTTGAACGTATATTGCAAGGAAAAGGAAGGAGAGTTTTATGGAAAACAAACGTGGTTCATGGGCAAGTAATTTTGGTTTTCTTATGGCGGCCATCGGTTCGGCCGTAGGTCTGGGCAACATCTGGGGCTTTCCCTACAAAATGGGCAAGGGCGGAGGGTTTACCTTCCTGATCGTCTATCTGCTGCTGGGGCTTTTTGCGGGCATGACCATCATGGTGAGCGAGCTGGCTCTTGGCCGTAAAACAAGGCTGGGCGTTGTAGGCGCCTATAAAGCGGTAACCAAAAGGTTCAAATGGCTGGGCTGGCTGGGCATTTTTGCTCCGTTTGTCATCATGAGCTTTTATTCCGTTCTGGGCGGTTACTGCATCCAGTATATGTCACTTAATCTGGCAGAGCTCAGCTTCGGGCTCAGCGGCATCTTCGGAGGAGCGATTTCCGGCACCGCGACCTTTGGCGCAATGCTCACCAATCCCTTTGGCTGCTTCGTCTTTACGCTGCTGTTTATGGTCATATGTATGGTCATTGTCCAGGGCGGCGTGTCCGAGGGCCTGGAAAAATTCAACAAGATTGGAATGCCCGCACTTTTCTTCATGCTTCTCATCGTTATTATCCGCTCCGTCACCCTGCCCGGTGCCTCCGAGGGCCTGAAGTTCATGTTTATCCCGGGTTATGCCGTCGAGGCCGGCTTCATTGAAGAGGCTCCCAGCCTTATTTCTGTTATCGGCATTGCCGGCGGGCAGATGTTCTTCTCTCTGTCCCTGGCTATGGGCGCCATGATCACCTATGGTTCTTACCTGAGAAAAGAAGAAAACCTGCTTAAGAACTCCGCCATCATTGTCCTCTCCGACACCACCATCGCTTTCATGGCCGGTCTTGCGGTGCTCCCCGCGGCTGTGGCCAACGGCCTTCACAGCGGCCTCGCTCCCAGTGAGATTGCACTTGGCGGCCCGAAGCTTCTTTTCGTTACCATGCAGGATGTTTTCTCCAGCATGGGCGCGGCTGGTCCTCTTTTCGGCGTTATTTTCTACCTGCTGGTTCTCATTGCCGCCATCACCTCTGCCATCTCTCTGATGGAAGTCGTGGCCGCCTACTTTATTGACCGGGCCAACGCCAAGGGCAAGGCCGGCAACCGGAAAAAAATCACCCTCTGGGTTTCTGTTGCCATTACCCTTGAGGCTCTTGTGGTTGCCTACTGCGGCCTTGGCTCCAACGGCATAGAGCCGGCAAAGCTGCTGGGTCTGGATGTGGCCTCCAGCCCTGTTTTCCTGGACTGCTGGCTTGACTTTATGGATTGCTGGTCCGAGGGTATCGCGATGCCCCTGGGCGCCATGGTCATGGCTCTCCTTGTAAGCGGCGAGCTGAAAACAAAATACATTCTGGACGAAGTCCATCAGGGCGAAAGCTCCCGGTTCTTTGATACATTCTATAAGGTATGCATCACCGTGGTGGCCCCCGTCGTCATGGCACTGGTTCTGGCAGGCCAGATGATGAGCTACTTTACCAAAGTGGACGGCACCAACGCCGGACAGGTCGAGCTTATCAGCTATCTTATTGCCGGCGCACTTCTGGCCCTTTTTGCCGTCATTGCCTACACCGGGAACAAAAACAGGGTCATGAAATAAAATACTGCTTAAAAATTTGAAACCTTGGGGATTTTCCCCAAGGTTTTCTTTTTTCTTTGAATTGGGTGCGAAAACACCAGCTCCGATTATTTTACGGCCGCAGGCGCACAGGGCAAACAGCATCACCAGCGCCAGGAGCATTGCAACATACTTTTTCACTTTTGATCTTCTCCGTTTTTAATGGTTTATTATTTCGCCCGTCTGCCGGGCGACAGAGCACATGACTAACACCAGCACTACTCCAGCTGTTTCACCGTGCCTCCCGTCTGAACCTCACCCGGAATTACAAGAATCTGGGGCACATAGGTTTTGGGGGATTCGATCTCTTCAATGAGAAGCCTTGCGAAATGGGAGCCGAGGGCCTCGCTGTCCTGATGCAGAGTGGTGAGCATGGGGCGGAGAAGCCTGCTCATGGTGATACCGTCATACCCGGCTATACTTATATCCTCCGGCACGCTGAGGCCCCTGGCCTCTATTTCCGTCATGCCCCCCAGAATTGAAATATCGTCCGGGTATAAAATGCAGTCCGGCCGGTCCTTCAGAGCAAGCAGGGCCCTTGTGGCAAGGCCGCTGGCCCTGGGGTCATGGTATCGGGCAGGAATGACGTATTCCCCGGGAATATGAAGGCCCAGCGCCATACAGGTCCTGTGAAAGCTCGCCAGGCGGGACCTTGTGACGGCAGTGGCCTCGCCGTGAATGAAGGCAATTTTTCTGTGCCCAAGAGCGTATACATGATGCAGGTTTTTAGTCAGGTTGTCATGTGCCTGCTTAATCGTTTTAGATGCAACATAAATATAAAAAACGGCGAAATAAATACAAACATAAGCGCGCTTTCCCGCAAAACG
>OLPA01002928.1_pt1 | contig 12133 bp, 10 predicted proteins | sample 1672811 | NCBI WGS metagenome assembly OLPA01 (sample SAMEA3136726, study PRJEB25190) | human gut metagenome | biome: human gut; feature: human-associated habitat; material: faeces | place: Austria | collected 2013
GCAAGATATGCCTAACGGATTGAACCGATTGGCAAAAGCGGGATATACCGATCTGGAGATTTTCGGATATAGGGAAGACACTGGTAAATTCGGTGATTATAATCCTAAAAATACGACATTCATCGCCTCCAAGGATTATAAGAAAATGGTGGATGATGCCGGTTTGAGAATCAGTAGCTCACACCTGACCCCTTCTCTTCGTGAGTACACGAAAGAGAATATGCCCAAATTCGACGAGTTCTGGAAAAAGGCAACCGATATCCATGCCGAGCTAGGTGTTAGTTGTATGGTACAACCGAGTTTACCCCGTATCGAAAACGAGGATGACGCCAAAGTAGTATCGGAGATCTTCAACCGTGCCGGAGAGATCACGAAGAAAGCCGGAATCCTATGGGGTTACCATAATCATAGCAATGAGTTCAAACGGGTATTGAAAGCCGGCGAGAAACCGGAACAGAACCCGAATCCGTGGGCACCTCCTAAAGGTACTTATATCGAGGAGTTATTCCTAAAAAATACCGATCCGGATAAGGTTATGTTCGAGTTGGATGTATATTGGGCCGTTATGGGGCAGCAAGATCCCGTGGAATGGATGGAGAATTATCCGAATCGTTTTAAGTTATTGCACATCAAGGATCGTTGGATCATCGGTGATTCCGGTATGATGAATTTCCCGAATATATTCAAAAAAGCGTACGAGATCGGTATCCTCGGCTACTACGTGGAACTGGAAGGTGACAAAAAAGGCCGTACCCAGTTCGAGGGCGTAGAGAAGAGCGCCGCCTATTTGCAAGCCGCTCCGTTCGTTAAATAAAACATCCCGATTTATCCCATAAAAAAGACAGTGTTTCCGTAGAGCGATCATATGCTTGGGAACACTGTCTTTTTGTTTATTTTGCCTTCAAAAAAACACGTACGTCTTTTTTCGGAAACACGTACATGTTTTTCACGAAACACGTACATGTTTTTTCAAAGGGCATTACATGATTAAAAACTCATCTTTACACCGGCAAAATAACTTCTCGGACTAGCCGGGCCATAGATATAGGAGGAATCCCGGTTCTTACCTTGATCAAAGTCGGATTGGTAAGCGTTAAACAGATTCTGCACGCCTCCATTTACTTCTAGTTTCAGCTCTTTGTAAAGCGGGAACTCATACGCAAGCTTGATATTCATATCAAAGAAATCCGGAGTCTCCACCGCCTTATCCAAAGGTATATATCCCGCCAAGTGCTGCACCAACATACTTCCCGTATAAGTTCCCGACAGGGAAGCCGTGAAACGTTTGATAGGCGTAAGGGTAGCCGTAAAATAGCCATAGATATCCGGCGTACGGAACATCCTTGTCTCGGCTGGTACATTCTCGTCATCGCTCCATTTCTCGGCCTCTTTATAACGGCTTCGCTGGAAAGTAGCGCCCGCTTGCAAAGATAGCCATGAAGTTAACACCGACTTCCCTTCCAAGGTTAATCCCATCACTTTCGCCCCGGAACCGTTACGACGTTCCTTAATCAGATTGCCTTGCTCATCTTTCCCGATATCTTCCAAGACAAACACATCACTTAAGCTGGTGTAAAAACCTTCCACCAAGAAGTTCAACTGGATACCATTCTTAAAACGATGGTAAAAATCGACCGAGGCACTCAAGCTCTGCGATTTCTCCTCGGATAAATCTTTCGCACGCTGGATCATAGCGACCTCTCCACCGACCGCAGAGATATGCATATCCTCATCGAACGCTTGCGGGGCACGGAAACCACTGGAATAACTAGCCCGGATATTGATATCTTCCGTCGGATTAAAACGGATATTCGCACGAGGGCTGAATATGACATGATCCATCATATTATGTTTATCCAAACGACCGCCAATCAAGAAACTCCATCGCTTATTTTTCCACTCATTCTGCAAAAATGCGCTCTCGATATGCACCTTCTGATTCGTAAAGCGATTATACCCGATCATCTCGTCCTTCAAATGATCGAAACTATACTCCAAACCGGCAGTCAAATCCGATGGCATAAACAAAAATTTATCAAAACTATAAGCATATTGCGTACCGGCCATAACCGTCAGGTCCGTAGTCTTGCCGTAAGCGTTCGGATCTTGGTTCGTCCCGTAATAACTATCCCGGTCTGTATTCTGGGCAGAAGTGAAAACACTCCATTTATGTTTGTAATCCTTGGAGAAAAGATCGAATTTCAGACCTCCTCCATCAATCGAATGCTCCAACTGTTCGGCGATATCCGCTTCATGAGGCGGACGATCCAACAGATTTCCTCCCCTGCGGTATTCATTCATATGATGATACTCGAATGTCAATTTACTATAAGTACTCATTTTCAAGTACGAACGGAAACCAACCGTTTGATTCTTCAATTTAGGCAACTCCGTAAAACCATCTCCATCCTGATCAAAACCGGAACGATGACGGTTCTGGCCAAAAAGATATAAGCCCGCTTTCCCATTTTCCGATACCAAAGAGGCATTTAGGGTCGTATTATTATCGAAAGCAGATGTCCCGCCAATCGAGGTTAACGTATGCGACAATTCCCCGGAATTTCTCAAGGGCTCCTTCGTGATGATATTAATTGTCCCGGCGATAGCGGACGAGCCGAACAGTGCCGATCCCCCTCCTCGCATCACCTCTACCCGCTCGATCATATTCGCCGGTATTTGCTCAAGCCCATATACGCCGGATAAAGCGCTGAATATGGGACGTGAATCAATCAGTATTTGGGTATAAGGTCCGTCTAATCCATTGATCCGGACTTGCTGGAAACCGCAATTCTGGCAATTCGTCTCTACCCGTACACCCGGTTGGAAATTTAGTCCCTGTGCCAAATTCACCGCATTGGTCGTAGTAAAAACCTTCGCATCCAATACATTCACTAATGTGGGAGCCAACCGGCGGGAAGTTTCCGCACGATTCGCAGATACCACCACGCCATCCAAGGCGATCTGGTCTTCTTCCAGTTCTACATTAATCTCTAAGGTTTTTCCTTTCTTTAGGCTCACTTCTTTAGAGACAGTCTTATACCCGAGCGCTTTATATTCCAGCGTAAATTTACCTTCCGGCAGATTCTTCAGGAAATAATGTCCCGAGTTATCGGTGGTCGTACCGATCGTGGTACCTTTTAACAATACGTTGATAAAGGGAAGATGTTCCCCTGTTTTCTTATCCAAGACATGTCCGAAAACATTTGCGTCTGAGTCGTTTAGACGGTCCTCTCCCGTGGCCTGAGCTACCGTTAGGGCACAGCACAGGCATAGTATAAAGATGAAAAATTTATTCATTTTAATTTATTCTGATAAGTAATACAATGTTATTAATCTCACAATATCAGAATATGGGAGGAGCCCGAAGCGTACGTCTTCCCCGGAAGGGAACGATATAGTCCGGATAGACCGGAGCGAAAGATAAGTTACGGATAAAGGAATAAAAAGCCGCCAGCAGAATAGCGACGAAAGCCGCACCTGTTATCTGCAAGACAGATAACTGATGAAGCAACTGAAACTCGGCGTAGCCATGTTCATGGTCCGGACGACCATCGTCCGTTTTATGATACGGGTGAGAATGGACGATTGTTACCCCGTTGACAATATGAACGTGGGTAAACGCAATAATACATCCCAAATAGGCTATGAACAGCGCAGGGAGTAATATCCTCAGATATTTTCTTAATCTATCCATCTCTTTTCTCTCGATCGCAAATATAGTAATATAACCGATAAAAGAGATACGCTGTTCAAAAATTACCTATTTGTAGGTATTTCATCAACCGAGTACACCACGTACCCGATCTTCAAAGGCCGAAAGGGCCGCTTTGGCGCCTTCTCCCATAGAAATAATGATTTGCTTAAAGGGTACGGTGGAAACGTCGCCCGCTGCATAAATACCCGGGACATTCGTCCGGCAATGTGCGTCAATCACGATCTCACCGGGACGATTTGTTTCGACAATCTCCTTAAAGACACCACTATTAGCGGCTAAGCCGATTTGAACAAAAATACCGTCTAAATGAATAACACGCTCTTCCCCTGTCTTACGATCCTTTGTACGGATACCGGTTACCTTGTCGCCATTTCCAACCACCTCGGTTGTTTGTGAACTAACAAAGATCTCGACATTCGGCAAACTCTTCGCTTTCTCTTGCAAGACTTGATCCGCTTTTAACTCATCCATAAACTCCAAAACGGTTACTTTCGAACAGATCCCCGCCAAATCAATAGCCGCCTCGATACCGGAATTTCCACCGCCAACCACGGCAACATGTTTTCCCTTATAAAACGGACCGTCGCAATGAGGACAAAAAGCCACTCCACGCCCTATATACTCTGCCTCACCCGGTACATTCAATTTACGCCAGCTAGCGCCCGTAGCGACAATAACCGCCGGAGCCTTGAATATCTCACCTCCAGCCGTAGATAAAACCTTCTCGTTTCCTTCTATCGTTACCTTCTCTATACGACGATGCTCCAGCAGGTCAATCGGATATTGCCGCATATGCAAGCGCAGATTGTCAGCCAACTGGGTACCTGTTGTCTCCGGAACTGAAATCAGATTCTCAATTCCTACCGTCTCCTTCACCTGCCCGCCGATACGCTCCGCCACGACAGCGACACTCAGCCCCTTTCGTGCGGAATAAATAGCGGCAGAAGCACCAGCCGGACCCCCACCGACCACAACCACGTCATATCGTTTTACTGTCTTCTCCGTCAGGCTCTCATTGATTCCATACTGAGCTTCCAGCTTCGATAACAATTCACCGAATTCCCCACGTCCTACATGGATCAGTTTTCCATCCGCAAAGACAGAGGGGACGCCTTGTATCTTCAAGGCATCAACTTCCGCCTGATTGATAGCCCCATCTACCATCTCATGATGGATCTGAGGATTTAAAGTCGTCATAGCGTTTAATGCCTGTACCACATCCGGGCAATTCGTACAAGTCAAAGAGACATAGGTCGTCAGATGTATCGGGCCATTCAAGGCTTTAACACGATTACAAATGCTCTCGTCCGGAAAATTCTTGCCTTTCCCATCTGAATTCAAGATCGCCAACAGCAAGGAAGTAAACTCGTGTCCATTAGGTACTCCACGAAACTTAATCCCCGTTTTCGCTCCATCCTTTAATAAAATGAATTCCAATCCATCCCCATCAGATACTCGCATAGATATTTTATCCGAACAAGAGGCAACATCACCTAATAAATCCAACAACTCTTGTCTACTTTCATGCGCAGGAGAGATCGATATATCAAAGGTATAATTCGCATTTAACCCTGCGAATATACCTTTCAATTGTTCTTTTAATATTGATTCTAACACGATCTATACTCTTAATTATTTAGATTTTCCCTACCAAGTCAATGCTAGGTTTCAAGGTAGCCTCCCCTTTCTTCCATTTAGCGGGACAAACCTCACCATCATGTGAAGCGACAAACTGAGCGGCTTCAACTTTACGAAGTAACTCGGAAGCGTCACGACCGATATTGTTATCATGAATCTCGGCCACTTTGATCTTTCCTTCCGGATTTACCAAGAAAGTGCCACGGTATGCCATACCCTCTTCCTCAATCATCACACCAAACGCACGACTCAGTGCTCCAGTGGGATCCGCCAACATCGGATATTGGATCTTACGGATAGTCTCGGAAGCGTCATGCCAAGCTTTATGTACAAAATGAGAGTCTGTACTTACAGAGTAAATTTCTACTCCCATTGATTTAAACTGCTCATACTTCTCAGCCATATCGACCAACTCTGTTGGACAAACAAATGTAAAATCGGCCGGGTAGAAGAAAAAGATAGCCCACTTACCCAAAACGTCCTCGTTGGTTACAGTCTTGAAATTACCATTTTGAAAAGCTTGTACTTTAAACTCCGGAAGTTGAGAATTAATAATCGGTTCCATACTTGTTCCTATTTTTAAATGAATACTATTTGTTTTTATTTCCGATACAAAAATATAACATATTTCTTCATTAAAACAATTTTTCTAATCGATATATTTTATGAGGTTATAGATAACACTTTATCAATCAATAAAAAGGGCCTATCCTCACGGATAAGCCCTTCAATATCTTGGGTTTTGGATTACTACATAATTAGCGATTATAATTTACTTTATATACTTAATTGATTCTTTTGTATCCGTATACGGCACGGTCTCCCAATTCCTCCTCGATACGAAGCAGCTGGTTATATTTAGCCATACGGTCCGAACGACTTAATGATCCCGTCTTGATCTGTCCGCTATTGGTAGCGACAGCGATATCGGCGATCGTAGCGTCTTCCGTCTCACCGGAACGGTGTGAAGTAACGGTCGTGTATCCATGACGGTGAGCCATCTCGATAGCGTTCAGTGTCTCCGTCAAGGAACCGATCTGATTTACCTTGATCAAGATTGAGTTACCGCAACCTTCTTTAATACCCCTTGAAAGGAACTCTACATTTGTCACGAACAAATCATCTCCGACTAATTGGCAATGGTTACCAATACGATCTGTCAGTTTCTTCCAACCAGCCCAATCATTCTCACTCATACCATCCTCAATGGAATCGATCGGGTATTCGTTGATCAGCTTTTCCAGATAATCCACTTGTTCGTCGGAAGTACGTTTCACTCCTTTTTCTCCTTCAAACTTCGTGTAATCGTAGATTCCATCCTTATAAAACTCAGAAGAAGCGCAATCCATACCGATCATCACATCCTTGCCCGGTTCATAACCAGCCGCCTTGATAGCGGCGATAATTGAGTTCAAGGCATCTTCCGTACCTTCCAAATTCGGGGCGAAACCACCCTCATCACCAACAGCGGTACTTAACCCACGATCGTGCAATACCTTTTTCAACGCATGGAATACCTCAGCGCCCATACGTAAGCCTTCCTTGAAAGAAGCGGCACCTACCGGACGAATCATAAACTCTTGGAAAGCGATCGGAGCGTCGCTATGCGAACCGCCATTGATTATATTCATCATCGGAACAGGCATCACGTAGGTATTCGTTCCACCAATATATCTATATAAAGGAATATCCAAATAATTTGCGGCAGCTTTCGCTACAGCTAAAGAAACGCCAAGGATAGCGTTCGCACCTAGTTTCGATTTAGTTTTCGTACCGTCCAAAGCCAACATCGCATGATCGATACCTATCTGATCCAAGGCAGACATCCCCTTCAATGCCGGAGCGATAATCGTATTGATATTCTCAACCGCTTTCAATACGCCTTTACCACCATAACGCTTCTTGTCGCCATCACGCAACTCCAAAGCCTCGTTCTCGCCGGTGGACGCACCGGAAGGCACAGACGCACGGCCCATAACGCCGGACTCTAGTAAAATATCAACCTCTACTGTCGGGTTACCTCTTGAATCTAGGATCTCACGTCCTGTAATCTTTTCTATTTTCATTGCTTCTACGTTTTTTAAACTGACGCAAATATAGATGGATTACTTGAACCGTGAAATCACCACAAATTGCTATTTTCACCTCAATAATACCTGAATGTAGGTAGAGACTACAACACTCCCGCCCGCACCCGGCTCAAAGATTCGGGTGTCATCAATAAATACGAGGCGATATGATTGACAGAAGCACGTTTCGCTGCTTCCGGATATTCCTGTTGAAAACGCAGATAACGTTTTCTTGCCGACTCAAAACGCCAAGAGTCCGCTTTCTCTTGCGAAAGCATCAAAGCCCACTCCAGTATTTTCTGGTACAATCTATTAATAGCTAAAGATGTTTTCAATAAATCGCTAAATTCCGAAAAAGAGATCCGGTGATAAACCGTCGGTTCCAATGCCTCGATTAATAAACGCATCGGTTCTCTTTGGAATGTGCTGGCTATACAAATAACGATATTTCCCTCACAGGAGAAATGCTCGGTAATATCACGTTTATTCTTATAGTAAAACTGGCGTAATAATCCCGATTCCACATAATATAAATATTTAGATATTTGTCCGTTATCCAACAATAATTCTCCTTTCGCAGCCTTACTTGATTCTATGATCGAGGCCAGAGAATCCAAATCCGCATCGGGTAATGGATAAAAACGTTTGGATATCATTTCGGCTATTTCTTGTGGTGTCTTCATACTATTCATCATTTTCTGATCTATATCATTTTTTATCTCCTTACAAAAATAGATATTTGTTGCATATAACAAAACAAACACATATTAAATAGTCAAGGTTAGTCTAGGCAAAAATTATTACTATCGTTTAAAAGCTAATCGGATTAGATTGTTTTCCCTGATTAGCTGTTGCATAATCGCAAGGCTTGATCGAGAGATCAGGCCTTGTTATTTTCTGGTTTGTAGCGAGAGAATATCGCTTTCGCATTATCTAAACGTTCTTTTGATAAGGGTTCCACCCCCTTTAACGGATAATCGAGGCCTAATTGCTCATATTTATAGGTTCCCATCGTATGATAAGGCAATAATTCCACTTTGCGAACCACTTTATATGAACTGACATACCGAGCTAACGCCTCCAGCCACTCGTCATTATCCGTATATCCGGGGACAATAACATGGCGAATAAGTTTGTGCAGAGCCTGGTGAATTCACATATGATACCTCAACAGAACCATCTATTTTCTCGGGCAATCTAGGTGAGAGCATTAAAGAGACATTTAAAACCGTAGGCAAGCGTTTTACTTATGGTGGAGATACAGGTAAGGATCAGAGAATTTATTACTTTAATACAAAGGAAATTCTGGAAAACCGTTTCGGTACAGCGAATCCGGTTCCGTTCCGTGTAGTAGACTCCAAGATCGGATTGGATATTGATGTATCAATCCGTTGTTCAGGTGTATATTCTTATAAGATTGTTGATCCGTTGTTGTTCTATTCAAATGTATGTGGAAATGTAGAACAGGAATATTCCCGTGAAGAACTTGACAGTACTCTTAAGAAAGAATTTATCTCAGCCCTGCAGCCGGCATTTGGCCGTCTGTCAGAGATGGAACTTCGTCCAAATCAGATCGTAACACACAACACAGATCTTGAAAATGCCATGAATACTGCACTTTCAGAGAAGTGGGGTGCTCTTCGTGGACTGAAGGTTGTCAGTATTGCTTTTGGATCAATTACTCTTCCGGACGAGGATGCAGAACTGATCAAACAGGCACAGCGTACAGCAATCATGCGTGATCCTACAATGGCAGCAGCTACACTTGTCGGTGCTCAGGCAGATGCGATGAAGACCGCAGCGGGCAACGAGGCAGGAGCTATGACAGGATTCATGGGCATGGGTATGGCAATGAATCAGGGCGGCGGTATGAACGCACAGAATTTATTTGCAATGAGTCAGCAACAGCAGGAGCAGCAGGCACAGCAGATGGCAGCGCAGCAGGCAGCACAACAGGCCGTTCAGCAGCAGGCGCCGCAGGCAGAGGGATGGAAGTGCAGCTGCGGAAACTTTGTTACCGGCAAGTTCTGTCCGGAATGCGGAAGCAAGAAACCGGAACCACAGCCGGCACCGGGTGCATGGAAATGTAAATGCGGAGCCACAGCAACCGGTAAGTTCTGTCCGGAATGCGGATCACCAAAACCGGTAGAGGAAGAAGGATGGACCTGTTCTTGCGGTACTGTAAATAAGGGTAAGTTCTGTCAGAACTGCGGTTCCAAGAAACCGGAAGGTGCACTGCTTTACCGTTGTGACAAATGTGGATGGGAACCGGAAGACCCGACACACCCACCAAAATTCTGCCCAGAATGTGGCGACATCTTTGACGAGAACGACAGACAGTAATTCGCGGGAGAGGAGGGAATTCTATGTTTAGACTCCCATCAGAAAAAGAGGAACATAAGGACACAATCGGTGCTTTGATTTTAAGTATCATCATTATTATCGCAGGAATCGGCGGCATGATATATACGAAGCATGAAAGCAGTGAGTTTAAGAATTCCACCGATGTTCGAACGCTTCATGCAACTGTTTACAGTTGTGAACAAACGCATGAAAAAGACGATCAGGGAGACCGGAAAGAAGAATATAAAGTAAGGTTTACTTATGAAATCGATGGAACAACATATGATGATTTTGAATTTCGCAATAAAGAAATAAGGAGAGGAGATACTGTACTGATCACCGTTTACCGGAACTCAAAAGGAAAATATAAACTGGAACCGGGACCAACTCCGATTTACTTCCTTGCATTTGCTGCAATGATTCCGCTAGGTCTCATTGGTTTCATTGGATTAAGTAAAGATCTTATCAAGTATCACCGGGAAGAAAAAGAAGGTAGAAGACTGTAAGTATGGAAGGAGGGAGTTGCATGAAGATACTTTCAGATAAAGCACAAAATAAGGTGATATGTGTATTCTTACTGATTGGTTCGATTGGGCTCGTTGTATATGGAGTTACTCATATTTTTTCCAGTATAGAATATAAACTATCTTCCGATGTTCGTCAGGTAACCGCCGTTGTAAAAGATTATCAGATAAGTGTTAAGACCGATGAAAATGGCAATGAAAATGTAAAGTATCACGCAATTCTGTCCTTTGAAGTGGATGGAAAAACCTATACAGGAAAAGATGTATTTTCCAGAGATATATCCGGGGGGGGATGAAGTGACAGAGAAGGCTTACCGGGCTTTGAATGGAGAATACAAGCTTTACACAGGCGATATAGGTGATAACATTACCTCCGTTATGATGATCCCGGCGGGAATCATTATCTCCATATTCCTAATCTATGAAATATTTGGTAAGAGCAAAGAGAAGGAACAAGAGGAACAATAGGTCAACCAGATAGAATGATAGATGAGGAGGGCTAAATATGGGATTGTCAGAGGCGATGCTGTTTGCGTTTGCGGCTACCATAATCTGTGCGTTTGCCATTGCTGAGAAAATTATTGACATAGACTTTGAACAGTTTATGCCAAAGAATTTGAAAAAAGCAAAAATGAAAAGAATTCTTGCAAAGCGTGAAACACCGTTGCAAGGGGCAAGGCTTCAGAAGGACATCAAGGATTCCTTTGAAAATGTATTACTTCCACTTGGAAAAGCAGATAAGGGTTGTCTTCCAAAGAGAATGGATCTTACATTTCGCAGAAAGATGGTTCATCAGGTGGAACTGCTGGGAAAGCGTAAGCTTTGCCGAGATATCCAGGTGACGGACGTTGTACCACTTCCAAAAAATAATTTCAAAAGATGGAATGATGACGGACGGGAGTGGAGGGAGTCTATCCTGCAATGTAGTTCTTTGGAACGTCTTATTTCTCCTCAAGCTGGTAAGACAGTGCATCAGATCTATCGGAAAAACAGTTACCTTCGGATTCTTCAGTCAAGGCATATCCGTCATTCTGACCGTCAGGGTAAGAACAAGGAATTTTATTCCGATAAAGGGACGATCATCTGTCCATCCTGTGGAGCTGAGGTGGAACTGAGCAGTCAGCAAGTCATCTGTCCATATTGTGGCGGTGTGATACAAAGTGAATTCTACGACTGGCAGACAGAGGTATTCGAAATTTATGAGAAAATGGGTGCGAACATGCAATATGGATTGTTATTGCTTGCTTACTCGGGCATCATGTTCCTGTGTCTGACCTTATGCCTTTACCTGATTAAAGACACGGATATTTCTCTTACCATAGGTGTAATTGCTACACTGCTTATACTTCTGGGAATTGCGAAAATTTTCCAATCCAAGAAAGAAAAACAGGAAAAGCTGCCAAAGGAGATCGTAAGATACTCGGAAAATTATCTGAGGTCCTGCATCAATGATGCACTTTATAAGGATGTAAATAAGCCGGGCCTGATGGATTATGGAATCGGCTCGATCATACTTAAAAATGTTGTAAATACAGACAAAACAACAGAAATCACCGCTACGGCATATGGAAGTGAAACCTACCTGCCTGAGAGTGGAAAACCGTATACAAAGAAAACAAAAACGACACTCGTTTTGCAGAGGGCGAGATATCCAGAAAGAAGAAAGGCGGACGGAGCATTTTTCAAGGAAAAAGATTGCCCATCTTGTGGAGCCAATTTCATACCGGAGGTTCTGGATACTTCTATCTATGATGAAATTATTGCGGTATCCGATGACGCGGCCTTTGAAACCATGAAAGAGCTGGCGGTAACAGAAGGTCTTTTTACAGGGATTTCATCAGGAG
>OLPA01002930.1_pt1 | contig 12126 bp, 8 predicted proteins | sample 1672811 | NCBI WGS metagenome assembly OLPA01 (sample SAMEA3136726, study PRJEB25190) | human gut metagenome | biome: human gut; feature: human-associated habitat; material: faeces | place: Austria | collected 2013
TCCGGCATGCGGCGGTTGTTGTCCTGCATGTAGATATTTTCGGTCTTCTGCATCTGGGCCTTGATACCCTGTTCGGAGAGGAACTTGATCAGCGGTTTGTACTTGGGAAGACCTTTGTGGCTGCGGTAGAGCTTGATGCCGCCCTCTTCGTTCTTGCCTTCGCGGAGCAGCTGGCGGGATTCCGCGAGCAGGTTGGTCACCAGGTTTTTCTGGAGGTTGTAGAGGTGCTCGATGGCCGGGCGGTACTGTTCGAAGAGCTGGTCGTCGCCTTTGGGGACGGGACCCGAAATGATCAGCGGGGTGCGGGCGTCGTCGATCAGCACGGAATCGACCTCATCGACGATGGCGTAGTGGTGCTTGCGCTGCACCAGGTCCTTGGGCGACGAAGCCATGTTGTCGCGCAGGTAGTCGAAGCCGTATTCGTTGTTGGTGCCGAAGGTGATGTCGGCCATGTAAGCCTTGCGTCGGGCGTCCGAGTTGGGCTGATGGCGGTCGATGCAATCGACCGTCAGACCGTGGAACTGGTACATCGGCCCCATCCATTCGGAGTCGCGGCGTGCCAGATAGTCGTTCACGGTCACCATGTGGACGCCTTTGCCGGCGAGTGCGTTCAGGAACACGGGGATGCCCGGCCCGCGGCTTACCGGCAAATGTGCTGTAATGGGAAGGCCGCTTTATTCTGTTGACCCTGTAGGGGCGCATTCTATATGCGCCCGGGCAGCTTGCGGCTGCGAAAGCCCCCACGGGCGGATATGGAATCCGCCCCTACGCCTTGTTTTATCTACCCTTACTCCCCAAAATCCTCCGCGGCCTTCTGCATCATCTGGCGGATCGGCAGGTTGTACGGGCAGCGCGGCTCACAGGCACCGCACCGGATGCAGGCACCGGCCTTGGTCTGCAGCGTCGCATAGCGCTCGCGGCCCCACTGCTGCAGACCGTAGCGGTTCAGATACCCCTGGAACAGGAACACACTGGGGATGGAAATGCCCACCGTGCAGGGCGCACAGTAGTTGCAGCGGCGGCAGAACTGGGTGCCCAGCGCGTCGCGCACCTTCTGGCAGGCGGCTTCCTCCTCGGGCGTGAGCGGGGCGGTGTTGGCCGCGCCCGCCACGTTGGCGTTCAGCTCCTCCACCGTCGCCATGCCGGGGATGGACACCGTGACTGCCGGGTTGGACAGCACGTACCGCAGTGCCAGGCGGCCATCCTCAATGGCACCGCCCGCCAGCGGCTTCATGTCGATAAAGCCCTTGCCCGCCGCGGCGCAGCGGTCGATCAGCTCCCTGCCCTGCTGCTCCACGATGTTGTACGGGAACATGATCGTCTCGATCTCGGGGATGTCCAGCGCGGCCTCAAACACAGCGGCCAGGTGCGCCGTAATGCCGATATGCCCGACGATGCCCCTGGCCTTTGCCTCGAGCAGCGCCTCCATTGCGCCGCCGGGCGCCAGAATGGTTTTCAGGCCGTCGAGGCTCGGGTTGTGGAACTGGAACAGCTCGATGTGGTCGGTGCGCAGGTTTTTCAGGCTCGTGGCGATCTCGGCCTCCATGTCGGCTTTGGTCAGTGCGCGGCATTTGGTCGCCAGAATGAAGTCATCCCGCAGCCCGGCCTCCTCCAGCGACTGGCCGATCCATGCCTCGCTGACCGTGTAGGCGCGGGCGGTGTCGATGTAATTGATGCCCGCCTTATGCGCGGCGATCAGCAGCTCCCGCGTGCCGGGCTGGTCGATGCGCTGAATGGGAATGCCGCCAAACCCAAGGCGGGAGATTTGTAAGCCTGTGGTGCCGAAATTGACGTATTGCATGGTGTTTACCTCTTGTATTGCTCTCCGTTTGCTGCAGGGGTCGATGCCTGCATCCTTTACGCTTATTATAGCAAATCCAACGTAAAAATCCAGTCCCCCTAAGCCCTCCCCCGCGTGGGAAGTCAACCGGCTTGCAAGCATGGTGCTATTCTTCTATAATAAACAGTACAAAAACGAAATTTTTGCGGGGTACAGCCACCTCTACGACCCGCTGACCGGGCGCTGGCCGTTTCTTGCGGGGCCGGAGCGCAGCTACGGTGCGTGTGTCGATTTATTGGTGGAGGAATTTTTGCCCAACACAACTGCTGGCACCTGACGGCAGCCGCGACCACTAGATGCCCGGAAAGTTGTGTCCGCGGTGTCACAATTATCCACAAACAGACCCTATGGATGTTGAAAATTTCGGCGTTTTTCTGTGCGATTTTCCACCCCTGCCCACTTGCGGCGGGGGCTTTTTTCGTGGTATGATTCATTTTGTAATAGTTTATCGCCTTTTAACTGTGAGGAACAGGAATGTTTAATAAAAAGAACCCCATGCGGTATTTCTCCGGCAGCACCTTTGCGCGGCTGCCGCTGTATAAGCTGGCCGCGGGCGGCACGGCGGTGGTGCTGACCGCCAGCATCGGCCTGGGCGCGTTTGCGGCCAGCGTCGGTCCGCTCTCCGCGCCCGAGCCCAGCCCCACGCCCATCGTGACGGCCACCCCCGAGACGGCGGCCACGCCGACCCCTTCCCCGACGCCGAGCCCCACGCCGGAGCCGGACAAGCCGCTGACGATGGAGGCCAGCGTCATCCAGCAGGACGTCGGTGTGACGCTCTACGTCGAGAACGCCCCCGAGCCCAGCCCCACGCCCGATGCGTCTGCCTCGCCGTCCCCGACGCCGTCCAAAAGCGCGAAGGAGGATGACGCCGAGAACGAAAAGACCCCGCTGCTGGGCGTGGCGGCAACCATCACACTGACCGACGCCAAAGGCAATGCCACGGATTACGAGCTGGATACCGAGACCGGCACCGCGCTGGCCGAGGACGTGACCCCCGGCGACTACACGCTGGCGGTCCAGCCCATCGAGGGCTACACGCAGCCCGAGGCCCAGACCGTGACAGTCAAAGAAAAGGTCGTCTACAAGGCGGACGTCAAGGCCGTTAAAGAGAAGATCGTCCAGGCAAGCCAGGTCAACGAGAGTGCCGAGGACTCCGGCGTCAGCAACGCGGGCTCGGCCCCCATCGTCAACGAGGTCACCGACACCGTGACCTACGCCGACAGCGCCAGGACCGAGACCGGCAGCAAGACGAGCTACACAGCCAAGCTGAGCAGCAGCGGTCATCTGCTGCTGGCCGACGGCACCGAGACGCCCTACCTGCCCGTTTATCAGGACGGCACGAAGGACCTGATCGGCGCAATGCGCGATACGAGCTACGCCGCCAACACGGCCACGGCGGCCTGGCTGCCCGGCGCGGCGGATTCCGTCACGCTGCTGGGCGCGGCCAACACCCGCATGGCGTGGGTACACCGCGCGGACGAGCCGGTGACCGTACAGGAGGACACCGACGGGGCCGCCCCGACTGCCGAGGAGACCCCTGTCCCGGCGGACCCCACGCCGGAACCGACCCCCGAGAGCACGCCCGATCCGACCCCGGAGGCGACGCCCGCCCCCACCAAGGCCCCGACGGAGACACCCGCCGAAACGCAAACGCCTGCCCCGACAGCAGCCCCTACGGAAGCCCCGACAGCGGCTCCGACGCAAGCACCCACCCAGGTGCCCGACCCGACGGCGGGCTGGCCGGATAACATTGCGGTGCAGGAGCTGGCCAACTACGGCTTTGCCGTGACCAGCGCGACCACCACGATATACGAGTACACCGGCTGGCAGGATATTGACGGCGCAACGTATTATTACGACCCGTCCACTCACCAGCCCGTCACAGGCCAGCAGGTCATTCAGGGCAATGTCTACACCTTTGCGGCGGACGGCGCACTGAACCGCACAGCCCGCGGCATTGATGTCTCGAAGTTCCAGGGCAGCATTGACTGGAACGCCGTCAAGGCGGACGGCATCACGTTTGCCATCATCCGCTGCGGCTACCGCGGCTACGGCAGCGGTGCGCTGGTCGAGGATTCTACCTATCGCCGGAACATTCAGGGCGCGATCAACGCGGGCCTGCGCGTCGGCGTTTACTTCTACAGCCAGGCCATCAACGAGGCCGAGGCCGTCGAGGAGGCCAGCATGGTGCTGAGCCTGGTCAGCGGCTACAGCCTGCCGCTGGGCGTCTACTACGACACCGAGAGTGTCGGCGGCGGGCGCGCCAACGCCCTGAGCGCCGCCGAGCGCACGGCCTGCGCCGTCGCCTTCTGCGAGACGATCCGCAGCGCGGGGTACAGCGCGGGCGTTTACTCCTATGCCAGCTGGTTCTATAACGCGCTGAACTTTGCGAACATCAGCAAGTACAACATCTGGATTGCCCAGTACCGCGATACACTGAGCTTCAGCTACAAGCACAATATATGGCAGTACACAGGCTCCGGCAGCGTCAAGGGGATCGCGAAGCCGGTGGATATGAATATTGGATAAAATAAAAGCACCTGCGTTTTCGGACGCAGGTGTTTTTGCGTTATGGAAGCCTTCTCCCTCGGGAGAAGGTGGCCGAGGCTCCGACCGAGGCCGGATGAGGGCAAAGCCCGCCATAGCGGCCAGTGAACGGGCTGCAGCGGCAAGGTCTGCCCTCATCAGTCAGCGGACGGGGCCGCTGACAGCTTCCCCCAAGGGGAAGCCTTATTTGTTTGTGTAGCAGCTCATCTTCGCGCTGCTTCCGCCCCTGACCTGCCCATTGCCGTGCACAATATATTTATACGTACACAGCTCGGCCAGCCCCATGGGGCCGCGGGCGTGGAGCTTCTGGGTGCTGATGCCCATCTCGCAGCCAAGGCCGAACTCGCCGCCGTCGGTAAAGCGGGTGCTAGCGTTCACGTAGACCGCCGCGCTGTCCACGCAGGTCGTGAACCGCTGTGCCGCCGCGGCGTCCGCCGTGACGATGGCCTCGCTGTGGTGGGTCGAATGCTTCGCAATGTGGGCGATGGCCGCATCGACGTCATCCACAACAGCCACGCTCAGCTTATAATCCAGATACTCGGTGTCAAAGTCCTGCGGCGCGGCGGGCACACCGTCGATGATGGCCGCGGCGCGCGCGTCCAGATGCAGCTCCACCGGGGTGACGCCGGCAGCGGCGCGGGCATCGACAAGGCGGGCCTTCAGCATCGGCAAAAACTGCGCTGCCACGTCCCTGTGAACCAGCAGCGCCTCCTCGGCGTTGCAGACGCTGGGGCGGCTCGTCTTGGCGTTTTCCACAATATCCACAGCCATCTCCAGATCGGCGGCCTTGTCCACGTAGACATGGCAGATGCCGGTGCCGGTCTGGATGCAGGGCACGGTTGCGTTCTCGACGCAGGCGCGGATCAGCCCGGCCCCGCCGCGGGGGATCAGCAGATCGACCAGCCCGTCCGCGGTCATCAGCTCGTTGGCGCTGGCGTGGGAGGTGTCCTCGATGAGGCTCACCGCGCACTCCGGCAGGCGCACCCTGCGCAGACCGGCGCGCAGAGCCTCCACGATGGCGTGGCAGCTGGCCCAGGCGTCGCGCCCGCAGCGCAGGATGCACGCACTGCCCGCCTTGATGGCCAGCGCGGCGGCGTCGCTCGTGACGTTGGGGCGGCTCTCATAGATGATGGCGATGACACCCATCGGCACGGCGGTTTTTTCGATCAAAAGGCCGTTCGGGCGCACAATTTTGCGCAGCACTGCGCCCACCGGGTCGGGCAGGGCCGCGACCTCGCGCATACCCTTGGCCATGTCGGTCAGGCGGCCCGGCGTCAGCGCCAGACGGTCCAGCATCACGTCGCTGACCCGCCCGCGGGCGTTCTCGACGTCCTGCTTATTGGCGTCCAGAATTTTATCCTGCGCGGCGATGAGCGCAACGGCCATCGCCTCCAGCGCGGCGTTCTTCGTGTCGGCGTCGGCCAGCGCCAACGGCAGCTTTGCGCCCTGCGCGGCCTGCAAAATTTCCTGCGTAGTCATGGGGTCAGACCTCCCTTATGCCTTGCGGCCCACGAACCGAGTGCCGACGGGCTTGCCCTCGACAATGTCGTACAACACCTCGGCGTGGGCACCGTTGGTAATGATCATGTCCACACCGGCCTCGGTGGCACGCTTGGCGGCGGTGACCTTCGTCAGCATGCCGCCGGTGCCCAGGGCCGAGCCCGCGCCGCCCGCCAGCATCTCAACTTCCGGCGTGATCTCCTCGACCACCGGGATGAGCTTTGCGTCCGGGTGGGTGTGCGGGTCGGCGGTGTACAGGCCGTCGATGTCGGACATCAGCACGACCAGATCGGCGTGGATGCACTTGGCCACCAGTGCGGCCAGCGTGTCGTTGTCGCCCAAAGAGTATTCCTCGCAGGCGACGGGGTCATTCTCGTTGATGATGGGGATGGCGTGCAGCTGCAAAAGACGCTCCAGCGTGTTTTGCAGGTTGTGCAGACGGTTTTCGTGGTCAAAATCCTCCCACGTCAGCAGCATCTGGGCCACGGTATGGTTGTATTGGCCGAACAGCCGGTCATAGGTATACATCAGCTCGCACTGGCCCACCGCGGCGGCAGCCTGCTTGGTGACAAGATCGCTGGGCTTTTCAATTTGCAGCTTGCCTGCGCCGAGGCCCGTGGCCGCCGACGATACGACGATGAGCTGATGTCCGGCATTCTGAATATCGCTCCACACCTTGACCAGATCCTCGGTGTGGCGGATGTTGAGCAGCCCGCCGGGATGTGCCAGCGTGCTGGTGCCTACTTTAACGACGATACGCATAAAATTTCTCTTTCTATTCTTGTTTGGCAACCGCTTTGTAGGGGCGAGCATTGCTCGCCCGTCAGGCGTCTGCCGCGCGGGGTATTTTCCTGGAAAAGCACTTTTTCCCGTCAGGTCTGCGGGCGAGCAATGCTCGCCCCTACATTCTCGGAAGGGGTCACTTCTTCCCCAAATCCTTTGTCTTTTCAAACGCGGCCAGCACGGCGTCGGTCACGGCACCGCGGAAAGCGCGCTCCTCCAGCAGGCGCACGCCCTGAATGGTCGAGCCGCCGGGGCTGCAGACGGCGTCCTTCAATTCGCCCGGGTGCTTGCCGGTCTCCAGCACCATCCGCGCGCTGCCCAAAAGCATCTGGGCGGCGTACTCCTGCGCCTTGGCGCGGGGCAGACCTGCGGCGACACCGCCGTCGGCCAGTGCCTCGATGAACTGGTACGCCCAGGCCGGTCCGCAGCCGGACACCGCGCTTGCGGCGTCGATCAGGCTCTCCGGCACGGCGTCCAGACGGCCTGCAGGGGCCATGGCGGTGAGCCACTCGGCCATTTTTTCCGGCTCCACATCGTCAGAGCAGTACTGGATCATGCCGTCGCCCAGCGCCACGGGGGTGTTGGGCATCATACGGATGATGGGATAGCCGCTGCCCGCCATCTGGCGGATCTGCTGCATCGACAGGCCCGCCGCCATCGTGACCAGCACAAAGGGGCGGCTCTCGGCGCGAGCCTCCAGCGTTGGGGTCAGCTCGTCGAGCATATCGGCCATCATCTGGGGCTTTACGCCCAGAAAGATGAAGTCGCAGATGCCGGCGACCTCCTCATTCGTGCCGCAGGCGCAGCCGAGTTCGTCCGCCAGCGCCTGTGCCTTGGCAGGCGTGCGGTTGGCCAGCAGCACATCGCCGGACCCGGCGCCCTTGCAGACCGCGCGCGCCACAGCCCCGCCCATGTTGCCGCAGCCGATAAAACCGTATTTCATGGTAAACCCCCTATTTTATACTTTATATTCAGTACTTATAGTAGTGCAAGGGAGAAAGTTTGTCAACGGGAAAACGGGCTTTCCCCGGGGGAAAGATACAGAAAGTCCATCGCATCTTTTTCTTGCCCTTATCCTGCAAACGCGGTATAATAAAATAGAATATTTGTAAAATTCCGTCCGCCGCTGCACGGCGGGCACCAGGATAGAGTTTGGAGGCAGTACCATGTCTGAATTTATTCCTCTTTCGGTTCCGAATTTCGGCGCGCGCGAGGCCGAGCTGGCCGGGCAGGCCATCACGTCGGGGTGGGTGTCCACCAGCGGCGGCAAGGTCACGGAGTTTGAAGAAGCGCTGGCCGCTTACGTGGGCATGCCCCGCGCCGTGGCCTGCAACGCCGGTACCAGCGCGCTGCATTTGGCCGCTATGGCCGCCGGCATCACCCGCGGGGATGAGGTCATCGTCCCGACGCTGACCTTCATCGCCGCCGTCAACCCGCTGACCCGCTATGTCGGCGCGGAGCCAATCTTCATCGGCTGCGACGACTCCCTGTGCATTGACCCCGACGCCGTCGAGGATTTCTGTGCGAACCGCTGCGAGCTGCGGGACGGCAGGCTGTACAACAAGGCCACCGGCGCACACATCAAGGCACTGGAGGTCGTGCATGTGTTCGGCAACATGGCCGACATGCCCCGCCTGATGGCGATAGCCAAGCGCTACGGCCTCATCGTCATTGAGGATGCCACCGAGGCACTCGGCACCCGCTGCACCGACGGCCCGTTTGCCGGTAAGTTTGCGGGCACCATCGGCGACATCGGCTGCTACAGCTTTAACGGCAACAAGATCATCACCACCGGCGCAGGCGGCATGGTCGTGTCCAACCACGCTGACTGGGCCGAGCATGCCAAGCATCTGTCCACCCAGGCCAAGGCCGATCTGCTGCAATTTTTGCACGATGAGGTCGGCTACAACTACCGCATGACGAACGTGCAGGCATCCTTAGGGCTTGCCCAGCTCGAGCGGCTCGAGGGCTTCATCGCCCACAAAAAGGCGCTGTATGACCGCTATGCGGCCGCGCTGGACGGCGTGAAGGGGCTGCGCATCCTGCCTTTCCGCGAGGGGGAGTGCCGCTCCAACCACTGGTTCTTCAGCCTGTATCTGAAGGATTCCGGGCTGGACCGCGACACCGTGATCGAGAAGCTGCAGGCGCAGCACATCCAGACCCGCCCGGTGTGGGCGCTCATCCATGAGCAGGCCGACTACCCCCGCAACGAGGCTTACGGTCTGGATAAGGCGCTGGACTACCGCAAGTACATTGTCAACCTGCCCTGCTCCACGAACCTGTCCTTTGAGGACTGTGACCGCGTGATCGAAGCGGTGCTGGGGCTGTAAGTGCCCTTGCCTCCCTCTGCGAGACAGACTCCCCCGGTACGGGGGAGGTGGCCGTTAGGCCAGAGGGAGAGCAGTGGCCCCGCAGGGCCGGAGGGAGAGAACCTTGCCATTGCCCGAAATATTTCGGATAGCCGTAAGGCTCTCTCCCCCACCCGCTGCGGCGGGAGCCCCCTCGCAGAGGGGGCCAAGTAATTGCAAAGGGGGACCACCCTTGATAAAAGTAGAAGAGCTTTTTATTGCGCCCACCGCCACGGTGCTGGAAACGCTGCGCAAGCTGGACGAGACCGGCCAGCGCATCCTGTTCATTGCACCGGAGGGACATCTGAAGGCCGTCATCACCGACGGTGACATCCGCAAGTTTTTCCTGCGCGGCGGCACACCGGACCAGACCGTGGACCACGCGGCCAACTATCATCCGCTGAGCGTCTCAGTGTCCGAGCGCGGCAAGGCCCGCAGCATTTTGCAGGAGCATTGCATCGACGCGCTGCCGGTCCTGAACAAGCGCGGCATCATCACCGACATCGTCTTTGCCCACGGCCTGGATTTGGACAACCGCAAGCAGGTCGATATTCCCGTTGTGATGATGGCGGGCGGGCTGGGCACGCGGCTGTACCCGTACACAAAAATTCTGCCCAAGCCGCTGATCCCCGTGGGCGAGCAGCCCATTGCCGAGCTGATCATGGACCGGTTCCGGGACTTCGGCTGCCACAATTTCACGATGATCGTGAACTACAAAAAAGGCATGATCAAGTCCTATTTCAATGAGCTGGAAAAGGACTATACCGTGGACTTTGCCGACGAGGAAGTGTTCATGGGCACCGGCGGCGGGCTCTGCCTGCTGAAAGGAAAAGTCAAAGCACCGTTCTTTTTTACGAACTGTGACACGCTTTTGGATGTAGACTTCGGCGACATTTATGAGTACCATAAATCCCACGGCAACCTGGTCACGATGATCTGCGCGTTCAAGCATTACACCGTGCCCTACGGCGTGGTGGAGCTGGGCGAGAACGGCAGCATTGCCGCCATGCGCGAAAAGCCCGAGCTGGACTTTTTGACGAACACCGGCGTCTACGTGGTGGAGCCGCGCGTCGTGGAGGAAATGCGCGACGGCGAGAAGATCGGTTTCCCCGATGTGATCGAGCGCTACCGCCGGGCCGGGGAGAAGGTCGGCGTCTATCCCATCAGCGAGAGCAGCTGGATGGACATGGGCCAGCTGGAGGAGCTGGAGAAGATGAGAAGAAAGCTGGAGAATCAGCAGTAAACCAGTGAGGAGTTAGGAGTGAGGAATGAGGAGTGACACATAAAACGGAGCTTTCAGCTGAAACCAAAAACTCCTCACTCCTAACTTCTCACTCCTCACTATAAAAACCGGAGGTTTTTACCTATGCCTGTAACGATCATAGCCGAGGCCGGGGTCAACCACAACGGCAGCCTGGAAATGGCCAAGGAGATGGCCCGCGTTGCTAAAGAATGCGGCGCGGACATTGTAAAATATCAGACCGCCGTGCCCGAGCTGGTGGTCAGCAAATTTGCCGAGAAGGCCGAGTACCAGAAGCAGACCACCGATGCCGCCGAGAGCCAGCTGGAGATGATCCGCAAGCTGCATTTCTCGTTTGAGGCGCATAAAGAATTAAAGGAATACTGCGATTCCATCGGCATCCAGTATTTAAGCGCGCCGTTTGATGTGCCGAGCGTGAAGTTTCTGGGCACGCTGGGTCTGCCGCTTTTAAAAATCCCCTCCGGCGAGATCACGAACCTGCCGTATCTCGAGGCCATGGCCGCGCAGAAAACGCCGGTGCTGCTCTCCACGGGCATGAGCACGCTGGACGAGATCACCGACGCACTGGGCGTGCTGGATGACGGCGGCTGCCCCGAGGTGACGATTTTGCACTGCAACACGCAGTACCCGACGCCCTACGAGGACGCGAACCTGACCGCCATGATCGAGCTGTACGACCAGTTTGGTCTGCCGGTAGGGCTGTCCGACCATACGCCCGGCTGGGAATGCGACGTAGCCGCGACGGTTTTGGGCGCACAGGTCATTGAAAAGCACTTTACGCTGGACAAATCCCTGCCCGGCCCCGACCAGAAGGCCAGCCTGGACCCCGCCGAGTTTGCGGCGATGGTGCTGGCCGTGCGCCACGCAGAAGCCGCCCTCGGCGACGGCCACAAGCACCTGACCGCCAGCGAAGCCCCCAACAAGGCCATTGCCCGCAAGAGCATTGTGGCCGCCCGGGAAATCAAGGCGGGTGAGGTTTTCACCGAGGAAAATCTGACAACGAAGCGCCCGGGGGATGGGATTTCGCCCATGCGCTGGCATGAGATTTTAGGCCAGACCGCGAAACGCGATTTTGCCGAGGATGAGAAGATCGAGGTGTGAGGAACGCCTTGCCGGGAGGGATGAATCCCCCCTACAACAGGCAAAAGGGTAGTGGTAAAGGCTGTAGGGGCGGCGTCCCCGACGCCCCCGCGGAGGGGTCCCCCCTCCCCTACAAGCCACCTTAAAAGGGGTACGTAGGGCGGCCTGCCCCCAGGCCGCCGCGGGAGTTAGTGGGTAGCTGCCCGTTGATGGGCGGCCACGCAAGGCCCGTCGGGACCCTTCAGGCCTCGCAAGCTCGGCCAGCTCCCCTAAAAGGGGAGCCTTTTGCGCGGGCGAAGCCCGCGAGAGAAGCCTCCCCATCAGGGGAGGTGGCCGCGGAGCAGGCCGGAAGGGTTCAGCCCGTTGACGGCGGGCATAGCAAAGTTGCGGGTCGGGCATGCCCGGCCCCTACGGACTGCCGTGAATCGTCGTGCACGAGAGGGGCAAGGGAGGGCGGCAGCCCGCCCCTTCCAAGTTGGCGGGTGGCTGACCGGGAACGGGCGGCCACGCAAGGCCCGTCGGAATCCCCCAGTCCGCTAACGCGGCCAGCCCCCTTTGACAAGGGGGCCTCTACCTCACCCCTGCGGGGGTTCGGGGGAACTCCCGAATTTTAAAACGGAGCAGAGGGCGCGGGCGTTAAGCGCGAACAGTAATACTGCGTTCGCGTAGCCCGCGCACTCTGCGACCTCCGCTTTGGGAATCCAAGGGGCGTGCAGCCCCTTGGTCGCGGGTCCGCTGCGTCGAAACAGCGGCAGTTTTCTTTGCGA
>OLPA01002941.1_pt1 | contig 12104 bp, 10 predicted proteins | sample 1672811 | NCBI WGS metagenome assembly OLPA01 (sample SAMEA3136726, study PRJEB25190) | human gut metagenome | biome: human gut; feature: human-associated habitat; material: faeces | place: Austria | collected 2013
TGAAATCCATATGGATGGAATGGAAGGTCATACGTTTACTTTAAGCGCGGGCATTGCTTTTGCACCGCAGGACGGGGATACTTTTATGGAACTGTATCAGAAGGCAGATCTTGCTCTTTATCAGGTAAAACGTTCCGGAAGGAACGGATACCGGATCTATAAATAACAGAATAAAAAGAAGACAGAAGATATCCGGCAGGGAAAACAGGAAATCTTCTGTCTTTTTTACATAAATCGGAAGGTTAATATCTGCTTTGAAGTTCTTATGCTTCCGTGATTTTCTGAATGATCGTTCTGTTTATGGCAACCAGAAAAGCTACAGATACGATCAGAGAGATAATTTCCGCAATGGGGAATGCCCACCACACTGCGTGAAGTCCGCCGATGGAAGCAAGGATATAAGCGGCAGGTACCAGGACAAAAAGCTGACGCATGATGGATACGATCATACTGTATATAGCTTTTCCAAGTGCCTGGAATACAGTTCCTGCAATGATACAGAACCATGCGATCAGGTAATGGATACCAATGATCCGAAGTGCGGGAATACCGATGGCAAGCATATCACTGGAAGCGCTGAACAGTTCCAGCAGTGTTTTCGGAATGAATTCGAAGGCAAGGAAACCGATAAATGTAAAACAGGATGCAATGAACATGCTGACTTTGACAGTTTTAAGCATACGCTTTCTATGGCGTGCCCCATAATTGTAGGCAATGATCGGTGTAATACCGTTGTTAAGCCCAAATACAGGCATGAAGAAAAAACTCTGTAATTTGAAATAAACGCCAAATACCGCAGTTGCGGTAACTGTGAACTGTACCAGGATCAGATTCATGCAGTAGGTCATGATGGAACTGATGGACTGCATGATGATCGAGGGAATACCTACTGCGTAAATATGGCTGATGATCTTAAGATCAGGACGGAAGCCCTTAAAACTGAGCCGTACTTCATGATTAAATTTATGATTGCAGGTTCCGGCAACGATGCAGGCTACACACTGTCCGATCACGGTAGCCACGGCAGCTCCGGTAACTCCCATTTTCGGAACACCGAGAAGACCAAAGATCAGGATCGGGTCAAGGATGATGTTGGTGACTGCTCCGCACAGCTGGGATCATTGTTGTGCTGATCGGCGGGATCATTGCGGTACGAACGATACGGAAACCTTCGGACAACGGGGAACCTTCGTATACAGATTCCGATGATTCTGATGCTCTGAACAAAGGAAATTTCGGCACTGTAGACGATGCAGATAAAAGCTTCGCACAGGCAATGGAAACGATACGTGACCATGCGACAACCATAGAAAATGCTCTGGACAGTTATAGACGTGAAGGCACAGAGGGGGATCGCCTGCGCTTTTATAACGGATCAGGAGAGATCGCCAAAGTACTTGTATATCCCGGCAGTTCCGCAGATGGCGTTTATGAGGAATATTTTTACTGGGGCGAGCAGATGTTTTATACTTATGTGTGGGACGGAGATGAAAAACAGTATTTTTATTATCAGGACGGCCTTCTGATCCGATGGATCGATGCAGATGGTAAGGTTCATGATAAAGAGAGTGATAACGACAAATATGTAGAACTGGGAGACAAATACTGGAGTAATTCTGTAATGGAGCTTCAGCAATAATGTCGAAGGGGTTTTTACGAAAGGAAAAAGAATGGCCTATCAGATTGATTATGCATATACATGTCACACCGGAAAGGTGAGGACGAATAATGAGGATAATTTCTGGTGCTGCGGAGTGCGGCTGCCAGTGCACAACCAGGGAGTTGACGGAATCCTGGCAGGTCATACGCAGCATTGGCAGCTTCCCGTACTGGCAGTTTTTGATGGCATGGGAGGGGAAAGCTGTGGTGAGATGGCAGCCTCTGCAGCCGTGGAAGCACTGGGTGGTTTTTATGAAGAAAATAAAAAAAGCCTCAAAAAAGAGCCGGTGGTTTTTCTCACAGGAGCCTGTGCAAATATGAATGAAGCAGTATGCAGATACAGCAGGGAAAATCGTATCAGCAGCATGGGAACTACGATGGCACTTTTGTCTTTCAGTGAAAAAGCGATCTATGCCTGTAATCTTGGGGACAGTCGTATTTACCGCCATTTTCAGGGAAAACTGCAGCAGATATCTACGGATCATGTGATCAGTGGAAAAATGCTTGGAAAAGCTCCTTTGACACAGTACCTGGGTTTTCAGGAGGAAAACATGGCTCTGGAACCATCCATTGTGGAGATCGGCTATCAGACGGGAAGCAGTTATCTGATTTGTTCAGATGGCGTAACGGATATGCTGTCAGATGAAGAAATACAGGAAATCCTGAGCAAAACCGGTACCGCGGAAGAAAAAGTAGAAGAGCTTCTTGAAATGGCGCTGTCCAGAGGTGGAAGAGATAATGTAACGATGATCCTTGCCCAGATCAACGGCTATGAAGAAAAAAATCCTCTCAAACGATGGGCAGAACGGCACAGCACCGGGCGGTAGAAACTCTGCCGGTAATAAAGAGCGGCATTGCTTCCAACCGGCTCAGTCTGCCGGTGAGGAATATAAGGGATAAGGAGAATTTGCGATGAGAAATCGAATGCAGGATCTTGATTTTGAACAGACAGTTGCCTTCGATTCTGTGAAGGATTTTGAATTTACCAGAAAGGCGGCACAGAAGTTCCGCCAGGTTGTCAGTCTGGATTCCTTTGAGGATGAGGATGCAGATGTTATTTTTCATTATCTTTATAAAGAAATGGAACTGGTTTCTTTTGGCGATTATCTGAAAAGATATGTTTATGAGCGTGCAGAATTGGAAGAACCTTTTTCCCAGGTACCCCAGGAGGTTTACAGGGATATTGTGGTGGAATCTTTTAAAGAGACTTACACACCGAAATCCATGTCCCCGACTTCTGCCAAGCTGAGTTCTCTGGTGAACAACTGGCTGACCCAGGCTTCTGTGAAACGTGAGACTGTTTTTCTTCTTGGGTTCGGGCTCCGCATGAGTACGGAGGATGTATCGGATTTTCTGACCAGGGTGCTTCGGGAACAGGATTTTGATTTTCATAATCCGGAGGAAGTAATTTACTGGTATTGCTATCATAACCATCTTGGCTATTATAAGGCAGAAGAATATAAAAAAATCTATAAAGAACTGACACCCACGGAAAAAAAGACCGGTGAGGTTGTATACGGAACAGGTCTCTGTCTGGACAGTGAAGAGAAACTTCTGGAATATCTGGCATTTCTGAAAGGCAGATGCGACGATCCGAAATCGGAAAAGAGTCAGGCTTTTCAGGAATTTATGATCCTTCTGGAACGTGCCCGTAAGATCATTGCAGCCATGTACCAGCAGGATGAAGAGGAAAACGGTGGCAAAAAGATCTGGAAGCCTGAGAATATCAGCGCTTCAGATCTGGAGAAGGTCATCTGCAGCGGTATCCCTATCAACAAGATGGGAAATCTGAAAAAAATGTCCGCTTCTATTCTGGCAAAACATTTCAGCCAGAAGCGGTTCAGCCGCCAGAGGATCAATAACATTCTGAACCATAAGTTTCCGGTAGAACGATTTGATCTGATCACGCTGGAATTTTTTGTGATCTCTCAGGAGATGGCAGATGATGATCCATATACAAGATACCGCCATTTTCTGGATGAGATCCAGGAAATCCTGGCACGATGCGGCATGGGTGAGATCTACATAGTAAATCCATATGAGTGTTTCATCCTCATGTGTCTGCTGACAGACTGTCCGTTGGCAGTTTTTTCCGAGATCTGGGAGAAATCCTATGAAGAAGGGGAAGAGAAGAACTGAAAAGAAGAATAAAAAAGGATGATGCGTGTCTGGTGCATCATCCTTTTTTTAACCAACTGCGGAGCAGTTATTTGGTTATGTATGTGCAGTTATTTTGCTCTACCGGTTTTTGTATTATCCGCCCAGGAAAGGATATAATCTGTACCTTCCTGAAGTGTGGAAGAACCGTATTTTACAACTGGCTTCGGAGTTACCGCAGCTCCTTTGAAAATCTGTTCCGGAATATTTGAAAAATTACAGAGTTTTACAGACGTCATCTGTCTCGTTCCGGAATAATTCTGTTTGTAGGAAAGTGAAAAATCAAGGATCTCATTGCTTGCGGAACAGCGAACAGAGGTAATGGTAAAATCATCAGAAGTCAGCTTTGTGCCATTATAAGTGATGATCAGATTGTTTCGCAGATAAGTGGTTACACTTTCGTTTCCGTAGTTTGTATTTGGAAGCTGAATGGTTTCACCGGAGAGTTTCAGCGGATTGATCGTGAAGTATTTGGAAAATCCGCTTCTGTAGATACCAATACCTGTTATATTGACACGGGGCCTGTTAGTTCTGGAACTTGCCATGGTGTTATTGGAATAAGAAAGAGTATAATCAACATCTTTCTTTAAAGTAACACCGTTCAGTGTGACGGTTGGTTCCGGTTTGAATTCTTTGCCCGGGGCATACTCATAATCCGGAATATCACCGATTTCAGCTTCTGTTATCGGTGTAAGGTCGATATAGAAATATTTATTTCTTACACCGGTGAAATTCCCCATACCGGAAACGGTAACATAAGCATTGCCCTGACGTTCATTATCATGCCAGGAGAGCGTATAATCTACATTTTCTGTCAGTGTTATACCATTCCAGGTAACCGCTGGTTTCGGAGTCAGTGCTGTTCCGGTATACAGATAGGAGGACTGGGAAAAAGCAATATTTGCCTGAGAGAGACTGACCTGTCGGATAAAGAAATTATTGGTCAGAGTTCCTGAATAAAAACCAAGGCCTGTGATCGTAAAGCTTCCCAGACCACTGTTCTGATTGTTGGAGAAGGAAATGGCATAATCTTTTCCTTCAGCCAGTGTACGGTCATGAAACTTAAGTACAGGAGAAAAAGTGATCGGTTTTCCTGTGTAATTCTAGGAATTTGTGTAGGACAGGGAAGTTTCACTGGAATTTTCCAGATTATAGTAAGCATTGAGATCCGCGGTCAGTGTTTTGGCCGGGCAGGATTTTAAGGTGGCGGTAACGGTAGTGTTTCCTTTGCTTTTCAGTCGGATAACGCCGTTCTGATCTACAGTGGCAATGGAAGGATCTCCTGTTGCCCATGTGAAAGAAGACGGGTCAAGGCTGGAACTCATATAGCTGAATCCGTTGCAGGTTACATAAATAGTCAGTGTCTTCTGCTCTGGTCATAGCGCATTCCAGAAGGTTCTTATCCATAGTAACAGGGGACAGGTTCTTTTTGGCACGTTCCTGGTTTACCAGATCAAGGACCTGATAAGCATAATCATAGCGGCGTGTACCCTGGCTGAGTTTCAGCTCAACAGTAGTCTGGTCAGATGCTGCCTGCACACAGACCACGTGGCCTGGCACCAGCAGAATAAGCAGGAGCAGCAGTGCAGGCCAGAATAAGTGTCTTGTTTTTTCTCTTTCGTCTGGTTCATGATGTTTTCCTTCCCGGTAAAAAATGAAGATATTTTTTTTTATTATTCGTTGTAATATCCGTAGATCGCACGGCTGTCCTGAGCAATGGTATTCTGTGCCGCGGCGGTATCGTTAAGATCCTGTGACATGAAGCAGATCACAAGGTCGATTCCTTTTGCAGTATCGTAGATGATACCGGCATCATTCTCCACAGTGTCAAGCTCTCCGGTCTTGTTGGCGACTTTTACACCTTCTGGCAGCTGAGCGGGGATTTTGTTGGTTCTTGTCTGCATTTTCAGGAGGTGGTACATGTATTCCGCACCTGCAAGAGTATCTTCTGCCGCGCTGCCCTTGTCCATCTGATAGATGGTCTTCAGGAATTTTCCGCAATCTTTTACAGAGGTGTAATTATCTCCATTGGAATTATCTGCAAGAAGGAGACGTCCCATGGAAGTGTTGGTGTATCCATGATCCTGGCAGAATTTATTGACACGCGCCATTCCGGCTGCGTCATCACCGCCTCCGAGACAGTTGACAAGCTTGTTTGCCGCGTCATTATCACTGACTGTGATCATGGAATTCAGGTTGTTATCCAGGGTTTCTTTTCCGTAAGTTGTGGAAAGACTGTCATAATCTTCATATACAGCACCCATGATATACAGCTTGATCAGACTGGCAGCCTGCATCTTCTGATCATTGATGGCACCTTCGGTATTTTTTGCAAGATTACATACATATACGGACCAGGTACCGTTATCAGTCGGAAGAAGTGACTGTACCTGACTCAGTACGTTATCCATGCTGGAGTCGGAATTATCGGTAAAAGTGCTGCTTCCACTGGAAGGAGACAGAGTGCCCTCTTCCTGTGAAGCTGCTGCGCTTTCCTGGCTTGCGGAAGAATCTGTGGAAGAATCAGAATTCTGCTCCTGAGAGCTGGAATCCTGAGAATCCGGGGAAGCGGCAGCTGCTGCACTTTCAACGGTAGGATCATCCGCATAAAGAGCATCCAGCTGATCTGCCTTGTTGCTCAGCTCAGCAGCAGAATCAGAAACTTCCTGAACATTTTTCTGAAGGTCGGAAACCTTGGACTGAAGAGATTCAAGCTTGTTCAGTGAACGGACATTCAGTGCACCCAAACCCACCAGGGCAACGGCAAGCACTGCGATCACAACATATAAAAATACATTTTTTTTCATAAGAAATACTCCTTTTACTGCTGAAAATAAGCATCAATTCCATTGGCGATCCCTTCGGCCATTGTCTGCTGGAAGGAAGAATCTGCCATCTTCAGATCATCATTCTGATTGGTCATAAATCCCATTTCCACAATAGTAACCGGTATGGTACTCCAGTTGATTCCTGTCATGGTATCTGTATAGATAATACCGCGGTTCTGAAAACCGGTAGCTGCACAGTAGGAATCAATGATGCACTGGGAAAGACGGTTGGAACTGTCATAGAGACTGGAAACATAAGGATTCTGCTGTGATGGGCACATGGTCAGTGCGCCGGAAACAGAAGAAGAATCATCGCCGTTTGCATGGACACGTACACAGATTTCTGCACCCTGGGATGCTACCAGCTCCGCACGTTCCTTGTTGCTGATCGCAGTATCATTGTCAGTTCTTGTCATTACAACCTGATAGCCATGTTGCTCCAGGATATCTTTCAGAAGAAGAGAGACATTCAGATTCAGCTGATATTCCGGAAGGCCGCTGAAAGAACCACTGGTTCCGGTAGAAGCTTTTGCTTTCATGGTGGAGGAACCAGGTCCGTTGGGCTCTGTGGCGCTCATATCCACGTTTTCACCCTGATGTCCGGGATCAATTCCTACGATGTGACCATTTGCAGCAGAAGCAGTGGTATCGCTGCCTCCGTCAGAGAATCCCTCACCACCGGCTTCACTGAAAACAGAAGGTTTGGAACTTTTCTGGCTGTTTTCGGATTCCGGTGCGCGTTCGTGTTCGCCGGTGTTGTTCTTTACTGCCTGTTCAGTCTGGGAGCGTTGCTGCAGATATTTGTCGGCTGCCTGTTTCTTTTCGATCTTGGCTGTATAAAGGTCAATATCTTCTTTCATGGCTTTCTGCTTCGTTTTGACCGGTTCGATGACGGAAGTCATTTTCTGGTCTGCGGCATCAATTTTCTGATAGGTTTTGTAACTTAAGCCAAAAAGCAGTCCAATACAGATAAGACCCGTCAGAAACAGGACGATCGCCATCAGATGGGGCTTTTTTTCCATAAGATCATGTCCTTTCTTGGGAAATAGTTTGTATTTGTAAAACATTATAAAGAAGGACTTCGGAAAAAGCAATTGCGAAATTCTCCTTGACAAAAGAGAAAAGTATGATACTATATATGTAAAATAATTATATATAAAAATTTTATATATAAAATAATTACATAAAGGGGTGAGCGTATGTATTACTATCCGGTGTCAGCTGTGCTGACGGAATGCCTGATCCTCTCTGTTGTGGAACAGCAGGATTCCTACGGATATGAGATTAGTCAGACTGTGAAGATGGTAGCATCGATTAAGGAATCAACTCTGTATCCTATTTTGAGGAAGCTGGAGACAGGCGGATATCTGACAACTTATTCCGAGGAGTTCCAGGGAAGGAAGCGCAAGTATTATTCCATCACAGAGGAAGGACGCAGTCATCTGGAATATCTGAGGAAAGAGTGGAGAGAATACCGCGATACCATAGATGATATTGTGGAAGGGAGACTTCGAAAATGACGAGGAAAGAGTATATGGAGCAGCTCAGGAAATATCTGAAGCGGCTTCCGAAAGAAGATTATGAGAATGCCATTGAATATTTTTCGGAATATTTCGATGAGGCAGGTCCGGAGAATGAGCAGCAGGTAATGGAGGAACTTGGCGAGCCGAAGGAAGCAGCCAGGGAACTGCTTCTGAATCTTCTGCAGGAGAGTGTGGGAGACGGGAAAGACAGTACCGGAGAAAAAGAGACGGAACTGCCGGCAGAAGGTTCCGGCAACCGACGGAGTGCAGCAGGACAAAATGCAGCTGCTTCAACCAGTGATTCTACAAAGAAGAAACGTTCTCCGGGTAAGATCATCCTCCTTGCAATTCTTGTCCTCTGTGCGTCACCGGTAAGTCTGGCACTTATGTTCAGTGTGCTGGCAGTATTGTTTGCCGTAGTAGTTGTGATCGCAGCCGTGATTTTTTCCCTGGGTGTGACCAGCATCGCAACCATAGCCGGAGGAATCATGGTAGCCGGTTTTGGAGCCACACTGATCCTGAAATCTGTGGCAGCAGCCTGCATGATGGTTGGCGGCGGATTTCTTATGGCAGGAGCCGGAATCCTGGTCGGTGTGCTTACCATATATATCTGTAAATGGTGTGCAACAGGAATCGGACGTCTGGTAAACCGATTTGTAAGAAAGAAGGTGCAAAGAAATGAATAAGATCGCAAAAACAGCATTGATGACAGGCACAGCGCTCTGTGTGGCGGGAGTCGTTCTTTCTACAGCAGGATATTTTGCCGGGGGAAAAGATTTCACATATGCTTCAGATCATGTGTATGTATCCGGAGGAAATTCTTCTGCTCATAAAAACCTTGCAGTTATGAAAAAAGAACAGATCGATGATTTTACAAAACTGAATGTAGATTTTGAGGATCTTGACCTGGATATCCGGACTTCGGATGATGACCATTATTATATGGAATATAAACTTGAGAAAAACGGAAAGAAAGATCCCCTGACCTGGGAGGATAAAGACGGAGAACTTACACTTAAGGAGTCCGAAGGAGGAACGGGAGGTTATTTTATAACATATGATCTGGGAGTCTTTCGGACACATATAGAGCAGACCCAGAAAGAAGATGCGGTAAATACAGTGATTCTCTATGTGCCGGAGAAAGCGCAGCTTCTGGAAGCTGAGATTCAGCTTTCGGACGGAGATTTTACTGCCGATCAGCTTTTATGTGAAAAAATGACAGCGCAACTTTCCGATGGAGATCTGATGCTGGACAAAGGCGTGTTTGAAAAATTTGAGGCAAAGCTTGGCGACGGAGATCTGGATGTAAAAGAGCTTCAGTGTACGGATAACATGCAGCTGAAATCCGAAAGCGGAGATGTGAGCATAAAAAGAGCAGATCTTACAGACGGCCAGATTTCTCTTGATGATGGTGAGCTTCAGATGGGCAACAGCAGTTTCAACGGAGATATGGAAATCACCAGCTCCAACGGAGATGTTTCCATCCAAATGAAAAAGAGCAGCGTGGATAAAACCAACATTTATCTGAAAACCACAGACGGGGATGTAGATACAGGAGATCTTTCCCGTGGAAAATCCAGCAATGAGGAAGACTTCTCTGTTTATGAGAACCAAGTAGGCACTTCCGCACCGACTTTAAGTGTGAAATGTAGCGACGGAGATATTATGTTAACCGAATCTGCAAAGTAGATAATGCGGATAGCAGATATCTGCCTGAACAGTCATCTGACCCTGAATCCGCCAGATAATAAAGAATGATCCAATAAAAGAAATCTTCTGAACAGCAGCAGACAAAAACACTGCCGTTTGGAAGATTCTTTTTGTTGTAAACAAAATATGAGGATGGTAAAATATACATCTGATGTAACGTTATACCGAGCAGGAGAAGGTAAAAAAAATCAAATGATAAAAAAAGATAATACTTCAAAACAGATCAGGATCTACTGTCTGGTCGTAGGGATTATTTCCTTCTTTATAGTATCCGTCTGTGGACAGCTGCTCAACAGGAATACTGTAAATGAAGAGAAAATGCGAGCTGCTTTTACAGCGGAAACAACCGTGAACCGGATAAGATCACAGCTTAACCGATATCTTGATGTCTCAGAATTCTTTCAGAATATAATTGGATCCGGACATCAGATGGACAGTAAAGAATTTCAGGCTCTGTCGCAGATGATCTCCGATGATTCTCAAATTATAAAAGTTATTGAACAGGCACCGGACGGAGTAGTTAAGGATATTTATCCTCTGAAAGGAAATGAGGCAGCTTTTGGAATTGATATGCTAAATAATCCGGCCCGTAAACATGAAGCGAATCTGGCAATGAAAAGCGGCCAGTATACCATAGCCGGTCCTTATGAGCTGAATCAGGGAGGCCTTGGCTCACTGTTGTTTGAACCGATTTATATTACAGATAAATCCGGGGAAAAATCCTTCTGGGGATTCTCAATCCTGGTACTTGACTGGAACCGATTTCTGGAAGAACTGGAACTGGATAAGCTTACCGATGCTTCCTACTGTTATCAGATGTGGAAAAAAGACGGAAATTCCGGAAAGAAAACGATCATTGCCCAGGGTGGAGATGCGATTCACAAAGGGGCTGTACAGATCAGCTGTAAGGTTCCAAATGACACCTGGTATTTTGAGATTATTCCACATACCGGATGGGTTACCGTGAAACAGCAGGCACTGGTTTTTCTGGTTGCTGTAAGCATAGCGGTTCTGGCCACTGCGATCTGTTATCTGATGCTTCACAGAAAACAGAGAGAAAAACTGTATACAGAAGAAATCCGGAAGTCCGCGGAAAAAGCCAGAAAAGCAAATGAGGCAAAGACGAGATTTCTCTTTAACATGAGCCATGATATCCGGACGCCAATGAATGCCATCGTAGGATTTTCCGGACTTCTTGAGAAGAGTCTCCATGATGAAAAGAAATCTCTTGGCTACATAAAAAAGATCAGGGTTTCCAGCGATATTTTGCTGACGATCATCAATCAGGTTCTGGAAATGGCCCGTATCGAAAGTGGAAAGATCACTCTGAATCCGGAAAGTGTAAATATCCGTGAAATGGTGGAAGCCATGAACACTGTTTTTGAATCATCCCTTACAAAAAAATCTCTGGAATATCAGTGCAGCCTGAATGTGGTCCACGATCAGATCCTGTGTGATAAAACAAAGATGGAGGAAATTATTCTGAATGTTGTCAGCAATTCCATCAAGTATACCAATCCTCATGGAAAGATCACAGTATCCATTGATGAGCTGGATTCTGAGGATGAGAAAAACGCAAACTATAAAGTTGTTGTAGAAGATAACGGGATTGGAATGAGCGAAAAATTCATGAAAGAAATGTATTCTCAGTTTTCCAGAGCAATTGATACAAGAGTGAATAAAGTACAGGGAAGCGGCCTGGGCCTTGCTATTGTAAAAAAGATCGTCGACCAGATGAACGGAACCATTGAAGCAACAAGCAGACTCCACGAGGGAACCACTTTCCGTGTGACTCTGGATGTACCTTTTATCAGGGAGCAGGAAGTATCAGAGACAACCGCGGAAATTCCGTTCTTCAAACTCAGGCCATCCAGGATCATAAAAACGCTTCTGATCGCAGAAGATAATGACCTGAATTATGAGATTCTGGAAGAACAGTTGGAAATGTACGGCATTCACTGTGTCCGGGCAGTAAATGGGAAAGAATGTGTACAGCTTTTTGAAATCGATCCCTCCGGAACATACGATGCCATTCTCATGGATATGCAGATGCCTGTGATGAATGGTCTTGATGCAACCAGGGCGATCCGCCGTCTTCCATCCCCGGAATCAAAACAGATCCCGATCATCGCACTGACTGCCAACGCCTATCTGGAAGACGTCCAGAAATGCAAAGAAGCAGGAATGAACGATCACATGTCCAAACCTGTACAGATAGAACAGATCA
>OLPA01002942.1_pt1 | contig 12091 bp, 10 predicted proteins | sample 1672811 | NCBI WGS metagenome assembly OLPA01 (sample SAMEA3136726, study PRJEB25190) | human gut metagenome | biome: human gut; feature: human-associated habitat; material: faeces | place: Austria | collected 2013
ATTGCCGCTATACAAGCGTGCGTTCTTCTCCTACAATACAAAGGCTGTTTTTATTACACATGCGTGGTGGACTTGCGCTTGCTAGTGGCCCAATAGGTTGCGAGGGCAGGGAAGAAGCCAGGCAGAGGATCAACGAATGGAGAAACATGGCAAAGATCAATCTTAAAGCCCTGCTCGATGCAGGCATGCACTTCGGTCATCAGACCCGTCGCTGGAACCCCAAGATGAAGCCTTACATCTTCGGCAGCCGTGGCGACATCTATATCATCGACCTCAAGCAATCCCTCTACGGCCTGGATGCTGCTTATAGTGAAGTCAAGCGCATCGCTGAGAAGGGCGGTACCATCCTCTTCGTCGGCACGAAGAAGCAGGCTCAGGAATCCATCGCTGAAGCGGCAAATCGTTGCGGTATGCCGTATGTCAACTCTCGTTGGCTCGGTGGCATGCTCACCAACTTCGTCACCATCCGCTCACGTGTTCAGCGCATGGAAGAGCTCGAAGCTATGGAGGCTGATGGTCGCATGGAGCAGCTCCCCAAGAAGGAGCAGATCCTGCTGAAGAAGGAGCTCGCTAAGCTCCAGACCAACCTCAACGGCATTCGCAACATGAAGCGCATCCCCGATGCGATCTTCGTGGTCGATACCAACCGCGAGCAGATCGCCATCCACGAGGCTCGTCGTCTGAGCATCCCTATCATCGGCACGCTCGATACCAACTGCGATCCCGATGATGTGGACTTCGGTATCCCCGCTAACGATGACGCGATCCGTTCTGTTCGCCTGCTGTGCGATTTCATCGCTGATGCGGTCATCGCTGGTACGGGTGCAGAGGTCACGGTCGAGGAAATGGCAGCGCCTTCCGAGGCTGCAGCTGTTGCAGAAGAGCCGATCGCTCCTAACGAGGAACTTCACGAAAACGCAGAGGAAATGCCTCGCTAATCGTCTACGATCCAACGTTTGTCCGGGGCAGGTTTAAGTTTCTTAGCCTGCCCTTTTTAAAAGAAAGGAAATAGCTATGGCACAAGTTAGCGCCGCTATAGTAAAAGAACTCCGCGAAATGACCGGTGCAGGCATGATGGAATGCAAGAAGGCACTCGTCGAAGCTGATGGCGACATGGATAAGGCAGTCGACGTTCTGCGTACGGCAGGTCTTGCTTCGGTTGCTAAGAAGGCTGGTCGCGCTACGAACGAAGGCGCAGTGGTTGCGCTCGTTTCCGACGATGCACATGCAGGTGCACTCGTTGAGCTTAACTGCGAGACCGACTTCGTCGGTATGAACGAGAAGTTCCGTGCATATGCGGAAAAGATCGCGAAGGCTGTTCTCGAGAACGCTCCAGCCGATCTTGATGCGCTGCGCGCAAGCGAGATCGAGGGCGAGACCGTAGAGGCAGTTGTCACCGATGCGATCCACACGCTTGGCGAGAACATCCAGCTTGCCCGTTTCGCCTATTCGCTTCAGCCTGAAGGCGCTGTTGCTAGCTACGTTCATGGCGTTGGCAAGATCGGCGTGCTCGTTGACTTCAAGCTCGGCGATGCAAGCTTCGCAACCAGCGATGCGTTCAAGACCTATGGTCGCGATATCGCAATGCAGGTCGCAGCAGCTTCTCCGGTCGCAGCAACTCGCGAAGCGGTCGATCCGGCCGTCGTTGCTCACGAGATGGAGATCTACAAGGCACAGGCTGCTGAGTCCGGCAAGCCCGAGAACATCCAGGAGAAGATCGCTACCGGTCGTCTTGAGAAGTTCTACAAGGAAAACGTTCTGACCGAGCAGGCTTACGTGAAGGACCCCGATAAGTCCGTTGCTGACTACACCGCAGAAGTGGCTAAGGAGCTCGGCACCACTATCGAGATCGTTGACTTCACCCGTTTCGTTCTCGGCGAATAATCGCGCCACATACTCATTCGAACCCTTCGTTCGCACCCGCAATGCTGGGCGAGCGGAGGGTTCTTTGTCATAATAAGACTGTCCGCAATCAAGATTGGAAAGCTACGATGGCAGAAGAAATAATCGTCACTCACGGTTGCACTCATCTTTCCGGCACTGTTCGCGTGAGCGGTGCGAAGAACTCTGCTTTGAAGCTCATTGCGGCAGCGCTTTTGGGGCAGGGGAAATCTGTCCTGCATAACGTTCCCAATATTTCCGATATCGACATCATGATCGAGGTTCTCGAAAGCCTCGGTGCTAGCGTTGAGCGTACCGGCCATACGATCGCGATCGATACTGCAAACGCAACTGGCTTTGAAACTCCCTATGAGCTGGTCTCGAAAATGCGTGCGAGCATTTCTATCTTAGGTCCGCTCATTGGGCGTTTTGGCAAGGCGCGCGTCGCAATGCCCGGCGGCTGCAAGATCGGTGCGCGCAAGATCGACATGCATCTTTCCGTGCTCGAAGCACTGGGTGTGAATTTCGTGAACGATCATGGTTACCTTTATGCCTCGAGCCCTAATGGGCTTCATGCAGCGAAGGTGTTCCTCGATTTTCCCAGCGTGGGTGCTACGGAAAACATGCTTATGGCTTCTGTCGCTACTGAAGGTACGACCGTTATCGATAACGCCGCGCGCGAACCCGAGATCGTTGATCTTGCGAATATGCTCAATGAAATGGGCGCATGCGTGCAGGGAGCGGGTACTTCCACGATCGTCGTGCATGGGGTCGCGCTCAGCGATATGCATCCCTGCGAGCATTGGGTCGTGGGCGATCGCATTGAAGCGGGTACCTATCTCACTGCAGGCGCTCTTTTAGGCGGCCCGATCACGGTCGAAGGCATCGATCCAGAATTCCTGCGCACGGTCCTTATGAAGTTCGAAGAGATGGGCGCAAGCATTTCAACCACCGAAGATTCGATCACGGTCTCGCGCACGGAACCGCTCCGTCCGACCGACATCCAAACTTTGCCTCACCCTGGGTTTCCCACCGACATGCAAGCGCAATTCTCGGTGCTGGCTGCGTTCGCTGATGGCTGTTCGGTGGTTTCTGAGAACATCTTCGAGAACCGCTTCATGTTCGCTGCCGAGCTCAATCGTATGGGCTCGGATATTCGCCTTGATGGACATCATGCGCTCATCCATGGCGTTCCGGGTTTGCAAGGTGCACCCGTTTCTTCGCCTGACTTGCGCGGTGGTGCAGCGCTCGTGATCGCTGGTCTTGCGGCAGAAGGCGAAACGCGCATCTACGATATCCACCATATCGATCGTGGATACGAAGACTACGTGGGTAAATTGCGCTCGCTGGGCGCTCATATCGAGCGCGTCGTCGTGTAGCAGAGCTATAATGAAACCGCGCCTGCGCGCACCAAAAGGTAAATCAAAGAAGCGTCGCAAGCAATACTGTCGCGCGGCGTATGATGAGGAGTCTATGCCAACCAAACGCAGTTCATCTCGATCTTCGCGCTCAGCAAGAAAGGCCGGGAAGCACTGGTCTTCTTCAGTGATCGGAAATCATGCTACTCCTCAGCATTCATCGCGCAAGCCTCATCTGCGCAATAAGGCTACGGGTTCAGCAACGCGCCGCCAAGCACGCAGCTCTGCTTCTTCAACAAGACGACGAAACACCTCGTTTTCCAAACAGACTGCCGAGATCAACCAGATGCAGGTCGAAACACGCTCGGTCGATCAGCGTACTACGCAGCACAGGGCGAGCAGATCGCGCGCGGAAGAGTTCATGAAGCGCCGCCGTCGCAACAATATCATCATTGCACTCGTAGCTATTTGCGTGGTCGCGTTCCTTATCTTCAATATCGCTTCCTGTGCTTTCAAGTCGTTCGCCTCCGCCACCATGGCACTCAATAACGAGGACGTGAAGAAAGAGCTCGTCGTTGCTAAGGAGAACGAGCCCTATTATATTTTGCTCGCGGGGCTTTCTAACTACGACCAATCAAGCGAGGCGGCAAGCTATCTTGCGGTGCTGCGCATCGATGAGCAGAATAAGAGTTTCTCGCTCATGAACATTCCTAGCAACATCATGTGTACCTACGATCAGGGTACCCAGGATCTCTTGCGCAATGCTCCGCGTTATGGCGGAGAGGCCGAACTGGTGCGCAAGGCAAAGGAGCAAACCGGTATCGATTTTGCGCACTATCTGCGCATTACTGAAGAGGGGCTCAAAACGCTCGTCGATGATATCGGGGGCGTTCAAGTGAACGTCGAGTATCGTCTTGACGATCCACGCGTCGGTCATGTGGTCATTCCGCCAGGGGAGCAGACCCTTAACGGGGAGCAGGCCGTGGCGTTCGTGAGCGCAACCAACTACCAAGGTGGTCGCACGCAGCGAACGGCCAACCAGATGGAATTCTTCTTCGATCTTATCAATAAGATGACCTCGTCAGAGGGTATTGGCTGGATCAACGATTCAGACGTAATCTCCAATGCGATCAAGACTGACCTGTCCTATGACACGCTCTCTGCGCTTGCAGCTATGTATGGGCAAGGGGCTTCGTTCTATACCGCGCTGATGCCGGGCTCTCAATATACGGTGAACAATGTGGTCTGTTTCAGCCCCAACAGCAAAGCGTGGGAGCAGATGCGCGGGCGTTTCATGAATGGCGAAGATGTCAATACGAGCATCGACACGTCGGGCATCGATAAGAGCAAGCTTTCGATCGTGGTGTACAACGGCACGGGCAGTGATGGCTTCGCAGCGCAAGCGGCGCAGATCCTTCAGTCGAAGGGCTACACCGTTCAGGAGACGGGCAATGCGGATTCTGCGGTCTACACTGAAACGCTCGTGATCTATAAGGACACAGAAGACGAAGCGGCCGCTGAGGCGATCGTTGCCGATCTCGGGGTCGGTCGTGCGGTGTATGCGAGCGTCTACTACAACCTCAAGACCGATATCCAGGTCGTGGTGGGAAGCGATTGGAAGCCGGTCAGGTAGTGTTCGATCCGATCGAATACCTCACTTCGCCACGCTGGCAAACTATGAGCTTGGGACTCGAGCGCACGCATGCGCTTTTGGCTGGACTCGGCGATCCTCAGAAGCGGCTTCGTTTCGTTCATGTGGCAGGAACGAACGGCAAAGGATCGACGTGCGCGTTTCTCGCTTCAGTGCTCGAGCAGGCGGGGTATCGGGTCGGGCTTTTCACAAGCCCGGCAGTCTATTCGTTCGAAGAGCGCGTTCGTGTGAATGGGCAGCCTATCGCCTATGAGGAGCTCGCGAGCGTGACCGAAGCGGTGAAGCAGGTTGCGGAAACGCTCGAAGAGCACCCTACTGAATTCGAGCTCTTAACGGGTGTTGCATTCACTCATTTCGCACGTTCGCACTGTGATGTGGTGGTCGTGGAGGTTGGTATGGGCGGTCGCCTCGATTCGACCAATGTTATTGAGGCCCCTGAAGTGGCGGTCATCACGCCAGTCTCATTCGACCATTGTGCGTTCTTAGGGGACACGCTTGCGAAGATAGCAGGTGAAAAAGCAGGCATCATCAAGCCGGGCGTACCTGTTGTTTGTGCACCGCAAACGCCTGAAGCCGAAGCGGTCATTCGCCAGGTTGCACACGAGCGCGCATGCCCGTTCGTGCAGGTCGATCTTTCTCAGGAACAGGGGAGCGAGGAGTGTTTCTCCTATCGGGAGCGGCACGATCTTGCGCTTGGAATGCGCGGCGTGTTCCAGCTGGAGAACGCCGCAATTGCCCTCGATGCGCTCGATGTGCTCAAGCAGTGCGGGTGGACGATTCCTGAAGAAGCGATTCGCGAAGGTTTGTTCCTAGCGCATTGGCCAGGGCGCTTCGAGGCGGTAAGTGCAGAGCCGCTCATCATCTTCGATGGAGGACATAACCTTTCTGGTATCAGTGCGCTCGCTGCATCGCTTGAGCGCGCCTATCCACAGCACTATCGCATAATCATCTCAGGTGTGCTTGCCGATAAGGACTATCAGGACATGGCAGAAGTGCTGGTTGATATGGCTGATGAGATCATTGCGCTCACTCCTGATAATGTGCGGGCACTTGCTGCGAAGGACTATGTTGAAGCCTTTCGTCAGGCGCATGAGCCCAGGCGTGCGCATATCATAGTGGAGGCGCCGGACATCTCAGCGGGCGTGGCAGAGGCGCTCAAACGCTATGAAGGAGCTCGCCGTGCGCAGGTAGCGCCGCTTATCTGCGTGTGTGGGAGCTTGTATCTTCTCGGAAGTGTTATGGAAGTTTTGCGGCAGGATGGCGTGGTTTTGTAGCGCGCTGGTAATTCAGGTATACTTTCAACCGTTGCACTTCGTGCACGTGATGAATATCTCGAATGGGCTTGGGCGGCGCCAAGTTCCGAACCTGGTCAGGTCCGGGAGGAAGCAGCCATAAGGGACCGCTGACGAGCGCCCTTGCCTATTCGGGATATTCGTGTATTCGGGCACGATGCAAAGAATATGTAAAGGAACCATCAACCAAACGTAAAGGATGATCTGTTGGATATCATCAATTTCTTCGTAGGGCTTCTCAAGGATCCTCGGGCGTTCATTGCGGGATGGATCATAACGTTGGGTCCTGTCTGGGTCTATACACCTTTGTTCCTCATCGTCTTCGTGGAAACAGGCTTGGTCTTCTTTCCTTTCTTGCCGGGCGATTCGTTGCTCTTCGCTGCGGGTGTCTTTTCTGCAGACGGGGGAGGGCTCAACATCGCCGCAACGCTCATCGTCTTTTATGCGGCAGCTATTTTAGGTAACACCTCGAACTATTGGATCGCACGTTTCTTTGGTGCGCGCATCATCGATTCTGGCAGGGTGAAGGCGCTCACCAAAGAACGCATGGACAAGCTCGACTACTTCTTCCAGAAATATGGTGGGCTCACGATCGTCATCACGCGTTTCATGCCGTTTTTCCGCACCTTCGCGCCCTTCATCGCGGGCATGGGCCATATGAACTTCTCGAAGTTCACGCTCTTCAACACCATCGGTGGCGTTGCTTGGGTAAGCTTGTTCGTGCTTGTGGGATACTTCTTTGGTGGTGTACCCTTTGTTCAAGAACACTTCGAGGTCATCGTATTGGGCATCGTTGCCGTTTCGGTGGCTCCCGCTTTCATCGCCGCGATCAAGACCGCGCTGTCTTCGCGCAAAGCAAAGAAAGAGAAAGCCTAGGTGGTTTCATGGCAGAAGCACTGTATCGGAAATATCGTCCGAGCACCTTTGAAGATGTGGTCGGACAGGAGCATATCGAACGAACGCTCAAGAATGCGCTCGAGCAGGAAAAGGTATCGCATGCCTATCTCTTCTGCGGGCCACGCGGTACGGGCAAAACCACCATGGCGCGTATCTTGGCAAAGGCGCTGCTTTGCGAGAAAGCTCCTACGATCGATCCTGATGGCACCTGTGAAGAGTGCTTAGCGATCGCGGCGGGTGCTCACCCCGATGTCTACGAGCTCGACGCGGCGAGCCGTACGGGCGTGGAGAATGTGCGCGAAGAGATCATCAATCGCGTGCATTATGCGCCTACGCATGGCTCCTATAAGATCTACATCATCGACGAAGTCCACATGCTCTCAACGGCAGCGTTCAATGCGCTTCTGAAGACGCTCGAAGAACCGCCGAGCCATGTGGTGTTCATCCTCTGTACTACCGACCCGCAAAAGGTGCCCGATACCATCCATTCGCGCTGTCAGCGTTTCGACTTCCATCGTTTGAGCGTCGATGAGATCACTGCGCGTCTTGGTGCAGTATGCGTCCAAGAAGGGGTGGAGTTCGAGCCTGAAGCGCTCGAGCTCATTTCGCATCAAGCTGAAGGTGGTATGCGTAACGCGCTTACATCGCTCGAGCAGCTCGCGGCTTTTGGCGAAGGCCACGTTACGCTCGATGGCGCGCACCGTATCCTTGGGTCGCTCGACAACGAAGGCCTTACCGAGATCGTTCAGGCGCTCGGCAAACACGATGCTGGTGCTTGCTTCACCTGGGTTTCCCACTATGTGGAAACGGGTGCAGATATCGCGCAGTTCGTTCAAGAGCTTGCCGAACATATGCGCAATCTCTACCTCATGAGCCTGACCGATGCCGACGTGGAGATCTCCGCGAGCACTTCTGCGCGTGAAGTCATGGAATCCGAGCTTGAACTGTTCGGCACCGAACGACTGAGTCGTGCACTTTCGGTATTGGGCGATCTTATGAAAGAGCTGCGCGCCACCACGAATTCGCGTCTCGCGTTCGAGATCGCGCTCACGCGTCTGTTGCGCCCCGAGTCTGATCTTACGTTAGAGTCGCTTTCCGAGCGCATCGAAGAGCTTGAGATGAAGCTGCTCTCAACGCCTTCGCTTGCTTATGCGCAGGGTACACCAGCAGCACCTGTCGCTGCTGGCGCGATGCAGACGCCGGCTCCTGTGCAGAGCATGCAGCAACCCTACACCCCGGTCCAAACGCCTACGCCCTCTGCGCCTGTTCCGCGACCGGCTCCTGCACCTCAGCCCATGCCTACGCCGCGGCCCGCACCTGCACCGCAACCGGTTCCTTCGCCGCAGCCCACCCCTGCGCCGCAACCGATGCCAGCCCAGACTCAAGCTCAGGCAGCAACGAGCTCGCCGGCAGCGAGCGTGCCTCCTGCTTCCGTCGACCTTACGAATGCGGCGGCTCTTCAGCGCATGTGGCATTCGGTCACCTCAGCACTTCGAAAGTCGAATCCTGCGCGTGGCGTTCTGTTCATGGGTGCGAAGATCGAGGCCGATCCTCAAAACCAGGGTGTGAAGATCGTCTTCTCGCCCGATTCGAGCTTTGCCTATGCTGCAGCTCAGAAAAAAGAGGTGAAGGACGTTCTTGCGCAAAGCTTCATCGAGGTAACGGGCGGCTCGGTGCCGTTCCAGCTGCTCATGGCGCAAGGAGGATCGAGTTCTTCTGTTGGTTCGAGCTATCAAGGTGCTGTGAACCAGACTGCCTCTACACCCGCAGCTTATGCGCCGCAAGCGCCTCAGCCTCAAGCTGCTGAGGTCTCTCAAACAGCCCCGCAGGTGCCTCAGAGTGCTCCAGCGCCAGTGCCAACTTCGGCACCAGCATCGGCAGCGACATCAGCTTCGGTGTCACCTTCAGCGTCGGCATCGACACCGGCGCCAGTATCAGCACCCGCTTCGAGCGCTCAACCTGCCGCTGCTCAGCAACCACCTGCCTTCCAAGCTGAACCGGCGGTTTCAGGAATGATGGGGCGCTACGAAGATGAGTCACCGTTCGTGGACAGTGATGCTGATTTTGCACCTGTCGCTCCTCAAGCAGCTCCCGCGCAGCAGCCTCCGCAGATCGCTCAACCGGTTCAAGCGTCTCAACCCGTTCAGCTCTCGCAGCAGCCAGCGACCGCTCCAGAGCCTCGATCCCAGTCGGCAGCGTTCCCACAGGGGTCGCAGCCGAATGAGGGCGCGCCCGTTGCGCCAACGCTGAGCGAAACGCACCAGGAAGCGGGTCAAAGCGCTCAAGCTGTTCAGCCTGAGCAACCTCGTTCAGAGCCTCAAGCAAGCGAAGGGCTTTCAGAGGCTGACCAAACCAGACAGATCCTTACTGCGGCATTCGGTGAGGATTTGCGAATAACCACGGAAAATTGATAACGTATAATCGAGCAAAACAAGAAACGAGACGAGGAGTTCAACTCTATGGATATGAAACAGATGATGCGTCAAGCTCAGAAGATGCAGAAAGAGCTCAACAAGGCGCAGGAAGAAATCGCCACGATGAGCTTCGAGGCAACTGCAGGCGGTGGCATGGTCACGGCTGTTGCATCGGGCGACATGGCAATCACTTCGCTTACCATCGATCCGGATGCGGTCGATCCTGAAGATGTTGAAATGCTGCAAGACATGGTCGTGGCTGCGGTGAATGAAGCGTTGCGCGGTGTTTCTGAGCTCAGCAATCAGCGTATGAGTGCGGTCACGGGTGGCATGAACATTCCAGGACTCATGTAGCAACTCGTGTACGCTGCTTCTGCAATACAAAATCTACTCGATGAACTCGAGCGCCTTCCCGGCATCGGTCCGAAATCGGCTCAGCGTATCGCTTACTGGATCTTGAACAATCCCAAAGCCGACGCGATGCGGCTTGCCGATGCGATCAAGGAAGTAAAGGATACGGTGCATTTCTGCTCCCAGTGCTTCAACTATGCCCAAGGTGATCTTTGCGAGATCTGTGCATCACCCAAACGCGATGCTACCTGTATCTGTGTGGTTTCTGAGCCGCGCGATATTCCGCCCATCGAGCGCACAGGAACGTTTTCCGGGCACTATCATGTTCTTGGGGGAGCGCTTTCGCCCTTAGAAGGGATTGGCCCCGATGAGCTTCATGTGGCAGAGCTCATGGCACGCCTTTCAAATCCTGATATTACCGAAGTCATCCTTGCAACCAATCCCAACGTTGAAGGTGAAACAACAGCGAGTTATCTCGCGCGTCTCATAAAGCCGACGGGTGTTACGGTCAGCCGTCTTGCAAGTGGGTTGCCAGTAGGGGGCGACCTCGAGTTCGCCGATGAGGTAACGCTCGGTCGCGCTATCGAGTCGCGTCGTATTCTTTAGATAAGAAAAGGCTCACCAGTCGAGCCTTTTCAGAGAATCCTAAGGTGCATAGCCATAATTATGCTGCAATTCAATCTCTTATGATGCTGTGTTTAATCGAACATGGCATTAAGCAGAACTCGACCCCATCAAACTATTCGATAAGGTTATCGCGATCTTTGAGTTACTATGCTTGGCTTAAGATGGAAGTATTTCATCTGCTTCTTAACCTCGAAAAGTAGATCAGATACTTGATGAGCGCTAATTAGCTGCGACCAAGAGAGATATCGAGGTTGAAGCGTGTTCGATCCTTGAGGTAGCAATCGATCGTCTTCGCAGCCTTTTTCAACTCTTTTCGTAAGGTACGAATGTCTTCATCTTGTTTGAAGAATGGCGTATCAGCATCAAAGGTAACGAAGGTGAGCCATAGTAACGATCGATTGGATATCCCTCTTCATCATGATTATATTATACCAGTTCAGATGCTATAAACGTACGGTCAAGAAGGCATGATTAAGTATTGCAACAACTGAAAAGTTGCTTTATGGAAACTCCTATTCTTCGTAGGATATCGTTATCTTTTCAGGACGCGCTTGATTGATTTGAGAATTGTGTTTGAGTTTTTGGATTAGACTGGAATAGAGAATTGTTTCGTATGTGAACGATGCGTGAAAGGATCCTGCATGAGTGGTGTCTATACAACCGATAACAGCTGGATGGAAGAAGTCGATTTTTCTGACGAGGAGCAGCGTTGCAAAGCGCTCGATGCGCGCGATGCGGAGTCGTTCAATGGAATGCTCGGGATTCGTTTTGCCGAACAGAGCCCCGATAGAACCGTTGCCGAACTCGATATCCACCCCCGCCTCTTCCAACCGTTCGGGTTCCTTCATGGGGGAGTAACGCTCGCGCTCGTCGAGGCGGCTGCTAGTCGCGCGGTAGATATGCGTGCCGACTATGAAAAGGAGCGCCCTTTTGGCGTTCATATTGAAATCGATCACAAGAAGCCGGGCAGGCAAGGGGTGTTGCGTGCGATCGCGACATTCGATCATCAGGAAAAGAACAAGCAGATCTGGAATATCGAAGTGCGCGACGAAGACGACGATATCGTCTCTGATGGTATTTTCGTTACCAAGATCGTCTCACTCGAGCGACTCGCTCAAAAGCAAGCTGAGCGCGAAGGAAATAAGTGAAGATGCTTGAGTAGACTCGCCCGGGAGGGTGCAAGTGTTTTTCTCAAAATCCTTCCTACTGTGAAGGTTTTGTGCACCGGTAAGCGGTAGTTTTTGCTTGAATAAATTCCCTATTTTCCTGGGGTTTTATGATTTAGAAAAAAAATTCAACCATTCGCCCAAACTTTCTCAAAATACTTCTTGACGCACCCCCTACCCGCGAGGATAATACTGCCTTGCGCGACTCACGAGTGGCGCTCGCGACGGGCCTTAGAAACCCGGCGCGGAGAACCTTGAAAACCGGATACTGTAGAGAACTAATTAGAGTAGTTACGTAAGCAAGAATTGAAGCTAGATAAACCTGTCGATCCTTTAAAAAAGGAATCGATACACAGAATCAAACTTGCAGATGGTCTTTTAGACCATCTCCTTTAAATGGAGAGTTTGATCCTGGCTCAGGATGAACGCTGGCGGCGTGCTTAACACATGCAAG
>OLPA01002944.1_pt1 | contig 12089 bp, 10 predicted proteins | sample 1672811 | NCBI WGS metagenome assembly OLPA01 (sample SAMEA3136726, study PRJEB25190) | human gut metagenome | biome: human gut; feature: human-associated habitat; material: faeces | place: Austria | collected 2013
ATTATTGCTTTTTTTCTCTTTGCCGGGATTCCCTTTGATACTTGCTGAATATACAGCCGCAGTAATCCTGCCTGTAAAGGCCATACTCCCGGCTCAGCTCAAGGCTCCTTTTGTAGCCGTCCCTCTTGCGGAATTCACTTGTGAGAAAACTCACACCGTATTTTTCCGCCATCTCAGAGCCTATGCTGTTTATCCGTACAGGGTCCTTCACCGGGCTTATGGAAAGGGTGGTGGTAAACCACGGGAAGCCGTTTTCCGCAGCGTATTTCGCGGTCTTCTCGAGGCGCAGCTTATAGCACGCGGTGCAGCGCTCGCCCTTCTCCAGCTCCTGCTCAAGCCCCCTTGCAGCAGCATAGAACTCCGCCGGGTCGTATTCAGGCTCAATTAGGGTTATATGCGGATACCCCGCTTGTTCAAGAAAGCATTCCAGCTCCTGCTCCCGGCGGTGATATTCCTCATCAGGGGCGATATTGGGGTTGTAATAAAATATGGTCAGTTCAAAGTGTCTATCCAGCAGCTCCAGCACGGCGCTGGAGCATGGCGCGCAGCAAGCGTGCAGAAGCAGTCTCGGCCGCCCTTCGAGTGACGCTATTATCCTATCCATTTCCTTAGTATAGCCGCCCTGTGCCATAGCCGCCTCCTAAACAGATTCATCGCCTTATATTATCACATCGGGTTCGCCTTTACCATAGGCCTGGCCGAGTGGTATACTTGCATCAGACTTACGGAGGCGACACTATGCAGTACACTTGCAGCTACTCCTCCCCGCTAGGAGAAATGCTCATAGCTTCGGACGGCAGCGCCGTGACCGGGTTGTGGTTCATAGGGCAAAAATACTTCGGCAGCACTCTTGAAGCGGAGTGCGCCGAAAAAGCTCTGCCGGTATTCGGGCAGACGGTGCACTGGCTCGACGATTATTTCCAGGGAAATGTCCCTATGGAAATGCCGCCGGTATCCTTCAACAGCAGTAGTTTCCGCATTAGGGTATGGAAACTGCTTATGGAGATACCATACGGACATACTGTTACTTACGGCGAAATTGCAAGGATGCTGGAAAAGCAGACGGGCAGGCGCATATGCGCGCAGGCGGTAGGGGGTGCAGTCGGTCACAACCCTGTATCCATAATAGTCCCCTGCCACAGGGTAATTGGCTCAAAGGGCCTTACGGGCTACGCCGGAGGATTGGACAAAAAGCTGGCTTTGCTGAGGCTGGAAGGCGTTAATGTCCATTGACATAATTCAATAAAATGCTATAATCGATAATAAGCATTATGCCTTAACAGGAGGTCTTCGGTCATGGACGCCGATGACGACGCCAACCCTAAGCGAAGTAAAAATCCAATACCCATTTGATGCACAAACATGGTTTGCGAAAGAGCTTCTTGCGCAGGTCATGTTTATTGTTGTTTTGGCGAAGCTTATTAAAAATATTATTGAATGTATTTAGTTCAGAAAGAGGTTCGAGGTTTTAAGTCATGGACGATTCCATAGGTCTATTGTTGCTGTTCCAGCTGGTTCTCATCATACTCAACGCTATTTTCGCCAGCGCCGAGATAGCGGTGCTTTCCATAAGCGAAACCAAGCTTGAACACATGGCCGACGACGGCAACGGCAGGGCCAAGAAGCTTTACAAGCTGGCAAAGGAGCCCGCGCGCTTTCTCGCCACCATTCAGGTAGCCATAACCCTGTCCGGCTTTTTAGGCAGCGCATTTGCGGCAGATAACTTCTCCGCCCCCCTGGTGGAGTGGATAATATCCCTTGGCGTCACTATGCCCCGCCACACCCTGCAAAACATAGCGGTGGTGGTCATAACCCTTATACTTTCATATTTCACCCTCATATTCGGCGAGCTTGTACCCAAGCGCATCGCCATGAAGAAGTCGGAACAGATAGCGCTGGGAGTATCCGGCCTTTTGCGTTTCATTTCCGCCATATTCAGGCCCATAGTCGGCCTGCTCTCCGTTTCCACAAATCTTGTGCTGCGCCTTATGGGCATCGATCCCAACGAGACGGACGACAACGTAAGCGAGGAAGAGATACGCATGATGGTGGACGCCGGCAGCGAAAAGGGCACCATAGATCATCAGGAAAAGGAATTCATACAGAACGTATTCGAGTTCAACGACATAATGGCAGGCGAGATAGCCACCCACCGTACAGATGTCACCGCTTTAATGACGGACGATACCCTGGAGGAGTGGGATGAAATAATACACGAAAGCCGCCATACCCGTTATCCCGTATGCGACGGCTCAACGGATAACGTGATAGGCATACTCAACGCCAAGGACTACTTCCGCATAGCCGACAGAACCAAAGAAAAGGTGCTTGAAGAAGCGGTGCACCCCGCCTACTTCGTGCCTGAAACTATCAAAGCGGACGTACTGTTCAGGGATATGAAGAACACCCGCAACTCCCTTGCGGTAGTTCTGGACGAGTATGGCGGTATGGTGGGCATTATCACCCTCAACGACCTCATAGAGGAGTTGGTAGGCGAGCTGAACGACGAACCTGCCGACCCGGAAAATGAAGATCCTCATATCGAGAAGATAGACGATACGTCATGGCGCGTGATCGGCAATGTTGAACTTTGCGACCTTGAGGAGGAAACGGGCGTTGAGCTTGCCTCCGACGATTATGACACCCTGACCGGACTGGTGTTTGACAAGCTGGGCATGATACCGGTGGACGGCCCCCAGAACATCACCATTGAGCTGGATAAGCTGACGGTCCACATAGACAAAATCGAGTCCCACCAGATAGACTCCGCCGTCATAACGTTAAAGCCCAGCGAGGAAATGGACGATAACGAGGAATAAATCACGACATACAAAAAGGACGGTCATGTGACCGTCCCTTCGTATTCTTTCTACTTAAACAGCGCCTTGAAGAAATCGTTGAGGAACAGCATGTAGACTATTACGCCTACATAAAAGCCGCCAAGATACACGATGGCGCTCTTGTTGCCGCCGGCGGCTTTTACATGCTGTCTGAGAGGGCAGCCGCCCGCCAATACGGACAGTATGCCGATTATGAACGCGCCCGCTATTGTGCAATAGCCCGAGAGATCCAGCTTGGCGCCCCACCTGTTGAACTTCAGCCCACCGGCCTTCTTAAGGAAGAGATACAGAGGCTTTGTATTGGCGCAGGCAGAGGCCTCTATTACCTGCTGATCCGTGGTGTCCTTTATGAACATGGGGTAATTCTTCATGTTCTCCTGATGGACGCCCAGAAGGTGCAGGGCCAGAAACAGCAGCGCAGCCGTGATGAGCAGTGCGAACATGCCCTTTAATAAATACTTGTCCTTGACTATCATATAGTCCCGCACGCCGCCTATGAGGCAGAAGCGTGAGCGCTGGGCTGCATATCCTATTATCAAGCCCACACAAAGTGTTATCAGAAGGTTGCTCATGTGCTTAGTCCTTTCTGCGGCTGCGCTTCTTGAGTATGAGAGTGCCGACCACGCAGCCCAGCATGAGGGCTATGACGCCCAGCAGCGCCTTTACGTCGCCGTATGCGGAGCGTATCATCAGCCGCATTGGGCAGCCGGAAATTATAAGGGCGCAAATGGCCACAACTATGCCGCGAAGAAAGGAAGCGAACTTGCCTTCCACCCACTGCCAGCGGAACTCACCGCTGGATACTGCGCCTATGAACGCGCCCGCAAGTATGCCTATGACGGTCAGCACCGGGCCGGAGCGGGCGGATACCGACATATCCATGGCCTTATGGAATACAGTCTGGTATAGCTGTGCCAGCATATCCCTGCCGTGGCACACAAGACAGACGCCGTATGCCTCGGGGTGGGAAAAGCCGAATATTACCTGGGCGGCTACCGCAACAATGGCGATTATGATGCCGGCGGTCACCGCGCTTATCCTTATCTTCTTCATCTTATCCTTCCGTTATTTGCCAAGGAGCTTTTTCAGTATGCCCTTCTCTACCTTAGGGGTGTAAAGGTGTACCGCCTCAAAAAGCACATCCTTTTCTTTGAGTATGCTCTCTACTTCGTCCCTGTACTGAGGCTGGAACTGGAGAGCTACGCCGCAGTTGGGGCTTATCTCCTTTGGGCCTGCCATGAGGCTCACTTCATAGCCCTTCTCTTTTAGTGTCTCCTCAGCCCTTATGGCATGCTGAGAGGAGAAGAATGTGACAACACCTATCTGCTTTTGTTCCATCGTATCAGTCCTCCTTGTTTTCCGCCGCGTAATCGGCCAGGGCCAGTATGGCCTGAACCGCCACATCCACCTGGTCTTTGGTGGAGAAGTTGCCGAAGGAGAACCTTACGGTGCCCTCCGGGAAGGTACCTAGAGTCCTGTGTGCCCCGGGTGCGCAGTGGAGGCCGGTGCGCACCATAATGCCGCATGCGTCGTTGAGCTGCTCTCCAACGGTGGAGCAGACCATGCCATTTATGTTGATGCTTGTTACGGCGGTCTTGCGCTTCGCGTCCATAGGGCCGTATATCTTCACCATATCGTGATCCTTTATGGCATCCATAAAGTACTGATTAAGCGCTGTCTCCTCACGGGCAATGTTTTCTACGCCCTTGTTCAGCACAAAGCCTACGCCCGCACCCAATCCGGCTATTCCCATAGGATTGCCGGTACCGGCTTCCCAAACGTCAGGCATAAAGAGGGGGTGCTCCTCAAGATCCGAAAGGCTGCCTGTGCCGCCCCGCATGAAGGGCTCCGGGGTGATAGCGGGATTGAGGTATACTCCGCCGGTGCCGGTGGGGCCCAGAAGGCTCTTATGGCCGGTAAAGCACAGCACGTCTATGCCCATGGCGGGAACGTCTACAGGTATTGCGCCGGCGCTCTGGGCGGAATCAACCACCATTATGATGTCATCCTTCTTTGCCTTAACAGCGCGGCTTATGGCGGCGATATCCTGAATGGTGCCGGTAACGTTGGAGCTGTGGGTGCTCACCACCATCCTGGTGTTGGGCTTTACCGCCTTGCCGAAGTCGTCAGGATCGCAATAGCCCTCGCAATCCGCCTTGACCACAGTCAGCTCTATGACTCCAGTCTTTTCGAGATGGCGCAAGGGACGCATTACGGAGTTATGCTCCATGCTGGAGGTTATAACGTGGTCGCCGCCCTTCAGCATTGTATAGAACACGCAGTTCAGCGACTCGGTTATGTTCTTCGTAAAGGCTATCTGCTGAGGCAGCTTGACGTTGAAAAGCCTGCAGAGGTTCTCTCTGGCGTTAAGCACTATCTGGCCCGCCTCCACGCTGCGGCTATGGCCGCTCCTGCCGGGGTTGGCGCCCACATCGTTCAGATAGTACATCATTGCCTCGCCGGTCTCCCTGGGCTTGGGCCAGCTGGTGGCGCTGTTGTCAAAATAAATAACGTTATCGCTGCTCATGATAAGTCCTTTCCTTCATTTGAAACAAACATTAAAGCATATTTGCGGGTAAAGTACATTTCTCGCCTATTTTGTTATTATACCATCACAGTATGTTCATGCACAAGTCCCGCGCAATACAAAGCGGCCCACTTTCTCCCCTTCCGCAAGCGTGCCGCCAGTTATTTTATATTTTGTTCATATTTTTTATTCTGTGATGCCGAGGTACTCGTAGCCCTCGTCCTCTATGGCCTTTTTGAAGGCTGCCTCGTCAACGGGGACGGCGAGGTCAACTACCGCAATACTTTTTTCGTGGTCGGCTGCTGCCGATACGACCCCCGGTATGGCCTCCAGCGCCTTCCTTACCGCCGCCTCGCAATGGCCGCACATCATTCCCCTTATTTTAAGTGTGACAGTATGTCCTTCCTTTTCCGCCGGCCTATGGACGGCCTTGGCGGGCTTTGTCTTATGATCATGCCTCGCGTCCCGTATGTTCACGAGGTTAAGTCTCAGGGCGTTGGTAACGACGCAGAAGCTGGAAAGGCTCATTGCCGCAGCACCCAGCATGGGATTAAGCGTTATACCAAGCGGTATCAGAGCGCCTGCCGCCACGGGAATGCCTATGGTATTATAGAAGAAGGCCCAGAACAGGTTCTCGTGTATATTGCGAAGCGTTGCCCGGCTCAGGCGTATTGCTCCCGCCACATCCATAATGCTGCTCTTCATGAGCACCACGTCCGCCGCATCTATGGCAACGTCAGTACCCGCACCTATGGCTATACCGGTATCCGCGCGGGTAAGCGCCGGGGCGTCGTTTATGCCGTCGCCTACCATGGCGACCTTGCCCTGCTTCATAAGGCCGCGTATCACAGCATCCTTGCCATCCGGCAGCACTCCGGCTATAACCTCATCTACTCCCGCCTGCCTGCCTATTGCCCCGGCGGTCTTTTTGTTGTCGCCTGTGAGCATTACTACCCGTATGCCCATATTGCGAAGCTCCTTCACAGCCTCCGTGCTGTCCTCCTTTATGACGTCCGCCACGGCGATAATTCCCAGCAGCTTATCCCCAAGGCCGAACATCAGCGGCGTCTTGCCCTCATCCGCCAGCCTTTCCGCCTGCCTCATCATGTCCTCGGGCACGCTCACAAGGCCGGATATAAAGCTCATGCTGCCGCCAAACAGCTTTTTGTCTCCTATGGTGCATTCGAGACCGTTGCCGGGAAGTATGCGGAAGTCCGCTACGTCCGCTACGTTAATATCGTCCTCCGCTGCCTTGGTCATTACGGCTCTTGCGAGAGGGTGTTCGCTCTTTGCTTCAAGAGCCGCCGCAAGACCGAGGAGTTGGTCTTCGGCTACGCCCGGCCCGGGCAGTATATCCGTCACCCTGGGTTCGCCCTTGGTTATAGTGCCTGTCTTGTCGAGGGCAACTACCTGCACCCGGCCCGTTTCCTCCAGAGAGGCAGCCGTCTTGAACAGTATTCCGTTCTTTGCTCCCACGCCGTTGCCTACCATTATGGCCACTGGTGTGGCGAGGCCCAATGCGCAGGGACAGCTTATGACCAGCACGGATATGCCCCGCGCAAGCGCAAAGCCCACCTCACGGCCCAGGAGCAGCCATACCGCCGTCGTCACCGCCGCTATGGCCATTACCACAGGCACGAATACGCCGGAGACCTTATCGGCCACTTTTGCAATAGGCGCCTTTGTGGCGGCGGCGTCGCTCACCATGGCAATTATCTGCGAGAGCGTTGTATCCTCGCCCACGCGGGTAGCCCGGCAGCGTATGTATCCCGAAATATTACTCGTTGCTGCGGAAACGCTGTCCCCAACATTTTTGTCCACAGGTATGCTTTCGCCTGTAAGCGCAGCCTCGTTCACGGCGCTGGAGCCCTCCTCAACCACGCCGTCTACGGGGATATTCTCGCCCGGGCGCACAGCAAATATATCTCCCTTTTGCACCTGTTCAATAGGGACCATGACCTCCTTGCCGTCTTTTATAAGCATTGCGGTCTGTGGAGCCAGCCTGATTAGGCTTCTCAGCGCGTCGGTAGTCTTGCCCTTGGAACGTGCCTCAAGTGTCTTGCCCACGGTAATCAGAGTGAGTATCATCGCGGCGGACTCGAAGTAAAACTCCATCATATAGTGCATGACCAGCTCCTCGTTGCCCTTTACCTGCGCATCAGTCATGGCAAAGAGCGCATAGGTGCTGTACACGAATGCCGCCGCAGCTCCCAGTGATACCAGCGTATCCATGTTGGGAGCCCGGTGTATGAATCCCTTAAAGCCGCTTATGAAGAACCTCTGGTTGATTACCATGATTATCACGGTAAGCAGCAGCTGAGTAAGGCCCATTGCCACATGGTTGCCGTTGTAGAATTTCGGCAGCGGCCAGCCCCACATCATATGCCCCATGGAGAAGTACATGAGTATCATCAGAAATCCTACTGACCATATGAGCCGCCGCTTGAGCTGTGGTGTGGATTTATCCTTGAGTTCTTCCTCCTGAGCCGCCTTATTTGCGCCCTTGGCAGAGGCGCCGTAGCCCGCCCTTTCCACCGCGGCGATTATGGCGCCCTCGTCTGCGCTGCCATTTACGCTCATGGAGTTTGTCAGCAGACTCACGGTGCACTCAGTTACGCCGGGGACCTCCCTTACGGCCTTTTCTACTCTGGCACTACACGCGGCGCAGCTCATTCCGGTTACGTCGAACTGTTTCATATATTTAAGCCTTTCTGTTGCTATAATATCTTTATCTCAGACCTTATCATTCCCATCCAGCAGGAAAATGGCACATTTCCAGCCTCCTTTGGCGTAAACTCTATTATATTATCGCCCTCCTGAAGCTCTTTTTCAATGCCGTATTGAGGGATTATTATTGCGTTGTTGCAGCCGTTGAGCTTGCCTTCGGGGACATTCAGATGCCACTTAACGGGTATGCCCGCCTTTACGGTTATGCCTTCATAGCTGCCGTAGTCCGCCTGGGAGTATATCTCCTGTATATCGTCCGCCTGCTCCGTTTCGCCAATTCCCGCTTCGATCCCTACGTTCACAGTCTCCTTTACAGGATCCGCAAGGGCCGCGCCGCTTTGTACCATTCCAATGCCAAGAACAGCCACGAGCATGGCGGAAAAGACCTGTACATGCCGGGCATACTTTTTGTTCAGCTTTCCGCTGATCAATCCGACACCCAACATAAGAGGCAGCGTGCCTAAGGCAAAGTACAACATAGATAAAGCGCCCATATACCAGCTGCCTGATGACAATGCGTAAATCTGCATGGCCTGCAAGGGGCCGCAGGGCATCAGGCCGTTCAACAAGCCGATTATTAACGGCGAACCCTTGCCTTTCTTCGTGAATATCTTTCTCAGGCCCTTGGGAAACCTTGGAGCCAGTGCCCTCAAAAATGAGAAGCAGCCTATAAGATTCAGCGCCATTATTATCATAAAAGCGCCCGCTATGAGCTGTATTATTCCCTTGACGACGGGACTGATACTGAATGCCCTGCCAAGCGCCCCCACTATGCCGCCCGTCACGGTATAAGATACCACTCTCCCTGCGTTATACTCAAGTGCAGCGTTAGCGCTTTTTCCTCCTGCCGCGGTACCTATACTTATGCCGCCGCACATGGCGGCACAATGAAGAGAAGTCATCAGGCCTATGATAAACAACGCGCTCAGACTCATTCCCGCCTTGGCCACAGGAAATGCACTGAACTTGTCTGAAATCCCGGTATTATTCAGCAGCAGCCACAGCGCCACAAGCACGGCGGCGGAAATTATAAAATTAAGAACGGCCCTTTTATCAAATCTTTCCTCCCTGCATGCAAGGGTGTAACCCTCTTCTTTAAGGGCGGCGGCTATACGCCGTTCAGGCAACTGTCTCTCTTCCCAATCTGCGGTCAGGGTGCCTTTCCGGTAGCTTGCCGTTACGTTTTTAATGCCCGGCAACCCTTTCACCGCCTGCCTTACCGTTTCCTCGCAGTGTGGGCACAGCATGCCCTCCACCCTCCATGTGGTATTTTTCGTGCTCATGGGAGTCTCCTTTTATGCTCCTATACTACATTTATCTCGGACCTTATCATGCCCATCCAGCAGGTAAATTGTACGGTTCCGGGCTCTTCGGGGGTAAACTCTATTATGTTGTCTCCGGCCTGCAGTGTCTTTTCTATGCCGTACTCAGGTATCACTATGGCATTATTGCAGCCCGTGAGCACTCCCTCCGGCACCTTCAGGTTCCACCGCACAGGTATGCCGGCCTTTACGGTTATACTATCATAGCCGTTATAGCTCATGCTGGAATTTACCTTCTGCAGTTTCGGCTCCTCCGTTGCCTTGGGCTCCTCCGGGGCATCCGTCTTTTCCTCCTTTGGTTTTTCGGTAGCCCTGTGCTGCTCCGTCGGCTCAAGCGCTGGAGCCTCCGTCATTTCAGGAATTGGCGTTTCTGTAGAAACAGGCGCGGCTGCCGGTACCTGTACCGGCAAAGCAGTGATCGCCTCCGCCTCTGCAAAGATGCTCCCGCTATCGGGCCTCCCTTCGCAGCCCGCAAGCAGCAGCGCCGCCATTGCCGCTATCATTACACGATAATAGCTTTTCATGTATTTTTCTGCTCCTCATTACTCTTTTTTGTATAATGAACCCATTAACCTACTATGTCAATAGGTTTATATATTATTCAAATACTGTTTACAATTTACAGATAAGTACAAAAGAACGCCACAGAATAGTCTTTCCGCCTTCTGTGGCCAAAGTTTTGCTTTATTTACTTAATTTATCCTGCCCGTAACGGTTCGCAGCAAAGTCCCTCATATACTCTACGTCCTCACGGGATATAGGCTCAGGCTCGCCTATGCTGCGAGCCATATAGTATATGTGGGCCGTCATTTCCAGCACATTGCACACCTTGAAGGCGGCGTTAGCGTCCTTGCCCACACATACCGCGCCATGGTTGGCAAGCAGGCAGGCTGCGCCGTTTCCAAGCGCCGCAAGTGCGTTCTGTGCCAGCTCCTTAGTGCCGGGAAGGGCATACTCTGCTGTCTTTACGCTTCCTCCCATAGCCTGGGCCGCCTCGTCTATGACCGGCGGAATATCCTCATGCAGCACTGCGAACACCTGAGAGTATATTGGGTGGGTATGTATTATGGCGTTCACGTCCCTGCGGGCGTTCATTATGCCAAGATGCATGGCCCACTCCACCGTAGGCTTGCGGAAGCCCTCGGCAATAGTGCCGTCAGGCCGCATGACCACGATATCTTCCCCGGTTATGCTGTCATATGGCATACCCGACGGGGTCAGGTATATAAGGCCGGTTTCCGGGTCGCGAACGCTTATGTTGCCCCATGTCTCCACCGTGAGGCCGGAATGCAGCATCCGCTTGCCGCAGGCTATCAGGTGCTCCTTGTAATTCATGCTAACCGTTTATGTAGCGGGAAAGGAACTCCTTTGTCCGCTGCTCCTTCGGGTTTGTAAATATGCTTTCGGGATCTCCCTGCTCCAGTATCACACCTTCGTTCATGAATACAACCTTGCTGGATACCGCCCTTGCAAATGCCATCTCGTGGGTGACTACCAGCATGGTAAGGCCGGTCTTGGCCAGATCCGTCATAACCGATAATACCTCTCCCACCATCTCGGGGTCAAGGGCTGATGTTGGCTCGTCAAAGAGCAGCATCTCTGGGTCCATGGCCAGGGCTCGGGCTATTGCTACGCGCTGCTTCTGCCCGCCTGACATTTGCCGTGGCTTGGCGTTTATATATGGGGCCATGCCTACCCGCTCAAGGTACAGCATTGCCGCCTGGCGCGCCTCTTCCTTGCCCTTCTTCAACACCATCGTCTGGCCTACCATACAGTTTTCCAGCACTGTCATATTGTTGAAGAGGTTGAAGGACTGGAACACCATGCCTACCTTTGCCCTGTAGGCGCACTGATCGACTTTGCCCGTCAGTATGCTCTGCCCGTGGAAGAGTATCTCGCCCGAGGTAGGGGTTTCCAGCAGGTTTATGCAGCGGAGCAGGGTGCTCTTGCCGGAGCCGGTGCCGCCAATCACACCGATGGTCTGACCCTTCAGCGCGGTGAAGCTGACGTCCGTCAGCGAATCAGCGCCTGCTTCCGGGTAGCGGGTAAATACGCGGTCAAAGCTCACACTTTCCCGGCAATCAGGGGCAGGCAGCACAGGCGTTGCAGGATCCTTCATGGTGGGTTCCAGTTTCAGAACGTTTTCTACCCGCGCAGCGCTGGCCATGGACTTGGTCATGGTGATAATCAGATTGGCCAGCTTGACAAGCTCCACCAGAATCTGGTTCAGATAGTTGACCAGAGCGACCATCTCGCCGGTTTGAAGCGCGCCCTCATTGACCTGTACAGCGCCGCTTTTCAGCAGAACGATCAGCGCCGCATTCACCAGAATGAAGGTCAGCGGGTTCATCAGGGCAGACAGACGTCCGACTCGCAGCTGCATCCGGGTCAGCTCGTCGTTATCAGCTTCATAGGCAGATGTTTCTTCCTTCTGCATCCGAAAGGCACGCAGCACGCGAACGCCGGTCACGTTTTCACGGGTATGCAGCAGCACCTTATCCAGCTGGCCCTGCACCTTCTGGTAGCGGGGCAGAGCCAGCTTGGTAATGCCCACCACTGTCAGGGTCAGAAGGGGGAGCAGCGCCAGAAAGATCAGCGCCGCCCGAGCGTTGACGGTAAAGGCCATGATCGTCGCGCCGAACACCACGAACGGGGAGCGCAGCAGCAGCCGCA
>OLPA01002948.1_pt1 | contig 12079 bp, 8 predicted proteins | sample 1672811 | NCBI WGS metagenome assembly OLPA01 (sample SAMEA3136726, study PRJEB25190) | human gut metagenome | biome: human gut; feature: human-associated habitat; material: faeces | place: Austria | collected 2013
GACACAGAAAACTACAGAAGCCGCAGAAAAGACACGCTGGAAAACCTGGCAAAGAACATTGCTTTCAAAGTGCGTAAAACAAGAAAGCCGGTAGTGTTAGAACCAATGAATCCTTATGAGAGAAGAATCATCCATTCTGCACTGCAGGGAAACAAGTACGTGGAAACATACAGTGAGGGCAATGAACCTTACCGTCATGTAGTAGTTGTTTATAAAGGTAAATAAGTTGTTGAATGGAAAAGATGTTATTTCACAGGGTGTGAGTAGCATCTTTTCCTGCTTTAAGAAGAATATAATGCTCTGAAAGGAGTAGGACAGAGATGACAGGAGATACGATTGCGGCAATTGCCACAGCGATGAGTGCTTCAGGAATCGGCATTATCCGTATCAGCGGTGACGATAGCATGGAGATCATCAGCAAAGTATACCGCTCAAAAGGCGGAAAAAAGAAGATAAAAGAAGCCGAAAGCCATACGATCCATTACGGATATATTTATGACGGGGACCAGGTGGTGGACGAGGTCCTGGTGATGCTGATGCGGGGGCCAAGGAGCTTTACAGCAGAGGATACGGTGGAGATCGACTGCCATGGAGGCATGCTGGTGACACGGCGGATCCTGGAAACTGTATTAAAAGCAGGCGCCAGGCTGGCAGAACCCGGTGAATTTACAAAGCGGGCGTTTTTAAATGGAAGGATCGACCTGTCCCAGGCGGAGGCCGTCATCGACGTGATCAACGCGAAAAATGAATATGCCCTGAAATCCTCGGTGGGACAGCTCCGGGGGAGTGTTTCAAAAAAGATCAGGGAATTGCGGGAAAAGATCCTGTATGAGATCGCCTTTATCGAATCGGCCCTGGATGATCCGGAGCATATTTCCCTGGACGGCTATGGGGAAAAGCTGCTGGCCGGCGTCCGGGCCATGGAGCAGGAGCTTTCCAGGCTGATCCGGTCGTCAGCCAGCGGACGCGTTGTATCCGAAGGGATCCGGACCGTAATCCTTGGGAAGCCCAATGCAGGAAAATCCTCTTTGATGAACGTTCTGGTGGGAGAGGACCGGGCCATTGTGACGGATATAGCCGGGACAACCCGGGACATCCTGGAGGAGCACATTTATCTCCAGGGGATCAGCCTCAATGTGGTGGATACGGCCGGGATCCGTTCCACCAGCGACGTGGTGGAAAAAATTGGCGTGGAGCGTGCCATGGAGGCGGCCAGGGACGCGGACCTTATTATTTACGTGGTGGACGGATCCAGGGAGCTGGATGAAAACGACCTTCAGATCATGGAGCTGATCCGGGAGCGGAAGGCTGTGGTCCTTTTAAATAAGAGCGATCTGGAGCCAGTGGTATCTCTGGAGGAGATCGCAGAAAAATCGGGACACCGGGTGATCTCCATTTCGGCCAAGGAGGAGACGGGGATCGACCAGTTGGAGGAGGAGATCAAGTCCTTGTTTTACGAGGGGGAGATCGACTTCAACGATCAGATCCTGATCACCAATGTGCGCCACGCGGAGGCCCTGCGGGAGGCTTACGACAGCATCCGCATGGTGGAAAACAGCATCGAAAGCGGAATGCCCGAGGATTTCTTCTCCATTGATCTGATGAACGCCTATGAAAAGCTGGGACTCATTGTGGGTGAGTCGGTGGAGGATGATCTGGTCAACGAGATCTTCAGTAAGTTCTGTATGGGAAAATAGAGAGTTAGAAAAGAGGAAGTCTATGCCTTTTTTAGAGGAAAGCTACGATATTGTTGTCGTAGGAGCCGGACATGCCGGCTGTGAGGCGGCGCTGGCAGCGGCCAGACTGGGATTTGAGACCATTATGTTCACGGTCAGCGTGGACAGCATCGCCCTCATGCCCTGCAACCCCAACATCGGCGGCAGCTCCAAGGGCCATCTGGTGAGGGAGCTGGACGCTCTGGGCGGCGAAATGGGCAAAAATATTGATAAAACATTTATCCAGTCCAAAATGTTAAATGAATCCAAGGGGCCGGCGGTCCATTCGCTGCGGGCCCAGGCCGATAAACAGGATTATACCAGCGAGATGCGGCGTGTTCTGGAGAATACGGACCATCTGACCATCCGGCAGGCGGAAATATCGGAAATTTTAACTGAACCGGCAGAAGAGGGCGGAGAGAAAAAGCGGATCACAGGAGTGAAGGCCCTGTCGGGGGCTGTGTACCGCTGCCGGGCCGTGGTGCTGGCCACCGGTGTGTATCTGGGAGCCAGATGTGTGTACGGGGACGTGAGCAATCCTACCGGGCCCAACGGCCTTCAGGCAGCCAACCATCTGACGGATTCTCTGAAGGAGCATGGGATCGAGATGTACCGGTTTAAGACGGGGACTCCGGCCCGGGCCGACCGCCGTTCCATCGACTTTTCAAAAATGGAAGAGCAGTTTGGGGATAAACGGGTCGTGCCATTTTCCTTCTCCACGGATCCGGAGACGGTGCAGAGAGAGCAGGTCTCCTGCTGGCTTACGTATACCAACGAAAAGACCCATGAGATCATACGGGAAAATCTGGACCGTTCCCCATTGTTTTCCGGGGCCATCGAGGGGACTGGCCCCAGATACTGTCCGTCCATTGAGGATAAGGTGGTAAAATTCCCCGATAAGGAGCGCCATCAGGTCTTTGTGGAGCCGGAGGGACTGTATACCAATGAAATGTATCTGGGCGGCATGTCCAGCTCCCTGCCCGAGGACGTCCAGTACGCCATGTACCGGACGGTGCCGGGGCTGGAGAACGTGAAGATCGTAAGAAATGCCTACGCCATTGAATACGACTGTATCAATCCCAGACAGTTAGACGCATCCCTGGAATTTAAGGCCATCAGCGGCCTGTTTTCCGGTGGCCAGTTCAATGGAAGCTCCGGCTATGAGGAGGCGGCTGTCCAGGGCTTTATGGCCGGCGTCAACGCCGCCAGGAAGCTGCAGGGAAAGGAGCCTGTGATCCTAGACCGCTCCCAGGCTTATATCGGCGTGCTGATCGACGATCTGGTGACTAAGGAAAACCATGAGCCGTACCGGATGATGACCTCCAGGGCCGAATACCGGCTGCTCCTGCGCCAGGACAACGCGGACCTGCGGCTGAGGAAGATCGGTCATGAGATCGGACTTGTGGGCGAGGAGCAGTATCAGTACGTTCTCTGGAAGGAAGAGGCCATACAGAAGGAAATGGAGCGTCTGGAAAAGAGGACTGTGGGAGCCGGAGAGCAGGTACAGGACTTTTTAGCACGGCACAACAGTACATTACTAAAATCTGGCACGACCCTTGCAGAGCTGATCCGTCGGCCGGAGCTAGGATACGAGGCATTAAAGGAGCTGGATCCGGAGCGGCCCAGCCTCCCCTGGGATGTCTGCGAACAGGTTGACATAAATCTTAAATACGCGGGATACATCCGGCGCCAGATGCAGCAGGTGACACAGTTTAAAAAGCTGGAGAGCCGGAAGCTGCCGGTGGATTTTGATTATTCCACTGTGAAAAGCCTCCGGAATGAGGCGGTTCAGAAGCTGAACCTTTATCAGCCTTTGAACATTGGCCAGGCGTCCCGGATCTCTGGTGTGTCTCCGGCAGATATCTCGGTTCTTATGGTGTATTTAGAGCAGGCAGGAAGGAGATAGGATGGAAGAGTTCACAAGACTTCTGGATTCGGGCTGTGAAGAACTGGGGATCGTTCTCACAGAAAAGCAGAAGGAGCAGTTTTTTAAATATTTTCAGCTTTTAACGGAATGGAACCAGGTGATGAATCTGACGGCCATTACAGAAATGCCGGAGGTGGTCACAAAGCATTTTGTGGACAGTCTCCTGGTGGTAAAGGTATCCGATGGGATCCGTACAGAGGCGTACTCCTGTATCGACGTGGGGACCGGAGCCGGATTTCCCGGAATTCCCTTAAAGATCGCGTTTCCACAGCTTCAGATCACGCTTCTGGATTCTTTGAACAAGCGGGTGGGCTTTTTAAACACCGTGATCCAGGAGCTGGGGCTGACGGGGATTACGGCGGTCCATGGAAGGGCAGAGGACTTTGGGCGGAACAAAGAGTATAGGGAACAGTTTGATCTTTGTGTATCCAGGGCAGTTGCGAATCTCTCCACCTTGTCGGAATACTGTCTTCCATTTGTGAAGGCAGGCGGTAAATTCCTTCCGTATAAATCCGGAAAGGTGGAAGAGGAGGCCAGAGAGGCTGAGAGCGCTGTAAAGAAGCTGGGAGGCTCTATGAGAGAGACAAAGACCCTTGTGCTTCCCGGAACAGACGTGGACCGGACCTTTGTGCCCATTGATAAAATTAATATGACTCCGAAAAAATATCCCCGTAAGGCGGGGATGCCTGGAAAGGAGCCGCTGAAATAAAAAAGCCGCCAGAGACGGATTTGGAACATGAAATGTTTCCGATCCTTTCTGGCGTTTTTTCTGCGTGTCAGAATACGTGTTTGCAGCCTGTAGCGCGGCTTCTGGAGATCAGTCATGTTTCCCGGAAATTGGCCGCAGTTTCCGGGAATTATTTTGCAGAAGGCCGTTTATACGTTTATAAGCGGGCGGTCCTAATGAAAGAACATATTGACGAGTTTATAAACCTCCTGGGGCTTTTCCAGGTGGGGCAGATGTTTGGTATCAGGAACTTTGGATGCTTCGATGGCCGGATTACAAAGCGTATATTCCTGAATGATCTGGTCGATGTCAGGTTCCTCTCCGCCGCCAAGAATGTAAATACTGTTGTCGATCTTTTCCAGAGCCGGGCTGATCCGGCATTTGGTATAATTGCAGATCACACTGGAATAAATGGACTTGGGTGAATCTCCCAGGTGGGCGGATTCCATATATTTATCCACATAAAATGGCGTCACGTCAAAGGAATTATAGAAATAACTGGAGGAAAATGCCTCTTCCATGTGCTTTCTGGCCGACGCAATGTGGTACAGAAGAGTACCCGCAATGGGAAGGTCAATGAGGAATTTATAAAGCTTTGCCGATCTGCCAGGGATCTGCGAGCAGGAGGTGAAGCTTTCCGGGTTAATGAACATCAGCTGCTCAAATAAATCCGGATTATAGCTGCAGGCCATGGTCACCAGGGAAGAGGAGCTCCCGGTGGCGATCACATTGGTGCGGCGTCCGATCTCAGATTTAATAAAGTCATTTAAAAGCTGTACATAGAGGAAGTTTGTATAGGTCAGATTGGGCTTTTCTGATCTTCCACAGCCCAGAAGGTCGATGGTGTAGATCGTATAATTGTTCTTTAAGAATGGGATCAGGTTGTCCCACTCACAGCCGCTGGATGCATGGGTCAGATCATGGATCAGAAGAAGGGGTTTTCCGGTACCAGTTTTTGTATAATAAATATCACCGAGACGCCATTTATAGATGGAGGGCTCCGGGTGGCTCAGCAGCCTTTTGGACGTGGCAGTTACCTTAATGTATTTATTGACCAGAGCAGTACCAGTGGCAGCTCCCGCAGCCAGAAGAACTGCTGTGATGATCTTATTTTTAGATTTCATAGTATTGAACCTCCTGAATCGAAAGTCTGTGGATCCTTTTTCTTATTATAATATAGGCAGCAGGGCATGACAATAGGATTGTGAAAAAACATGGCTATGGAAAATACTGGATCGTGTTTCATGTTTCACGTGGAACATTGGGTCATGTTTTTACATTTGTGTTTCACGTGAAACATTGGATGGGTTTCGGATGGTGGGGGGGGAGAGACGGATATAAAAAATAGTATTAGAATTTGTGCCGTCAAAAAGTATTGACCTGTGAAATTCCTTGCAAATACTGAATTTTTAAGGGAGTCAGGTGCGGAAAATTGCTATTATTTTTGATTCTTTGGTCTCAAAATGGTGCTCGGATCTCCCATAGAGATATAAAACGATACGGGCAGATATAAGAAAAGCCATACTATTTGAGGGCGAAAGCACTCGTCGATCTCGTTCGGTTGTTACTTAGAGAGCAGGAATAAAATCAAAAATTATATATGTGATATAATGTGTGTTGAGCAAGACTGAGAATCTAAAAGTGTGTAAAGGAGAAAGTTATTGCGGAAGTGCCGCGAAGTCGATATTCGTTTCGGTCATGGCCCATTGTCCAGAATAATTTGATAAGTATAGGCCCCGATATAGTGAGGAGCTGTTTGCAGAGCTGGTTTCCTATGCCGATATCGAACCAGGCAAAAAAGTATTGGAACCTGGTCCAGGAACAGGTCAGGCTACAGAATCAATTTTAAATACTGGATGCGATTATTACGCGATTGAACTTGGCGGGAATATGGCTGATATGATGAAAAGAGAATACGGAAAGTTTGCAAACTTTGATATTGTAAACGATGACTTTATCATACACGATTTTGGAGGTCAGAGATTTGATATGATTTATTCCGCAGCAATCATACAATGGATCCCAGAGGATATAGCCTTTCAAAAAATGTTCGATTTATTAAATCCTGGCGGGGTACCTGCAATGCTTTTAATGAAAGCGGACTTATAAAACGCCGAATGAAGAGCTTTATAATAAAATACAGCAAGTTTATTCAGCTTATTTTAAGCCTGATATAGAATATAAACAGGGTTCGTTTGTTTATTCAAACGCTGTAAATTATGGATATGTAGATTTTGAAAAACGTGAATATCATGGTAAGCGAGAATTTACAACAGATGAATACATTGCCTTTTGCGGAACGCATTGCGACCATATTGTACTTTCTGAACCGTATACGAGCAAGTTTTATGATGTTCTTAAATGTGCAGTAAATGAAGCTGGAGGAAAGGTTATATTTTTTGACACGTATGTGATGTACTTGGCGAAAAAGCCGCGTTTAATGATATTTAAAAGCACAAAAATCAACTTAAATTTGCTTAAGGGCTTGTGATCAATCCCAATAAGCAATGGTCTTTCCTTCTACAAAAGACAAGAATGGCAGTTTTGCGGAAAGGGATAACCTTTCCCATGCTTTTTAACAAAGGAACGGAAAAGATAACCTAAACAGACAGCAGCCTGCTTTGAAATATTCGCAGTTAAATGGTATTTTTGAGAAAAAACGGAGGAGAATATAACAGCGAAATATATAACAGGTAGTGTTTCACGTGGAACATCGGATAATAGATATATAGGAGAAGCGAGGATGGAAAGCAGAGCGTTTCACGTGAAACATTCTTGCGGTCAAACAATGAAAGCGGAAAATGAGGTTATCAGGAGATAAGATTATTGGAAGATCATAGGGATGTGAAAATATGAAGCTGTGGATATGAATTAAGGTTTGAATTACGGGAAACAGAGGGAAACTTTAAGAACAAAAATTTTGGGAGGTTGTCACAAAGAAGATAGTCCTCCGAAATATACAAATATTGGAGCCCAGACGCAGGGGAGGGGAATTGTGTAAAGCCCAAAAGGGAAGAATGGGTGAGGAAAGCAGAGATCAGAAACTTAAATTGAGGTAAAAATTTAGATAGAAGAATAAGGAAGAATTTCATGGAAACAATTTTTATATTGGAGCCAGTGGGATTTTGTTTTTTCTGGCGCCGGTTTATACCGCATAATGTGCCCACGAAATTTTCAAAAGTTTTCACAAGTACGTTCCATGTTTACTATAAAAAAGCTATTTTTCAGTGAGAAGAGGACTTTTTGTATACATGATTTTGGATAAGCGTAAAATCAAGGAGCATTTTTGGGGTTGCCCTGTACAGATTTCCGATCTTTTCTCCGGGAATCAATTTTTTATGCCATAGGAAAGTGCGTCCTATGACATAAAAAAACTCCGCAGGGATCGCCATGCGGCGAAAGGGAATTATGCCGCAGGCGGAGAAGCCCACAATCGGGATTCTTTCTTGTGTAGCCTGGAAGGTATGAGAAAACACAAGAAAAAACGTCATTGTAGAAAATGTAGGATGTTCCACGTGAAACATACACATTTTTCTCTTATGAAACCATAGGAAAATGAAATGAAATGTGTTATACTTAAGTCCATGTAACAGTTCAGTGGATGAAATGAGTGTGAACTGGATAAAAAGCAGAATGCGTTTTTGGTCTGTGGAAAGGATACTTGAGATATATGGGACGTATTATAGCGATCACAAATCAGAAGGGCGGAGTTGGAAAAACGACTACGGCGATCAATCTTTCGGCCTGCCTTGCAGAAGCGGGGCAGAGGGTGCTGACTGTGGATTTCGATCCTCAGGGCAATGCCACCAGTGGATTGGGACTGGAAAAAGGAAATATTGATAATACGGTGTATGAACTGCTTATGGGAGAGTGCCAGGTGGGAGATTGTATCATGCCCAGCGTGCAGGAACGCCTGGATGTGATGCCATCTGATGTGGATCTTTCGGGAGCAGAGATCGAGCTTCTGGATATGAAGGATAAGGAGAATATCCTGAAGGAAAATCTGAAGCTGGTAAAAGATAACTATGATTTTATCATCATTGATTGTCCGCCTTCCTTAAGCCTGCTGACGATCAATGCTCTGACGGCTGCCAATACGGCGCTGATCCCGATCCAGTGTGAATATTACGCCCTGGAGGGCCTGAACCAGGTTTTAAAGACTGTGAATCTGGTACAGAAAAAACTGAATCCGGAGTTGGAAGTGGAAGGCGTGGTCTTCACCATGTATGATTCCAGAACCAACCTTTCACTGGAAGTAGTGGAAAATGTAAAAGAACATCTGAATGAGAATATTTATAAAACGATCATTCCAAGAAACGTCCGTCTGGCGGAGGCCCCCAGTTATGGCATGCCCATCAATATGTATGACAGCCGGTCCACTGGTGCAGAAAATTATAGGCTTCTGGCCGCGGAAGTCATAAGCAGAGGAGAAGAGGTATAATGGCGAAAAGGGGATTGGGAAAAGGCCTGGGAGCCCTGTTTGGTGAAGAAGTCACGTTGGAGGAAAATGCAGCTGTAAAGGAAGAAAAGCCTTCTGCTGCGGAGAAAAAAGAAAAGGGAAAAACGTCCTCTGGCGCCGGAAACGGGAAAAAAGCAGAAAAGATCATTGTTGAAAAGATTATAGAAAAGCCAGTGGAGCAGAAATTAAAGGTTTCATTGATCGAACCCAATGGGACACAGCCCCGTAAAAATTTTGATGAGGCTGCGCTCCAGGAGCTGGCAGATTCCATTAAGACGTACGGAGTGCTTCAGCCGCTGATCGTCCAGAAAAAGGACAGTCATTATGAGATCATAGCCGGGGAGCGCCGGTGGAGAGCGGCCAAGCTGGCCGGACTTACCGAGGTCCCTGTGATGATCCGTGAATATGATAAGCAGAAGACCATGGAGATCGCACTGATCGAAAATGTACAGCGCGCTGATCTGAACCCTATCGAGGAAGCGCAGGCGTATCAGCGGCTGATCCAGGAATTCCATCTGACCCAGGAGGAGATCGCGGCCCGCGTTTCAAAAAACAGGGCCACGGTTACCAACAGTATGCGTCTTCTGAAGCTGGATGACAGGGTACAGCAGCTTCTGATCGATGAAAAGATCTCCAGCGGCCACGCCCGTGCCCTTCTGGGACTGGAGGATGGGGAACGCCAGTTCCAGACTGCCCAGAAAATCGTAGAGGAAAGATTAAGCGTCCGCGATGTGGAGAAGCTGGTGAAGCTCTTAAACCGCCCGGAGAAGCCCAAGAAGGAAGTGGAAACGGGGCCGGACATCAATCTGATCTACCGGCAGATCGAGGATAAGCTGAAGTCCATTATGGGCACCAAGGTTCTTATCAACAGGAAGGATAAAAATAAGGGCAGGATCGAGATCGAGTATTATTCCCAGGAGGAGCTGGAACGGTTGATCGAGATGATGGAGTCCATAGCCAGACAATAAAAATTAAATTCTGTAAATAAGGAAGGACAGAAGACAGAAAATATATGGAAAATAGTCTATTGTATCATCTTCCCATCGATCCAATGCTTCTGATCGTGGGATTTTCCGTACTATCGGTGGTTTTACTGATCGCCGTGATCGTCTGTATTGTTAAAATGAATAAGCTGTACCGGCGTTATGATCTTTTCATGCGTGGAAAGGATGCAGAAACGCTGGAGGATACGCTGGAGGATATCCTGGAGGAATTAAAGGAAAGCCAGTCCAGGGACCGGGCCAGTAAGGACGCCATGAAACGGCTGTCCAAGCAGGTAAAGGATTCATTCCAGAAATTTGGATTTGTCAAATATAATGCCTTTAAGGGAATGGGCGGGAATCTCAGCTTTGTCATCGCCATGCTGGACGGAAATAACACCGGCTTTGTCCTGGATGTGGTACACAGCCGGGAGGGCTGCTATATCTATCTGAAAGAGGTGGAGGAGGGAGCCACAGAGGTACTTCTGGGAAGCGAAGAGCAGGAGGCCCTGGAGCAGGCTCTGGGTTACGTGAAACGTCCGTCTATCTCAGATGGGGACGGAAAAAGAGGACGGAGAGAAAAGACAGAAGACGCGTTTTCCGGCTCCGGAGAACAGTCCATTGAGATTTCCGGAAGTGAGAGAAATAAGAGCGAGCGGATGAAGAAACTGAGGAGACAGCAGCGGGAAGCCATCGGGGTGGATATGGACGAAATCATGGACATGGAAGACATGGATGGCGTGGAGCCCGAAAGCAATGAAGGGGAATATTAATCTATATGCATAAATTCTTGCGTGCGGCTGGCTTCAGCATGTACCAGAAGAAAAAGGATATTGAAAAGCTTCTGGATCTGCTGGAGACGCAGCCATCAGTGACAAAATGTGTTCAGATCGATGAGGAGACCAACGTTTGCGAGATGCGGACGGAGATCGCCCCGGGCATCGGGCTTTCCATTGTAGGTGAGCTGAACGAGGAAGGAGACTTTGAACGGGAGTTTTACTTTCCCTATGTGGAATGTGCCCAGGAAAGTTCCACAGCAGAATGTTCGGTCCAGAGACATGTGGAAAAGGAAACGTATGCCGGTATGGTGGACGAATCCTGTGTGGGGATCTCACTGATCTTCTACGTACAGAACTTCCTGGATTACAGGGAGAAGGTACTGAAAAAGGGAGAGGCCTTTAAGATCCGCTCCATCAGCCTGGCTGGATTTTCCACTGGCGGGAAGATCCTTCTTCCCATCAAAAAGACCCAGAAGCAGATCCAGATGGCAAAGGTGGCGGCTAAAAATAGGAATAATCTGATCGAGGCGGCGAAAAATGGCGACGAGGACGCCATGGAAACGCTGACCATTGAGGATATCGACCTGTATTCTAAGATCTCCCGCCGTGCCATGAAGGAGGATCTGTATTCCATCATCGATTCCTGCTTTATGCCATGCGGAATCGAATGCGATCAGTACTCTGTCATTGGAGAAATTAAAGAAATCCGGAAAATTAAGAATAAATATACAAATGAAGAAATATACTGGCTGAATCTGGAGTGCAGCGACCTGAATTTTGTTATCTGCATCAACGGCAAGGATCTTCTGGGAGAGCCGGCCGTGGGACGGAGGTTCAAGGGACAGATCTGGATGCAGGGGATTCTTAATTTCCAGGAACTTGGGCGTACAGGGAACTAGATAGAGGTTATGCCCAGAGTTGGGAAGGATTGGAGTTTAGGAGGAGCTGGAAGGTTTGGATCTTTTGGCTTTGAGTTGTTTGAGTTTTGATTTCGATTTTTGGACAAAACAACTTTGTTTTGAGAAGGACTGTAAATATCGCTCGGAGATAAAAGCGGCTTTTGATAAAATCTATGGCACAAGGAATTCCCAACGCACGACAAACATAAACGACATAATCGGAAAGTTCACGACAACTGCCCGAAACGCTTTGGGCAATCTCCGGCCCTACATGAGGAAGTCCTTGCGGAACCGTAGTTGTAAAAAAGCGGCTACGTTTACGAAGAGAATCGCACAAACAGCGGGCGGCAACAAGCGGATCTTCTATATCAAGAACCGTGGAAGCACGCAATGAATCAAGCAAAGGATTATACTTTCGATAAATATCCTCACGCCAATAGCTTAATGTTTCATCACCAATACGATAAGGAAGAATATACTCGCAAAAATCAGCAAAAGATACATTCTTCCCCCAAGGCTGTTCCTGCCAAACTTTAAATGCCCAGTCGATGTTATTACATAAATAAGCAGAATCGACTGTCACAACGTCTTTG
>OLPA01002952.1_pt1 | contig 12061 bp, 9 predicted proteins | sample 1672811 | NCBI WGS metagenome assembly OLPA01 (sample SAMEA3136726, study PRJEB25190) | human gut metagenome | biome: human gut; feature: human-associated habitat; material: faeces | place: Austria | collected 2013
TTTTTCCTGTTTTCAATTTTAACTTACCATTCCTTTCGGGATGAGAAAGGAGCTGTCTATGGCAAGGACCCAAAGCGCGGCGCTGGACCGGAAAAAGCTGATGGCCGATCCCATCATGGTGACCACCATCGTCGTGCTGATCGCATTTCTGACTTTGTTTATCCTCTACCCGCTGGCCATTCTGCTGGTGGATAGTTTTGTGGGAGACGGCACCTTCGGCGTGTCCATCTTCCAGCGCATTTTCGCCATGCCGACCTTTACCAGAGCCATCACCAACACGCTGAAGGTGGGCTTTCTGGTAGGCATTCTGTCTGCCCTGATCGGCTTGCTGTTCGCCTATGTGGAGGTCTATGTCCGCATGGGCAAATTCGTGGGCGGACTGTTCAAGGTGGTTTCCATGCTGCCCGTCGTCTCCCCGCCCTTCGTGCTGTCGCTGTCCATGATTATGCTGTTCGGCAAGGCAGGCATCATCACCCGCTTTCTGCTGGGCATCTATGACAACAGCGTGTACGGCTTCTGGGGCATCGTCATCGTGCAGACGCTGACCTTCTTCCCCGTGTGCTATATGATGCTGAAGGGCCTGCTGAAAAACATCGACCCCTCGCTGGAGGAGGCCGCCCGGGATATGGGCGCTTCCCGCTGGAAGGTGTTCACCAGCGTGACCCTGCCGCTGATGCTGCCGGGTCTTGGCAACGCGTTTCTGGTGACGTTCATCGAGTCCATCGCAGACTTCGCCAACCCCATGATCATCGGCGGCTCCTACGACACGCTGGCCACCACCATCTATTTGCAGATCACCGGCTCCTACGACAAGCCCGGCGCTGCTGCCATGGCCGTGGTGCTGCTGTGCATCACGCTGGCCATGTTCATCGTGCAGAAGTACTATCTGGAGCGCAAGACCGCCGCCACCCTCACCGGTAAGGCGTCCCGCGCCCGTATGCTGATCGAGGACAAGAGCGTCAAGATCCCCCTGACCGTTCTGTGCGCGCTGGCCGCCAGCTTCGTCATTCTCATGTACCTGTGCGTGCCCATCGGCGCGTTCTTCCCCACATGGGGCTTCAAGTTCTTCCCGCTGACGGGCAAGTGGTTCGGTCTGGTATTCACCCGCTACCACGGTTTTCAGGCCTTCCGGGATTCCTTTGTGCTGAGCCTGATCTCCGCGCCCATCACGGCGCTGCTGAGCATGATTATCTCCTATCTGGTGGTAAAGCGGAAGTTCAAGTCCAAGGGCTTTATCGAGGCAGTGTCCATGCTGGCCATGGCCGTACCCGGCACGGTGCTGGGCGTGGGCTATATCCGCGGCTTCTCCAACGGCGTGTTCAACACCGGCTTCCTGCAGGGTCTGTACGGCACGGGACTGATCCTTATTATCGTGTTCGTGGTGCGCTCGCTGCCCACCGGTACCCGAAGCGGTATCTCCGCCCTGCGGCAGATCGATAAATCCATCGAGGAATCCGCCTATGACATGGGCGCGGACAGCTTCAAGGTGTTCATGACCGTGACGCTGCCGCTCATTAAGGATTCCTTCCTCAGCGGTCTGGTGACGGCCTTCGTCCGCAGCATCACCGCCATTTCCGCCATTATCCTGCTGGTGACGCCGCAGTTCCTGCTGATCACCGTGCAGATCAACGAATTCGCCGAAAAGGGCTCCTACAGTCTGGCCTGCGCCTTCGCCACCATCCTGATCGTCATTACCTACGGCGCGGTGCTGCTGATGAACCTGTGCATGAAGTACTTCGGCACCAGCAGAAAGCTCAAGGAGGACAAGTAAATGGATAAAGTGAAAAAAGGCGTCCGTCTGGAGCATATCTCCAAGATTTATCAGGACCCCAAGACCGGCAAGGACTTCTACGCGGTAAAGGACACCTCCCTGACCATCGAGCCGGGCAGCTTTGTGACGCTGCTGGGTCCCTCCGGCTGCGGCAAGACCACCACCCTGCGTATGATCGCCGGCTTTGAAAGCCCCGACGAGGGCGAGATCTATCTGGGCGACGAGGCCATCAACGCCCTGACCCCCAACAAGCGCGATACCGCCATGGTGTTCCAGAGCTACGCGCTGCTGCCCCACTACAACGTATTTGACAACGTGGCCTACGGCCTGAAGCTGCGCAAGGTCCCCAAGGACGAGATCAAGGAGCGGGTCATGAAGATCCTTGATCTGGTGGAGCTGACCGGCATGGAGGGCCGCATGACCAACCAGCTGTCCGGCGGCCAGCAGCAGCGTGTGGCGCTGGCCCGCGCGCTGGTCATCGAGCCGTCCGTCCTGCTGTTCGACGAGCCGCTCAGCAACCTGGACGCCAAGCTGCGCGTCTCCATGCGTACCGAGATCCGCCGCATCCAGCAGGAGGTGGGCATCACCGCCATCTACGTCACCCACGACCAGTCCGAGGCCATGGCCCTCTCCGACAACATCATCATCATGAAGAACGGTGTGGTGGAGCAGATGGGCACGCCTCAGGAGATCTACTACCATCCGGTCAACGAGTTCGTGGCGGACTTCATCGGCGAGGCCAACTTCCTGAAGGGCGCCATGACCGGTCATAACGGCACCCACGCCACGCTGAACATCGAGGGTCATGAGATGGCCGTGGCAGGCCGCGACGACCTGAAGGAGGGCGAGACCTATACCGTGGTGCTGCGTCCTGAGTCCGGCCATCTGGCTGACGAGGGCGGCCTGCCTTGCAAGGTGATCGTGTCCTGCTTCATGGGCAGCTATCAGAACTACCATGTGATGGTGGGCGATACGCTGGTGAAGCTGGCGGAGCACAACCCCAAGAACAAGCGCATCTATCAGGTGGGCGAGGAGTGCCATCTGGTGTTCGACCCGGAGGAGGTACACGTCTTGTGAATTCGAGGAAAATCTGCGATTTTCCTCGAGAAGGGTTTGCGGCCCGCTGCGCGCCTTTGGCACTTGCTGGGCCGAGAATTATTTTTCGCCACGCACATGTCGCGGCGAAAAATAATTAAAATCATTCACGTCTGCGGACGTGAACTCTGCGAGGCTTTTTGACTTTCTAATGCTCGGAGCGCCGCCATTCCGGCGGTGCTCCGTTCTTTCAGGAGGAACTTTTATGCTTTCTCAATGGTTGCAGCAGGCCCGGAATGGCCGGAGCGTCTGGCTCAGCGACGTGCGGCAGGACTGTGAAGCGCTGCCGGAGCATGTGGCCGTCACCATGCAGCTGACGCTGACGGACGGCACCCGGCGTGACTTCTCCCTGCCCATCCCCCAGTGGGAGGGTGCGGAGCAGCGGCAGTTCGCGGCACAATATGTCACCGCCTGCGTGTTCAACACCCTGTCCGCCCTCAGCGGCCGGGAGCTGGCCTTCTATCTGGACCAGCGGGAGACGGAGGCTGTGGCCCTGCTGGGCGAATTGAACGACATCTTTCAGGTTCAAGAGACGGCCCGCAGCGGCTATGGCAAGGTGATCAACATCGCCAACCGCCTGTGCCGTGCCTTCGGCGGCGGGACGTTTTCCTTCGCCGTCCGTGATCGGAGCGCCTACGTTCCCGCGGCGCAGGAGCCGCCCCGCGGCGGCGATCTGCTGCCCCGGCTGCGGAAGGCGGTGGAGCGGTGCGGCAGCGGCGTATGCTGCGGCATCGACATCGGCGGCACCGACATTAAGGCGGCGGTGGCGGTGGATGGCCATCTGGTCTGCGTGAAGGAATACGACTGGAACCCCGCCGCCAGTCCGGTGGCTGAGGGGCTGACTGGCCCCATCACCTTGCTGGTGCGTCTGATGGCCTGCTGTGCCGCCGGAATGACCCCGGCGCTTCGGGCGGCGCTGGACAAGGACGCCAGCGATGAGGAGATGGCCCGCGTCGTGGCTCAAAGCGCCAGCGTGCCGCTGGACGTGCTGGGCATCAGCTTTCCGGACGTGGTGATCCGCGACCGGATCGTGGGCGGCGAAAGCCCCAAGACCAAGGGTATGCGGGAGAATCCCGCCATCGACTATGAAACGGCCTTTGCCGGTCTGGGCGCTCTGGTGGAGCTGCTGCGGCCCCTTTGCCGGGACGGCGCGGCCATTCACATGACCAACGACGGCCACATCGCCGCCTTTACGGCGGCGGCGGAGCTGGCCTTCAGCGGCGGCGAGCCGGACTTTTCCGGCGGCGTCATCGCCCACGCGCTGGGCACCGATTTCGGCGTGGGCTATCTGGACAGCGACGGCAGCATCCCGGAGATGCCGGTGGAGCTGTACGACTTCCTGCTGGATCTGGGCAGCTTTCCCCAGCGGGCGCTGCCGCCGGAGGACCTGCGCTCTACCCGCAACGAGAATTCCGGCCTGCCGGGTGCGCGGCGGTATCTGGGACAGGCGGCGGCCTTCCGGCTGGCCTATGACGCCGATCCGGCGCTGCTGGAGGGCTTTATCGAGGAGCGCAACGGCATCCTCGCCATCCGACAGACCCCGGAGGACATGCGCAAGCCCTGTCTTGCCCACCTGATGGAGCAGGCGACGGAGGGAAATCCGGCGGCTCAATCCGTATTCCGCCAGATCGGACGGAACGTGGGCCAGATCAGCCGGGAAATGCGGTGGCTGATGCGGCCCAGGACAGACGTGCGGTATCTGTTTGGCCGGTTTGTGAAGCACCCGGCCTGCTTCCGCCTTTTGCAGGAGGGCTGCCGGGAGATCGTGCCCGACCTCCGGCTGGAGGCGGCGGACGAGGATCTCATGTGTACGCCCCTGATGCGGCAGCTGCCGGAGCACGGCGTGACGGTGGCCCAGTTCGGGCAGGCCGTGGGCGCCATGTACTACGCGGCGATATAAGGAAAAGCGGGACGCATGCGTCCCGCTTTTTCAGTATTTCCAGCTTCTTCCCGGTTCCATGAACTCTGCCACCCGCTTTTGATAGCTGTCCATGGCGGCCTCCTCAAAGGCCAGTGTGTCGGACGCCGCGCCCATCTTCCGCAGCAGCCACTTGCACAGGGGCGGGTTCAGGATCAGCAGCGGCCCGATGAGATACGTCGCCATCAGTCCGCCCCGGCGGAAGCCCTCGCCGCTGCCCTCCTGACCGTCCCGGCCCACGCCCTTCACGGTGTCGAACAGCGCCGCACCCGTGCCGTGGGAGTGGCCGAACAGGCTCTTGAAGCCCACGATGTCCATGTCGCCGAACTTGCCCACATAGTAGCTGTTGTGCCGCCGCATCATGTGGTACTCGGCGCGGGTGGGCAGCAGGCCCAGACCCTCGATCCGGGGCGCCATGTCGCTGTCGATGGCGTCGCCCAGAATGTCCAGCGCGTTGCCGGTGGCCAGAAACAGCTGCCCCGCGTCCACCTTCTCCGCGATGGCCTCCCGGTAGGGCCGCAGGGCGTCCGCCGCCAGCTGCAGTCCCTGCTCGGTGGTGGAGCCCATGAACACCAGCGTCACGTCCCCGTCCAGAAAGGCGGGCCGGGACTTCAGGTCGGTCTCCACGATCTCTAGCTCCGGGCAGCACCGCTTCAGATAGTAGATGTTCTGCAGATCGCCGTAGAGGTTGCACACCTCCGAGAATAGAATTTCCGCTTTCATTGTGCCTGACCTCCCTTCGCCAGCAGCTTTTCCTTCAGCTTCGCCTTCACCCGGAAGGCCAGCGGCGTGCCGTCCACGCCGTACAGGATATATACATCGTCGCCGGGCGTCAGATACAGCTTGTCCAGTGCCTTGAATTCGTCATCCTCCAGAAAGATCTTCTCCTCCGGGATGCCCGCCAGCAGCAGCCGCAGCTTATAGTCCCGCGCCCGCGGTCCGGCGCACACCAGCTGCACGATGTCGTCGTGGTTCAGGAACTCAAAGTCTGTGTCGTACATCCAGCTGGGATTCTCCGACCAGTTTTTGGACACGCCCATGCAGTTCATCATCACCAGCAGCTCCTTGCGGCCCGGCTTGGACTGGATATAGTCAAAGTTCCGGCTGCACGCCAGCGCGTTCTTGTCCTTGGACATCTGCATGATGACGTTGACGCCGCCGATCTTCTCCTCGGACAGGCGGCTCTCCAGAATTTTCGTCCCGGCAAACCGCTTCCGGATGGTCTCGTGGCTCAACCCCAGCTGCCGCAGGGCGGCGATGACCGCCATCATGTTATAGATGTTGAAGAGGCTGTCGGTGATCAGCTCATAGGGATACGTTATGCCGTCTTTTTCCCGTACCACCATGGTGCGCGCCTGCAAGTCCACCTGCTCTGCCAGATAGTCCGCCTCGGGAGAGTGGAAGCCGCAGCTCTCGCACACGGCGTGGCCTATGTGGTGATAGCGGCGGTACTCGTACCGCAGCTTTCCGGCGCAGCGGGGGCAGATGCGCATGTCATTCAGCAGGTTCACGCAGTCCGTCACGTCGGAGGGCATCCGCCCGATGCCGAAATAGCACCGCGCGTTCTCCTCCGCCACGCCGCAGGAGATGAGGTCGTCGGCGTTGAGGATCAGCTTGCTTTCACGGGGCAGGTTCCGGCTGAGAATGTCCGCGATATACCCCGGATGGGCGTTGCGCATGATGGAGTCCCGGAACAGATTGGTGATCAGGATATAGTTGGGCCGCACATAGGGGTAGATCCTCGGGGCCGACCGCTCGTCGATCTCCAGTACCGCCATGTCGCACTTCTTCACCCGGCCCAGCAGGTCGCAGTTGCGGATGAAGGCCGTGGACACGCCGGAGGTGATGTTGCTGCCCGCCCGGTTGCTGAGAACGTGATGGCCCTCCGCCTCCAGAATGTCCACCAGCATATTGCTGACGGTGGTCTTGCCGTTGGTGCCGGTGACGGCCACCATCATGGGGGGCTTGCCCACATATTTCAAAAAGTCCGGACACACCTTTACCGCCAGCGAGCCGGGGAAGTCCGTGCCGTTGTGACGGGTGATCTTCAGCGCCGGGATGGACAGCTTGCCCAGCCACAGCGCCAGCAAAAACCGCAGCTTACCCATGTATCATTCCTCCATTGCGATGGCGCGGCAGGAGCAGCCATCAGAATTTTCAAATTTCAGCGGCAGCGTCACAAAGGTGAACCGCCGTCCGATCAAAGCGTCCAGCCCCGTCAAGTTCTCCGTGTTGACGAAGTCCGCACCCAGCAGCGTGATGTGGTTGGGGAAATCCACGCTGTCGCAGGGATCCAGCGAGATGGAATCCTCTCCCACGCCTTTCAGGGGCAGCGCAGCCAGATACGCCGCTGCGTCGGCTGTCAAACAGGGGAAACCCGCGTAGTAGTCGGGGCTGCCCCACTTTTTATCCCATCCGGTGCAGAACAGCACGAAGTCCACGCCGTTCAGATCATAGCCTTGCAGCAGGGGAAGGGAGATGCTCTCATGTCCCCGGCAGTCTACCACCACAGCGGTTCCGGCGAATTTGTCCGCGCCGTAGCTGTCCAGCGCCGCGCCGTCCAGCAGCATATGAGCCGGGGCGTCCATGTGGGTGCCGGTGTGGGAGAACATGTGCAGCAGCGTCTCCCGATAGCCCGCCGCTTCGATGGTGCAGGCGGTGGTCAGTTTCGGCTGCTCCGTGCCGGGATACACCGGCATGTCGTTTTTAATGGTGTGGGTCAGATCATAGACCTTCATCGCTTCGCCCTCCTTACTTGCCCAAGTAGATCATCAGCGCCGCCATGTCGGCGGGGGATACGCCGGAGATGCGCCCGGCCTGTCCCAGACTGCGGGGCCGTATGGCGCTGAGCTTTTCCCGTGCCTCCAGCCGCAAGCCCTGAATGTGGTCATAGTCCATATCCTCCGGCAGCAGGCGGCGCTCCAGCCGCTCGAATTCCTCCACCTGCTTCTGCTGCCGCTGGATGTAGCCCTCGTACTTCACGGTGATCTCCACCTGCTCCACCACGTCCGCTGCCAAGGTCTGGGGCGCGGGATCGAAGGGCCGCAGATCGGCATAGCTGAGCTGGGGCCGCCGCAGCAGGTCGATGAGACGGCACCCGTCGTTGACGGGGGTGGTGCCCCGCTCCGTCAGCAGGGCGTTCAGCGCGTCGCTGCCGGGGATGCCGGTGTGCTCCAGCCGCCTGATCTCCTGCGCCACGGCGGCGTACTTGGCCTCCACCGCCGCCAGCCGTTCATCGCTGACAAGGCCGATGCGGTGGCCGATGGCCGTCAGCCGCGCATCGGCGTTATCCTGCCGCAGCACCAGCCGGTACTCCGAGCGGCTGGTCATCATGCGGTAAGGCTCCTCGGTGCCCTTCGTCACCAGATCGTCGATGAGGGTGCCGATGTAGCTTTCGCTGCGCTTCAGCACCAGCGGTTCGCGGCCCAGCAGCGCCAGCGCCGCGTTGACGCCCGCCACAAAGCCCTGCACCGCCGCCTCCTCATAGCCGGAGGAGCCGTTGAACTGTCCCGCGCCGTACAGCCCCGCCACCGCCTTTGTCTCCAGCGTGGGCTTCAGTGCCAGCGGGTCGATGCAGTCATACTCGATGGCGTAGGCAGGGCGGGTCATCACCGCGTGCTCCAGTCCGGGGATGGTGTGCAGCATTTGAATTTGAATTTCCTCCGGCAGGGAGGAGGAGAAGCCCTGAATGTACAGCTCCTCCGTGTCCAGCCCCATAGGCTCGATAAACAGCTGGTGCCGGGGCTTGTCGGCAAAGCGCACCACCTTCGTCTCAATGGACGGGCAGTACCGGGGGCCGATGCCCTCAATGACGCCGCTGTAAATGGGGCTGCGATCCAGATTCTCCCGGATGATCCGGTGGGTTTCCTCATTGGTATAGGTGAGGTAGCACACCGCCCGGTTCTCCGGCGGATGCTTCGTCTCAAAGCTGAAGGGCAGAGGAGAGGGGTCACCCTCCTGAAGCTCCATTTTGCTGAAGTCCACCGTCCGGGCGTTGACCCGGGGCGGCGTGCCGGTCTTGAACCGCCGCAGGGGCAGTCCCAGCGCTAGAAGCTTTTCCGTCAGCGCCGTGGCGGCGTGCATGCCGTCAGGGCCGCTCTCTTCGATGCACTCGCCGATGATGGTGCGCCCGTGGAGGTAGGTGCCGGAGCAGATGACGGCGGCCTTCACGTTGAATACCGCGCCTGTCCGCAGCACCACCTGCGACACATGGCCGTTCTCCGCCCGGATGTCCACCACCTCACCCTGCCGCACCGTCAGGTGGGGCTGACGCTCCAGCGTGTGCTTCATCACCTTCTGATACTCCCGGCGGTCAGCCTGTGCCCGCAGGGACCATACGGCGGGGCCCTTGCCCCGGTTCAGCATCCGGTACTGGATGCAGGCCCTGTCCGCCGCCTTGGCCATCTCGCCGCCCAGAGCGTCCAGCTCCCGCACCAGATGGCCCTTTCCCGTGCCGCCGATGGCCGGATTGCAGGGCATGTTGCCCGCCGCGTCCAGATTGATGGTAAAGCACACCGTTTCCAGTCCCAGCCGGGCGGCGGCCAGCGCCGCCTCGATGCCGGCGTGGCCCGCGCCGATGACGGCAATATCAAATTGTCCCGCAATAAACTCTTTCATACGCGACCCCCGCGTTAACCTAAAATTCCACTTTATATTATAATGTGTCTCAAGTGAAAACGCAAGAGGGACTGTGCAAATTGACAAAAACGAGCGACATAAAATTATGAAATACGTCTAAATTGAAGCTTGCAAAAAGAGAGGAGAACGCATATAATACAAGTGTAAAATCAAGATAGGAAAGGAGCGTGATATGTACGATGCTGAACAAGTTCATCACGGGTGATCTGGACGACATGATCTTCGCGGATTGCGATTGGCAGCCCAGCGAGCGGTAACGATCCCCACTTACGAAGGAACCACGACACATCGGTGCCGTGGCGATTTGCTTTTTATCGGGAGTTTTCTCCATAAAGATACACGGTTCGACAAAACCGGCCATGCCTGTGGGCAGGGGCCGGTTTTTCGCGGCCGGAAGGGCCATAAAGGCCCTGTAAAAAATTGGAGAAAAGGCCTCTCTTAACGATATTTTAACGGTACATTAACAGAAATCTATGATACAATACAAGATAATTACGGAGTCCGGCACAGGGGAGGGGTGCGCGTGAAAAAATGGAAGATCCCGTGGCCGGGACAATGGACGAAGAAGAAAAAGATATTTCACAGCTCGCTGCTGTATTCCGGAAAGGATTTTATCGTTTCCGCCGCACTGTTTTTCGTCACGGTGGTGCTGTGTCTGCTGCTGCGGTCGGTGGATACCCACAGAGATACCAGCTATGTGGCGGTGATCTTCTTTCTGGACGTGTTCCTGACGGCGCTGCTGACGGACGGGTATCTGTTCAGCATCCTCATCGCCGTCACCGGCGTGCTGTGTGTGGACTATGTGTTCACCGAGCCGTACTGGGAGATCAGCTTCACGCTGGCGGGCTTCCCGCTGACGTTTATCGTCATGATGTTCATCTCGGTGGTCACCGGTATGCTGACCAGCCGCGCCAAGCAGGTAGAGATCCTGAAGCGTGAGGCCGAGCGGGAGCGCATCCACTCCAACCTGCTGCGGGCGGTGTCCCACGACATCCGCACGCCGCTGACCGGCATTGTGGGTGCCACCGACGTGCTGATGGAGCAGGAGGAGATGCTGACGGCGGAACAGCGTCACCAGCTGGTGTCCGCCGCCAACGAGGATGCCCGCTGGCTGATTCGCATCGTAGAGAACCTGCTGTCCATCACCCGCATCGGCGCCCAGGGCGACGACACCAAGGTCACCAAGACGCTGGCGGTGGCCGAGGAGGTCATCGAGGGCGCGGTGGCCAAGTTCACCAAGCGGGGAAACCAGCTGCCGGTGCATGTCCATCTGCCCCAGGAGGTGCTGCTGGTGCCCATGGATGAGCTGCTGATCGAGCAGGTGCTGCTGAACCTGCTGGAAAACGCCGCCATCCATGGCGAGGGCGCCACGGAGATCGACGTGACACTGGAGCGGCATGACGATATGGCCCGCATCACCGTGGAGGACAACGGCGTGGGCATTGCCCACGACAAGCTGAACAACCTCTTTGACAGCAGCGCCCACCAGAGCCAGCAGGGCGACCACAAGCGCAACATGGGCATCGGTCTGTCCGTGTGCAAGACGGTGATGCAGGCCCATGACGGTACCATTCGCGGCGAAAACGTCTCCCGTCACGGCGGGGCACGGTTTGTGATAGAATTACCTATGGAGGAGGACGACCATGAAGATTAAGGATAAGGTACTGATCGTAGAGGATGAGCAGAGCATCAGCAATTTCATCTCCATGATCCTGACGGCCAACGGCTATGACACCATCGTGGTGCGCAGCGGTGAGGAGGCACTGACCATGATCTCCTCACACTGTCCCGACCTGATCATTCTGGATCTGGGTCTGCCGGATATGGACGGCATCGAGGTGCTGAAATCCGTCCGCAAGTGGTCCAGCCTGCCGGTGGTGGTGGTTTCCGCCCGGCACCATGAGCATGACAAGGTGGAGGCGCTGGACTACGGCGCCGACGACTATATCTCCAAGCCCTTCGGCACCTCCGAGCTGCTGGCCCGCATCCGCACGGCCATCCGCCATACCCGCACCACCCTGTCCGATCCCCAGATCGCCCAGTCCGGCAAGTTCACCACCGGCGACCTGACCATCGACTATGACAAGCATCAGGTGCTGATGCACGGCGAGAACGCCAAGCTCACCGTCAACGAGTATAAGATCGTGGCGCTGCTGGGCAAGTACGCCGGCAAGGTGCTGACCTACGACTTCATCATCCGTGAGCTGTGGGGCCCCAAGGCCAAGACCGACAACCAGATCCTTCGCGTCAACATGGCCAATATCCGCCGCAAGATCGAGAAGGATCCCAGTCATCCCGAGTATCTGTTTACCGAGGTGGGCGTGGGCTATCGCATGCGGGAGGGCGACTGAATTTCCAGTTTTCGTCCGGCGCAAAATACATACTTTTGACAAAAGACCTCCGTGCCAAACGGGGGTCTTTTTGTGATTTTGTTCACAAATAACGGAATTTTTATAAGGGGAGGATAAAGGAAAAATACCCCCACGCAACGGCTGTGTTAAGAAAGGCTTTGCCTTATTTACAGCTGTCCGGCGGCATAGTAAACTCTTTCCATACCGTATTTCCATGGACGGCAACTAAGTATTAAGGAGAGAAAACAATGGAAGAAAGAAAAGGCTTTGGATCCAATTTTGGATTCC
>OLPA01002964.1_pt1 | contig 12028 bp, 5 predicted proteins | sample 1672811 | NCBI WGS metagenome assembly OLPA01 (sample SAMEA3136726, study PRJEB25190) | human gut metagenome | biome: human gut; feature: human-associated habitat; material: faeces | place: Austria | collected 2013
ATTACTTATGTGGCAGTTCCGAAGGTTGTGGAACGCGGGACTAAAATTCCTCCGACCTATATCAAGCCGATTTCCGGAGGACGTCTGACGTCAAACTTTGGACGACGCAATCGTCCGACCAGAGGCGCAAGCTCCTATCATAAAGGAGTTGACTGGGCAACACCGACAGGAACCGCAGTTTATGCTTCCTGTGGTGGTACCGTTGCAAGAGCCGGCTGGGGAAGCGGCTACGGATATTGTGTATATATCAATCATCCGGATGGCAGACAGACCCGGTACGGACACTTAAGCAAGGTGCTCGTTTCTGCGGGACAGACGGTTTCCCAGGGACAGAAGATTGCTTTGAGCGGAAATACGGGTGTCAGTACAGGACCCCATCTGCACTTTGAGATCCTGATTAACGGATCCCAGGTGAACCCGCTGAAATACCTGAATTAGTCCTAAACAGATGTTTGGGTTTACAGACTTTTACATTATGTTATAATGATAAAAGAGTTTTTGTACCAGATTCCGTTTGAGTTGATTGAAATAATGTAACCGTGAAGAGATGATACGGTTGCAGAACTACTGAAATATTACTACGTATGATGATAAATACCGGATGGAATATATCAAACGCATTTCGAGGTATGCTATGGAACAGTATGCAATCAGAGGTGGTAATCCGTTAGTTGGCGAAGTCGAAATCGGTGGCGCAAAGAATGCGTCCTTAGCGATTCTGGCAGCAGCCGTTATGACGGATGAAACCGTATTAATAGAAAACATCCCGGATGTCCGTGATACCAATGTGATGATGCAGGCCATTGAAAGCATTGGAGGCACCGTGGAGCGGGTGGACCGCCACACCGCCCGGATTTCCGGCAAAAATATCAAGGATCTTGTAATCGAAGGGGATTACATTAAGAAGATCCGTGCTTCTTATTATCTGCTGGGGGCATTGCTTGGCAAGTATAAGAAGGCACAGGTTTCCTTACCCGGTGGCTGTAACATCGGACTGCGCCCCATTGATCAGCATATCAAAGGCTTTCGTGCACTTGGCGCGGACGTGAAGATTGCCAACGGGTTGATTTTTGCAGAGGCACAGAAGCTTGCAGGAAGTCATATTTATATGGATGTGGTTACGGTTGGAGCAACAATCAATGTGATGCTGGCAGCCGTAATGGCAGAAGGACAGACAATCATTGAGAACGCAGCGAAGGAGCCGCACGTGGTTGATGTGGCGAACTTCTTAAACTGCATGGGAGCCAATATCAAGGGCGCCGGTACGGATGTGATCCGTATCCGTGGTGTTGAGAAGCTTCATCGTACGGAGTATTCGATCATTCCGGATCAGATCGAGGCTGGTACGTTTATGTTTGCGGCAGCTGCTACGGGTGGTGATGTTACGGTCCGTAATGTTATTCCGAAGCATCTGGAGGCTACGACTGCGAAGCTTGAGGAGATCGGCTGCGAGGTTGAGGAGTTTGATGATGCGGTTCGTGTTCGTGCACCGCATAAACTTCATCGTACTCATGTAAAGACTTTGCCTTATCCTGGTTATCCGACGGATATGCAGCCGCAGATCGCGGTTACTCTGGCTTTGGCTGAGGGTACGAGTATTGTTACGGAGAGTATTTTTGAGAACCGGTTTAAGTATGCGGATGAGCTTTCCCGTATGGGTGCCAACATTAAGGTGGAGGGGAACTCTGCTATTATTGATGGTGTGAAGAAGCTTACGGGTGCGCGTGTGAGTGCGCCGGATCTTCGTGCGGGTGCTGCGCTTGTGATCGCGGGGCTTGCTGCAGAGGGTGTTACGGTTGTCGATGATATTGTTTATATTCAGCGTGGATATGAGAACTTTGAAGAGAAGCTGAGGAGTCTTGGAGCGGAGATCGAGAGGGTTTCCAGTGAGAAGGAGATTCAGAAGTTTCGGCTTCGGGTTGGATGATTGAATTTGAATGATTGAGAGAGTTCCCCGGGTGTGTGCCTGGGGGCTCTTTTTTTTGTGGGTGGTGGGAGGGACGGACGGCTGACGGGGCAGCTGCATGTACGGGCCGGGGGCGGTCGCTTCGCCTGCCGTCCTGGTTGTTCATGGCGGTAGAGTGGCTGGATGGTAGGTGGTGAGCCATCAGCGCTGCGCTGGATGGCCGCAAGGGCTGAGTTTGTTGGTGTCTGACGGTAGGGTGGTGGGCCGAGGCGCTGCGCTGTCGGCTTGGAGTTTGTGTGGGTATTGGTGTTTTGAGGGTTTAGGGTGGTACTGAGTTGTGGATGTTGTCGGCATGGGCTGGGGATTTTTGCGATTTTTTGCGAAAAGTTTGAATTTATTTTTGTGGGGTTTTGGATTATAATTTATGTAAATACAGGATGAATTTGGGGCTTTGAACTGGACTTGAGGATATGGATTCTGAGTTTGCAAGGGTGTAATGATTTGATCACAGGAGATGATTGAGGTATGAGTGAATATACGGTGTTGCCACTTTTGAATTCTGCTTTTAAACCTGGGACGGCTGTGGAGGTTGTGGAGCGGTTTGAAGATAGCGATTTCAGGAATATTGCCAGGGCTGAGCTTTTTTATTTTTCGGGCAGGGCGAAGGAATGTTGTGAGATTGCGGAGTCTTATCTTGAGGATGAGGCGATAGAGCTGCGGCTTTCTGCGTGTATACTTTATGGCTATTCGAATCTTTCTCTTGGTAATTCGGCTGCGGCGCGGCGTGGTCTGGAGGGGATTCAGGAGTGTATGAAGCTGGTGAAACGTGAAGGGGCTTCGAAGGAGGTTCAGGCGGTTTGTGTTTTGGCCGGGTATGCTGGTGTTGTTCTTTTGCATCTTCCTACAGAGAGGATTCCGTCTCTGGAGGGGTATTGCGGGATGCTTCCGGAGGGGTTGCGGTTGTTTGCGGTTTATGTGATGGCGCATCAGATGTATCTGAACGGGGAGTACTGGAGTGCTTATGGAATGTGTAAGGCTGCATTGCTTATGACGAATGACGTTTATCCGATCAGTATGATCTACATCCGGTGTATGATGGCGATGTGTCGGATCAACAGGAAGGATATGCAGGAATCGCAGTCTGAATTTATGAAGGGATGGAATCTTGCCAAAATGGATAATTTCATTGAGCCTTTTATTGAACACCATGGTCTTTTGCGCGGGCTGGTTGAGGCGTGTATCCGGAAGAATGATCCGGATGGATACCGGAAGATTACAGATGGAGTCCTTTTTTTCAGCAGAGGCTGGATGGTGATACATAATAATGAAACGAAAAAGAAAGTAACGAATGAACTTTCGACGATGGAATTTTCCATTGCCATGCTTGCAGGTGAGGGATGGACGAATAAAGAGATTTCTGCACATCTTGGAATTTCTGTAAATACAGTAAAGCATTATCTTACGGATATTTTCAGTAAATTGAATGTAAAGAAGCGGGATGAACTGAAGAATTATATGCTGAAATAGTATTATGGGGCACTTTTTTGCGTTGGAACGGGCCTTACATAGTAACTGTCTATGCTGTATAATAAATAACACAAATACATATATATTGATTGAAAATTATCAACAAAAGACAAAAATAACTATATAAGAAAGGGGAAGAAGCAAAGAAGTTTTTTTTCTGAGTGCCTAAAATGTACGTTTGGATACTAAAAATGTACATATGAGTGCCAAAAATGGTTTTCATATTGACACTTGAAACGCATATATATAAAATGTTGGTAAGGCTAAACTGCTTTCATTACCAGTTAAAAAACTTGAAGCTTTTTAAAAGAGGAATATAAACAAAAATAAGATAATAAAAATTATAGTACACGTTAATGCACACATAGGAAAGCGGGAAAGGTATGAAAAGATTGAAGAAAGATAAGATCAAAAAAATCCTGGCATTTATGGTGGCTTTGGCGTTGATGGTATCTTGTGTGCCAAGTGCATACACGATCTCCGCAAGTGAGACATTTGGAGATGGAACGGAGGATTTTACAGATGGTGAATCTGTCTCCGGATCAGCGGCCGAAGAAGCGACACCGGATGTAAGCAGCGCAGACCAGGGAGAACAGGCGCAGCAACAATCTACGCTTACATATGAAAACGATTCTGTGAAAGTAACAGCAGAAGCGCAGGAAGAGGGAGCTCTTCCACAGAATACAACATTAAGAGCTGAAAGTGTGAATGAGAATTCTTCCGTTTCTTATGATACGGTATCTCAGAAACTTGCGAAAGCAGCAGAAGATAAGGGCAGCAGCCTGAAGGGTTTTGTTGCGTATGATGTGTATTTTGCAGATGCTGACGGAAACAGAGTTGAGCCGAATGGCAGAGTTAATGTTACGATTGAGTACAAGACACCGGCAGCACCGGAACTTACCGATGCAGCCAGCACCAGCGTAACGGCAGAGAAGCTTCATTATAACAGCAACACAGGTGAAACAGAGGTTACTACCTTACAGCCAAATGAAGAATTAAAGGTTCTGAATGTGAATGAGAGCAAACAGCTTCAGACTCTTCAGGTGCAGACTTCCAATGCAGCAGTTTTTGCAGTGATGTGGGATGCTCCGGAAGTGCAGGATGCTGAGGATGAGATTTCTGTTGAGGCTGAGGAGCCTGCAGCGGATGGAGATTTCACGGATGGTGATGGAACTTCTGATCCGGAAGTAACACCGACCGAGACTCCGGCAGCAGATCCTACTGTTACGGAAGCACCGGCGGTTGAGCCGACTGTTACAGAAGCACCGGCAGATGACCTTACAGATCCGGATGACGGAAATACAGATGCGACGATCACACCGGAACCGGCAGCACAGCCGGTGATCGTGGAAGTGATTGGAGAAGATGTTAATCTTCGGGTAAGCCCATCCACAGAAGCAGATGTAGCAACAACCATACCGGCAGGAACAAGACTTACCGTTCTGGAAACGGTTACCGCAGAAGACGGGACAACCTGGTACAAGGTTTCCTATGAAGATGTGGAAGGCTACATAAGAAGTGACATGGCGCAGGTGGTTGATGACAGTGAGCAGGAGCCTGCGGAGGATATTCAGGAAGAGGAGCCTCAGCCTGAGATTACCAGATACGATTACAAGAGTGACGAAGTGAATGTTAAAGTCACACTTACGGATCCGGCAGATCTTCCGGATAATGCAGAGCTTTCCGTAACACCGGTAGAACTTACACAGGAAGCGGAAGCCCAGATCACAGAAAAAGCCATCAAAGAAAAGAAAGCCATTGAAAAGCTTTATTCCTACGATATCAAATTCCTGGTAGATGGAGAAGAAGTTCAGCCGGGTAATTCGGTAAAGGTAGCGGTAACGCTCAACAATGAGAAAAAGATCAACGACGCAGACGTATACCATGTAGACGATGAGAACAATATTGAAAACATGGATGGAAACGTTGATAAGAATGGAAATGTTGAGTTTGAGACTACACATTTTTCTACTTATGTAATCGTAGATAACAAGCGTGATGGTAAGATTAATGTTACAATAAAGCATTATGACGGAACGACGAATCCGGCAAGCAAGATTTATGCGGATGATGTTCGGACACTTACAATCGGTCAGAAGGTAGATTGCAAGAAAGCTGAGAACTGGGATATTTCAAAAGTGGAATTGGTTACTGACAACGGAACATCTACAGTTAAGCCGGGTGAGTTTAATGTGGCACAGGATGCTACTGTTAAAGTATATTATGAACCGGTAACTGTAAATTTCGCCGGTGCGCCGACATTTTATGATTATACGGTAAAAGCTGGATCGAACTATTCCATCAACCAACCAAGTAATTACGGTAAGAACAAAGACAGCAATAAAAAGCTGACCATGGGTGAGGCAAAACAAAACTACCAGAATTACGGATATAATTGGAAGAAAGACGGTCTTAGCGTTAACACATGGACAGGAAGTGACGCTGTCATTAAAGGACTGCTGAAAGGTCTGGATGCAGACGGAAATGTTGAATTTTATTATCCGGATCCGGGCTTTTTCACAAATTCCGATCTATTGGCCGGAAATTCAACGGATAATTATTTGAGAAAAGTCTACAGGGATTATACGCTGAATTTTGACAGAAGCGGAGATACTTATACATTAACCGGCGTAACAGACGGAAATGGTACAAATGTAACGGAACAGTATAACTTAAACAGAACTGGTAAATCCGGAGAGGATTTCTTCCCGTTGGATTCTGTTCGATCAAGTTATGAAAAAGCTTATACCAGAAAGCAAGATAGTCCCCTTCCCGAGGATAATAAAATCCACAATTACTATTTTGGTATGCGCTATGATATTAAATTCAAACTTGGTGATTATATAGGACCATTAAGTTATAGTTTTACCGGTGATGATGATATGTGGGTCGTTCTGGATGGAAAACAAGTAGTTATTGATCTTGGTGGAATCCATAACGCAGCTACTTCTACTGTAGATCTGTGGGAGTATTTGTTAAATACAAATCAGGACAAAACCCAGCTGACAGATGAACAGAAAAAGGCAGAGCATACCTTAACGATCCTTTATATGGAGCGAGGTGCAGGTGCTTCCAACTGTTATATGAACTTCACCATTCCAAATGCCAGAATTTCACAGGTCACAACAGACGCGCTTGGAACACTGACATTTAACAAGGTGAATAAAGACGGTACCGGACTGAGCGGAGCAAGTTTTGCTCTTTATACAGATGAAGATTGTACTACACAGCTTGAAACAGTGACATCCGGAAAAGACGGAACCGTAACATTTGACAGGCTTCGTGCAGGTATCTATTACCTGAAGGAACTCCAGGCACCGGCTGGTTATGTGAAATCTGATGCGGTATGGACGGTCGAAGTAACAAAGACGAGCGATACACTGGTTACTACAACACTCAAAGACAGTTCAGGTAATGAGGTAACAGACAACGAGATCGTGAATGAGACACCGGAAGAAATCATTAAATCCAGTATGGAGTATAGTAAGACCGCAAAAGTTGATAGCTGGAATGACAGAACCTACGATATTAATATCAAGGCAGCATCGACCAGTACCAGTTCCGTGACGACTACAACAAAAGCGGTTGCGGATATTATGCTGGTATTGGATGTGTCCGGATCAATGAGTGACCCAATAAGCAGTGAAGATGTTTATGAATATGTTGCCGATAATACGGCTTCAGGAAGAAATAAGCTTAACACAAGAACTACTTATTATGTAGAAATAGATGGTTCTTATCAACCTATGAGTTATCGATATGAGTACTACTACTATGGCGACTGGTACATTGGAAATAAGAAGGCTTCCAACTATGATAGTAACAATTATAAAATTTATACAAAGAAAACGGTAACAAAAACAAGACTTGAAGCGTTAAAGGAATCTGTAGACCAGTTTATAACAGACACCGCATCAAAGTCGCCGAAAAGCAAGATTGGAATCACAGCATTCAGTAGTGATGTCAGTGGTTATTATGGTAATGGTAGTAATGGTGAGACCAAAGAATTGCTTCCAGCAGGAGATAATAAGGCGACCTTAATATCATTTGCAAATAGTTTAACAGCTGGTGGTGGTACAAAACCTGCGATTGGCTTAAAGAAAGCAAAAGAGTTATTGGACAAGGCAAATGATAATAAACCTAAATATGTGATTCTTTTTACAGATGGAGCACCTACAGGAGATAATACAGCGCCAAGTGGACAGAGTCCAGCATGGGATACAGATACGGTAAACAAGGCAAATACAGTTGCGCAGGGGTTAAAAGATGCTGGTTATACCGTTTATACAATTGGATTTGCACTTGATTCCAGAGCACAGGCATTTCTTGCTGGTGGAACATCTAGCAATACTACTTATCCAGGAATTGCATCTCCAAACTGTGCATTTAATGCTGAAAATGCAACGGAACTGGGAGACATATTCAAAGATATTCAGGATACGATTACTCAGGACATTTCCATTACAGGAGCAACAATCACGGATATTATTGAGCCGAGCTTTGAACTTCTGAAAGATGATGGAACGTTATATACACAGGATGACTTGAATGATGGTGTTAAAGTAAATGATGGTACAGTATCTCTGGTCAACGGAAATTATCAGATCCAGTGGACAGATCAGACAATACCAAACAAGAAAAATGGCGAATGGAACAAAACAATTAAAGTAAAAGCCAAAGACAATTTCGTTGGTGGAAACAATGTTACAACCAACGTATCACCGGGCTCCAAGATTTCTACAGGATATGGCGATGTTGAGTTGCCACAGCCGACAGTTAATGTTAAAGTGAATTTAGTAGTCAAGGACAAAGAAGTTTGGATCTACAAAGGTGATACAGTACCAACAAATGATACAATTTTGAATCAGCTGTTTAGCGAATCAGAGACATCGTATTTAAAGGGTACAATAAGTGCCGCAGATGCGAACGGACATATTATTAAGCAATGGTTCAAGAAAGATGACAAGGGAATCATAACCAATATCCAGGAAGAGGATATGGCAACCACACCTGATGGTGATACAGAGTATTATCTGGAGGTAACATATAAGCCGAATACGACATCAACCGATGATAGTAAGAAGAATACCACCACAAGTGATGGAATGCAGCATTTCGTAGGAGATGAGAAAGCTTACAATCCGAATAACAGAAATCTTTATGGCACTTATAAAATTCATGTTATTAAGGGCCAGCTTCAGATCATAAAGAATGTAACAGAAGCATCTAGTGAAGACAGAACCTTTGCATTTAATGTAAAAGATAAGGATGGTAATGATGTTTCCAATAGTCCGGTAATCGTGACAGTTAAGGCTGGTGAAACAAGCGGAAATGTTACATTGGCAGACCTTTCAAGAGGAAGCTATACTGTAACAGAAGCAAATACGCCGGGTTATACAATTAGTGCATTCGAGGTTGGTACGGAAACAGATTGTGAAAATTCTAAATCCGATGTTTCAAATGAAAGTAAATCACTTACTTTTGTACTTGGTAATGACGTAAACAAAAAGAATGTTATTACAGGAGAGTACACGTATACAGCTGGTGGTGTAAAGGGGGTTGCTTCCTACACGAACGAGGCACGAACCAATCTGGATCTGCAGAAAACAGATACGGAAGGTCATTTCTTAACTGGTTCTAAATTCAGATTAGAACGGAAAGAGGGTGACAGCTGGATACAGATTGAGAATGAAGTAGAAGTAAAGAATGATTCTTCAGAGATTGAACTCAATAATCTGGAGTCAGGTATTTATAAACTGACAGAGATTACTTCTCCAAAAGGATATTCGATATTAGGCAGCAGTATTTACTTCAAAGTTGAATTAGGAAATGTAACACTTGTTAACGAAGAAAATGGTAATCCGGCACAGGCTGGTGAGATGTGGACATTGGAAAATAAAGTTTTAACAATTAAAAATGCGAAACTTTATTCCTTACCAAGTGCCGGTGGCCCCGGAATCTATGGATTTACAATCAGTGGTGTAGCGATTCTTGCAACTGCACTCCTGTTGTTTATAAATAATAAACGAAGGGAGGAAGAAGCAAAGAAGGCGTAACAATCATTAATTGTAAATATGGCAATACGAGGGGAAATGAAAAAGAAAAAAAGCAGAGAAAGAAAGGAGCTTAATTTATGAAGAATTTATTTAAGAAAGTCAGCGCATTATTAATGGCAGCGATCATGGTTCTGTCTATGTGCGCAACAGTATTTGCAGCTGATGCATCAGCTACACCGGCAGCAACAGGAAGTATTACAGTAAATGGTTTAACTGAGAATGATAAAACAGTTTTAAAACTGTACAAAGTAGTTGGATTTAGTGAGGAGCAGAGTAATTGGACTATCGAAGAGTGGGCCAAAGCTCATGCGTCAGTTGTTGATAATGTAGCTACAATTGATTGGGAAAAATTAGCTACAATAGTTCCTGATAGTGCATTAGTAGAAGAAGTTACTGTTGATACAGCATCATATACTTTCAAGAACCTTGAAATTGGTGCATATATGATCATTGCAGCTGGAAAAACAACAACATACAATGTTATGGGTGAGGGTACTTACGGATATGATGGAGTCAATCATTTAATTATTCCGGCTAACAAAGAAATTAATGCAAAAGCATCTAATTATAAGATTACAAAAACATTAAATGATGAAAATCAGTCATTTGTAAAAAATGGTGAGGAAGTAAAATTCAATATTGATACTACATTCCCAAGTTATGAGAAGGGAACAGAAAACAAAACATTTACGATTACAGATAAATCAACAGGAATGAAAATTACAGGTATAAAAGTACTGGTAAATGGAACAGAAGTAACTCTTAATGAAGCGTATACATTGGATAAAGAGTTACCAACAAGTGATGCTTTAACTGTAAAATTTACTGATGAATATATTGGAGATAAAAATATTCATGCTGGACAGAGTGTAAGAGTAGAAGTAACAGCTACTATTACAAATGATGAAAAATACACTAATGAGGCATCCACTAATAATTCTAGTGACAAACCTAAAGTAGAAGGTTGGTCTGGATCAATCACAATTAACAAAACAGATCTTGATGGTAATGCACTGAAGGGTGCAATCTTCCAGATTAAAGATAAGGATGACAACGTTCTTAAGTTCGTAAAAGAAAGTGATGGCGTTTATACACTGCTTACAGATGATATGACAGAAGCGCAGAAAACAGCTGCTACAACAGACGTAGAGGCAACAGATGGAAGCGTTAAAGTAAAAGGTCTTGGTGCAGGAACATACACAATCGTAGAGACTAAAGCACCTCAGGGATATCAGATTAATCCAAATATTCCTACTGTAACACTTACAAAAGATTCAGCAGAAACTCGTAATGTAACATTACCAGTAAAAGATACCAAACTTGGTGAGCTTCCATCCACAGGTGGAATGGGAACATATCTCTTCACTATCATCGGTGTTGTAGTTATGGCTGGTGCTGCTGGCGCATTCTTCATGAGCCGCAGAAAAGGATCTGAGGAGTAATCCAGACAGATCATTTGGTCAGATTTTTCTAAATATTTATAAACAACAGAACCAAAGTAATAATTAAGTAAATCAGTTACCGCCCGGCCTCTTCGGAGGCCGGGAGTGGTAATACAACAGTATGGAGAAACCTATGAGTAAGAATAAGAAGAAAAATTATATTGGACTTGGGTTGCTGTTTCTGATAGGATTGTCCATACTGCTGTATCCAATGATCAGCGATGCCTGGAATAAGCACAGGGATAATCTTCTGATCAGTAAATATAGCAGCAGTGTTTCTTCGAATAATAATTCGGAGGAACTTGACAGCATGTGGAAGGCAGCAGAGGAATATAACGAGCAGATCAAACAGGAAAGCGTGCCGGATGCTTTTTCTGTGAGGGATGGAGAGACGGACAGTACATACGAATCTCTTTTGAATCTGAATGGTGATGGTATGATGGGATATGTGGAGATTCCGGTGATCAATGTGAAAATTCCCATTTATCATTATACGACAGATGAATCACTGCAGAAGGGCGCTGGGCATTTGTTTGGCAGCAGTCTTCCAGTTGGTGGTGAGAGTACACATGCAATCCTTTCCGCACACAGAGGACTTCCAAGTGCCAAGCTTTTTACAGATCTGAACCTTGTGGAAAAGGGAGATGTTTTTTACCTGCATATTCTGGGGAAGACACTTGCCTATGAAGTGGATCAGATCCAGACAGTCCTTCCGGAGCAGACGGATTCTCTGGCAATCACAGAAGGTAAAGATTATGTGACACTTGTTACCTGTACACCGTATGCAGTAAACACACACAGGATTCTGGTCAGAGGGCACAGAACGACTGTTAAGGCTGCAAAAGCGGTTCAGAAGTCAGAGAAGAAGGCGACTGGAATTTCCAATCCGACACTTCCGATGCTGATACTTTGTGTTGTGATCGGTATTGTGATCGCAGCTGTGCTCGTAGCAGCTGTCAATTTTGTTCAGAACAAAAAACGACGCAGGAAATAATGATGTATGGCTAAAAAGAAAAAGAAGAAAAAGGGCAGTATTGTCCTTAATATCTTTATCGCAGCGGCTTTTCTGGTGGGAGCGGGAATTTTTCTTTATCCGA
>OLPA01002974.1_pt1 | contig 11994 bp, 8 predicted proteins | sample 1672811 | NCBI WGS metagenome assembly OLPA01 (sample SAMEA3136726, study PRJEB25190) | human gut metagenome | biome: human gut; feature: human-associated habitat; material: faeces | place: Austria | collected 2013
AAGTTCCGCAATATCGTAGATAATATCGTTAAGCAAAAGAGAAATAAGAAACTTGAGCGGAATTGTTATCGCCGAAAACAGCGGAAGACCGCAAAAAGCAAGCAGCGTCAGCAGAAACGCAAGCAGTAAAAGCGGTGAAAAAATCATGCCGAGTATTACATTTGAAAGCGGCGATATCAATGAAACGGCATCGAACGATAGCAGCATTAACGGCAATGTAAATGTAAAACAAGCAACTGACGTAATAACCGGAAGCACAAAGATGCCATACAGCGAAGAAAGCATAGGATGTTTTTTTCCAAAGGGGCGGATACGTGTTGAGTACAGTACACCAATCGTCGCTGCAAATGAGAGCCTGAGGCTGAGAGAAGCTACGGAAAACGGGTTTGCCAATAAAAGCAGCGTGAGTGCGAAAAACAGGGAAGTCAGTGTGTCCGATTCAACGGTGAAAATATCGGCGGCAATTACGAACATCACCATGACGACAGCACGTGTAACCGACGGGGAAAATCCGACAAGAACACCGTATATCAGTGCAATCAGCGCTGCGATAATACCGCGTATCACTTTATGAACACCTAAATATCTGAGTATTCCGAAAACAGACATGACCGCGAATGAAACATGCAGACCCGACACGGCAAAGTATGCTGCTGCGCCGGCATTACGGTACATTGTATATCTCTCGTCCGAAAGCCCGGATTTGTCATTGAAAACGACGGACTTCAAAAAATCAGCATATCTGTCCCCGAGTGTATCATAAACTGAGTACGCTTTATTGCGAAGTATGTGCAAAATACCGCTGCCTTCGATAGCTTCGGAGGCCGTTCCATGGCTTACGGCGAATATCTTCAAGGAGTCGTAAAAGGAGAGAAAAATATCCTATTCATCAATATATCTTGGGGATTAGGTATCGGTATCATCATAGACGGCAAGGTTTATTTCGGGAAATCAGGTTTCTCCGGAGAATTTGGGCACTTCAGCTTCTTCGAGAATGAGATTCTTTGCCATTGCGGTAAAAAAGGATGCCTCGAGACTGGAGCTTCCGGTTCTGCCCTATACCGTACCCTCCTTGAGCGGTATAAAGAGGGTAGCAACACCATATTGGCCAGTAAAATCGATGCCGGGGAATACATCGGGCTCTCTGACTTGATCGACGCCATTCACAAAGAGGATATGCTATCCATTGAGATACTGGAGGAGATCGGTTTTAATCTAGGTAAAGGAATAGCCGGATTGATGAACATTTTCAATCCGGAACTGGTCGTACTGGGCGGCCCCTTGTCGCAGACGGGAGAATATTTAAGCCTACCTATTAAAAGTGCCGTCAGGAAGTACTCTTTGAACTTGGTAACCCGTGATACTCAGATCAAAGTATCCAAATTAGGTGAAAGAGCGGGTATATTAGGAGCCTGCCTGCTATCTCGATCTAAAATTCTAGGTATGATTTAATATGTATTTCAAAGGAATTAAATAAAAAATAAATAATTATTTCATTTTCTCGATAAAACACCACTATATTATTAAAATATTTTATTTATATTTGCAGCATAATTAAAATCAGAGGTTAAAACTCATAAAAATAACGCAGATATGGATAAAATTAAAGGATTGATCGATGCTCCCTTTACTCCGTTCTACGAGAACGGGGAAGTTAATTACGAGCCCATTGAAGATTATGCGAAACTTCTTGTGAAAAACGGGCTGAAAGGCGTATTCATCAATGGTTCTTCCGGAGAAGGTTATATGCTGACAGAGGAAGAACGCATGAAATTGGCCGAGAAATGGATGGAAGCAGCTCCGGAAGGCTTTAAGGTAATCGTGCACGTAGGTAGCACATGCGTTAAGTCTAGCCGTAATTTAGCGGAACATGCTCAAAAGATCGGCGCTTGGGGTATTGGCGCTATGGCTACCCCTTTCCCTCGTATCGGTCGAATTGAGGAATTGGTAAAGTACTGCGAGGAGATCGCTTGCGGCGCTCCTGCCTTACCGTTTTACTACTATCATATCCCTGCGTTTAACAACGCTTTCCTCCCTATGCTGGATTTCTTAAAAGCAGTAGACGGGCGTATCCCTAATTTCGCCGGTATCAAATATACATACGAGAGCTTATACGAATACAATCAATGTCGTTTATACAAGGATGGTAAATTCGACATGTTGCACGGACAGGATGAAACGATTCTTCCTTGCCTTGCGATGGGTGGAGCGCAAGGAGGTATCGGTGGTACCACAAACTATAACGGAAAAGAATTAACCGGTATCCTAGAGGCTTGGGCAGCCGGTGACTTAGAGACAGCTCGCGAGAGACAAAACTTCTCTCAGGAGGTTATTAACGTTATCTGCAATTACCGTGGTAATATCGTCGGAGGAAAACGCATCATGAAATTGATCGGATTAGATCTCGGCAAGAACCGTACCCCGTTCCGGAATATGACGGACGAAGAAGAGGCCGCAATGAAAGCGGAATTAGAGGCTATCAATTTCTTTGAAAGATGTAATAAATTCTAAGGTATGGCAGCGTTTGACAATTTATCTAATCCATCGGAATATCTAGCTTATTGGGGCAAGACCTATCGGAATGAGCTTCTTTCCAATATTCTTCCTTTTTGGATGAAATACGGACTGGACAAAGAGAACGGCGGTTACTTTACTTGCGTAGACCGGGATGGTACTCTGATGGACTCCACTAAATCCGTTTGGTTCCAAGGACGATTCGCCTTTATCTTGGCATATGCCTATAATCACATTGAGAAGAACGAAGAATGGCTGAGAGCCTGTAAAAACGGTATCGATTTCATCGAGAAACATTGTTTTGATACGGACGGACGTATGTTCTTCGAGGTGACAGCGACAGGCATCCCTGTACGTAAACGCCGTTACGTATTCTCCGAGACTTTCGCGGCGATCGCTATGGCTCACTATGCATTGGCATCAGGCGACAAAGGCTATGCTGAGAAGGCCGTGAACTTATTCAAGCAAGTATTACACTATAAGAATACCCCGGGATTATTGGAGCCTAAATTTCGTGAAGGTCTCGTGGCGAAAGGCCATTCTTTCTGCATGATACTGATCGATACGGCGGCACGCATCCGTGAGGCCATAAACGATCCCATACTTACACAACAAATCGATGATTCCATAGCCGAGCTACGCCGTGATTTCATGCATCCCGAATTCAAGGCTATCTTGGAGACAGTAGGACCCAACGGTGAGTTTATCGACTCTATCGCCGGGCGTACCATCAATCCCGGCCACTCCATCGAGACCGCATGGTTTATCTTAGAAGAGGCCAAATACCGAGGATGGGACCCTCAACTGAAAGAGATGGGCTTACAAATCCTCAACTGGTCTTGGGACTGGGGCTGGGATAAGACGTACGGCGGAATCAACTATTTCAAGGATTGCAAAAACTTCCCTCCCCAAGAGTATTGGCACGACATGAAGTTCTGGTGGCCACAATGCGAGGCGGTTATCGCTACGCTTTACGCCTACCAAGCGACTGGCGACGCCAAATATCTCGAAATGCACAAACTAATAAACGATTACACATTTAATCATCTCCCCGACAAAGAATATGGGGAATGGTATGGCTACCTACACTTCGATGGTAGTCTCTCTCAATCTGCCAAAGGCAATCTATTCAAAGGTCCGTTCCACATTCCTAGAATGCTTCTCAAATGTAGTTTACTCTGCGACGAAATTCTTTCTAAATAACTTTATCTAAAATACTGAAAATTGGTCAATTGACATCAGGGGTCACAACCGTGGCTCCTGATGTTTCTAAGGCTTTGTTTTCCTTTTTATTTTCCTCAATCAAATGAAAAATAAGAAATTATATCCTTGGATCGTAGTCGGTTTACTATGGGTTGTCGCCTTACTGAACTATATGGATCGCCAGATGCTATCAACCATGAAATCAGCTATGATGGTGGATATCGTGGAACTAGAGTCTGCGGCGAACTTCGGACGTTTGATGGCGGTCTTCCTCTGGATCTACGGATTCATGAGCCCTGTGGCCGGTATGGTGGCAGACAGGGTAAACAGGAAGTGGCTAATCGTGGGTAGCTTATTTGTCTGGTCCTTCGTGACTTTGATGATGGGGTATTGCACGGATTTCAATCAGATCTATTACCTACGTGCCTTGATGGGGGTCAGTGAGGCCCTGTATATTCCTGCCGGATTATCGCTTATCACAGATTATCACCAAGAGAAAACACGCTCATTAGCCGTAGGTATCCATATGACAGGTCTATACGTAGGCCAAGCCTTGGGGGGATTCGGAGCTACGGTGGCCAGCGCTTATACGTGGGAAACGACTTTCCATTGGTTTGGTATCATCGGCATCGCTTATAGCGTGGTCTTGATCATCTTCTTACACGATAAGAAAGATCATGTGGAACAAGCCGTAAAACTGGAAAATTATCCGAAAGAGAATCCGATTTCCGGTGCGTTTAAAGGATTAGGGATGTTATTCACGAACATCGCTTTTTGGATCATTCTTCTTTATTTCGCCACGCCGAGCTTACCGGGTTGGGCGACAAAGAACTGGCTCCCTACCCTATTCGCTGAAAATCTCTCGTTGGATATGTCCGAGGCCGGTCCGTTATCTACATTCACGATCGCTATCTCTTCCTTTATAGGGGTAATCGCCGGAGGTATTTTATCCGATAAATGGATCCAGCGGAATGTCCGGGGACGTGTATACACAGGCGCCATCGGTTTGGCATTAACGATACCCTCTCTCCTATTACTAGGATTTGGGCACAACTTCCCGATGATTATCGGCGGTGGTCTTTGCTTCGGTATCGGTTATGGTATATTCGACGCCAATAATATGCCTATCCTTTGCCAATTCATCTCCCCCCGTTATCGGGCTACAGCCTATGGAATTATGAATATGACCGGTGTATTTGCCGGAGCCGCCATCACGGATATACTAGGAAAATCTACCGACGCTGGTAATCTTGGCCATGACTTCGCCATGCTAGCCGGATTGGTACTCATCGCACTTTTAATCCAAGTGATCTTCTTACGTCCGAAAGTCGCTAATATGACCGACGAATGCTAATTAATCTCATCCAATAAACTAAATAAACAACAAAAAAGTAATTCATTATGAAGAAGAATCTACTGCTCTTAATGCTTGCGCTCCTACTTCCGGCATTTATGTACGGACAAGAGCAGACAGTCTCCGGAACAGTGCTGGATACCTATAACATGGGTGTCCCCGGTGCGTCTATCGTTGAAAAAGGCACGACAAATGGAACGATTACCGATTTCGACGGTAATTACACTCTCACCGTATCCAACAAAAACGCCACATTAGTATTTTCTTTCATTGGGTACAAGACACAAGAAATTCCAGTAGCTGGGAAAGCCAAAGTAGACGTGATCCTACAAGAAAACGCCGAACAGCTAGACGAAGTAGTGGTAACCGGTTACGGTGGCTCACAAAAGAGAGCGACCTTGACAACCTCTATCTCTAAATTGGATAACGCCGTACTGGAAAACGCAGCGATGTCTAACGCCGGACAATCCTTGCAAGGAACCGTATCTGGTTTGCGCGTCGTAAACACGACCGGTCAGCCGGGAGCAAACCCAAATATCGTACTTCGTGGCGGAGCTACCATAACAGGTAAGGATAATGGCGCATTGGTCGTTGTAGATGGTATCGTGCGCAACTCATTGGCCGACATCAACCCCTCCGACATCGAGTCTATCCAAGTATTGAAAGACGCAGCCTCAACCGCTATCTACGGTGCCCGTGCCAATGGTGGCGTAATCTTGGTTACCACGAAACGTGGTAAAGAAGGATCCGCTTCCGTCTCTTACAAGTTCAAGGGAGGTGCCAACTTTGCTCGCACAGGTTATGATTACTTAAACGCTCACGATTATATTTACTACAATCGCTTAGGATACCAAAGAACAGGACGTTCAGGCATGGATAACCAAATGGGATACGGTATCGGGAATGACCTATTTGATATCCGTTATTTGGATGACAGTACCAAAGGCCTCTTGGCAGAAGGTTGGCAACAAATGCAAGACCCAACCGATCCGAATAAACAAATCTTATTCAAGGATTACTCAGGGCAAATGAAAGACGCAGCCTTCCAAGACCCTTCTTTCACGCAAGATCATTATATCAATATCACAGGAGGTAACGACAAAGGTACATTCGCAGCCAGCTTAGGTTACTACAAAGAAGACGGTCTCATTAAGGGAACCAGCTACGAGCGTTTCTCCGGGACATTCAATGGATCCTATAAGATATTTCCGATCTTGACAGTCAACGCTGGAACGACTTATACATGGTCTCGCCAGCCGGGTCTTTGGATCGGATCATATGAGTTCTTCTATCGCACAATGAGCCAACGCCCTACATGGAACCCATACATGGAAGACGGATCTCCCGCTTCAGGCTTCGGCACGGGTGATGGAAACCCTCTTTACTACAAAGATAAATTAACGAATACGAATGGAACCCGCCGCTCTACCTATAATATCGGTTTTGATCTAGAGATCATCCCGAAGAAATTAATCTTGAAAGAGAATAGCGCCCTATACCACGTAGACGATCAAACAGATAAGTTCGAGAAATCTTACCAACAACAAAACGCCACTAGCCCGAATCTTACCCGTAAGGCTGAGGCCAAATATATAAAGCAGAACCAACAGCAACATAGTGTTACTTTGACGTACACAGACACATTCAAAGAAAAACACAATCTGGAGGCAATGCTTGGTGGCGAGTATTTCAATTGGCATCAATATACGCTGAACGCAAGGACCGAAAATTCTCCGTCGGATGACATCCCTACTTTGAACGCTGGTAGTAATCGTACCTATACCTATAGCTACAAGGAAGGCTATCGTATCCTTTCTGGCTTTGCCCGTGTAAACTATAACTACAATTACAAATACCTATTATCGGTCGTAGCTCGTTATGACGGAATCTCCAAGTTGAGCGATAACCGTTGGGGCTTCTTCCCGGGTATCTCCGCTGGTTGGAATATCATGGAAGAGGAGTTCTTTAAGGAATCGAAGTTGGTAGATGTGATCTCTAACCTGAAGCCTCGTATCAGCTACGGCGTGAACGGTAACGTAAACGGATTAGGATACTACGACGTATATGGCAGCTATGGGCAGAAAGACGCGAACGGATCGATCATAACAAACTATGATGGCTCTGTAGGTTTCTATAATGACAAATTGGTAAACGGTGGATTACGTTGGGAGCAAAGTAAATCTTTCGAAGTAGGTTTGGATATAGGATTCTTCAACAATCGCCTGAGCTTTATCCTAGACTATTATAATCGTACGACTTCCGATTTGTTGACAGATTTGGATTTACCCAATTACACTGGTTTCAACAGCATCAAAACCAACTTGGGAACTTTACGTAACCAAGGTTTCGAGATGGAAGTAAAAGCGAATATCCTAAACAACGTAAACGGATTCAGTTGGGATGTATCAGCAAACTTATCTACGGTAGCGAACAAGATTGTCAAGCTTCCGGCCAATGGGAACGAAAATAACCGCCAAGGAGGTTACCAAGTATACGACCCGCAAAAGGGTGAAGTCGTATGGGTTGGCGGAAAACAAGAAGGTGGTAAGCTGGGTGATTTATTTGCCTTCAAGCAAGATCATATCTTCAAGGATTGGGATGACGTGAAAGCGAATGCCAATAACCGCTACGACGCAATTGGAGAATTGTATGGCCCCGCCGCATGGGAAGCTTTAAAGGATAAGGCAGGTAAGCAACCGATCGAGCCGGGTGACGTTTGTTGGGCCGACTTGAACAATGATGGCGTAATCAACAATCTAGACCGCGTGAAAGTAGGTAATCTTTTCCCGACAGTAACCGGTGGTTTCTCCACGACATTAGGCTATAAAGATTTCTCTTTATACGCTCGTTTTGATTATGCGTTAGGGCATACGCTGTATAACGACTTAGCCGCACGTTCACTTGGACAATATCAAGGTTCGTTTAACATCATCGATATGGTGAAAGACAGTTGGTCGGAGACAAACCAGAATACGGATATACCTAAGTTCTACTATGCCGATCAGTTGAGCAAGAAGAATATTACTCGCTCCAACAATGGTTTGACAGCAGTTGACAACAACAGCTCCCGCTTCTACGAAAAGGGTGATTATCTAGCTTTACGTGAAATCACATTGACTTGGAACCTACCGAAGAAATGGATTAACAAAGCCTTGATGAGCAATGCCTCTGTTTATGTAACCGGACAAAACTTGTTCTACATCACAGGATATACCGGTGTATCTCCGGAACCGGCGGTAGATACTACCTATGGTCAAGGTCTTGATAACGGTAGATACCCAACTCCTAAAACGGTTCTTCTTGGTTTATCCGTAACATTTTAGTCAAACCCATTAAAAAAGACAGACATTTATGAAAAAGATAATTATAGCCATGATGGCAGCAGTCTCATTACTGAATTTCAGCGGATGCGACTCCTTGGACATGGAACCCGTAAGTAGTATTTCCGACGCAAACTATTGGAAATCCCCGGACCAGTTTAAGGCATTCAACATAGGTTTACACGGATTGCTCCGTTCACAATCCAGTTATAACATATTCGTATTGGGCGAACCTCGCTCGGACATCTACGGAGATCAGCCGTTCGGAGGCGAGGCTACCCAAGGCGTAGAGCGTTTCTCATACAATACGATCAACGCAGAGTTTACAGGAATCAGCAACTTCGCTAATTTTTATACGACACTGAACCAAATCAACTTGATGATCCGTAGAACGAACGAGACCGATTTATTAGGCGAGGCCGAAAAGAACTATTACTTAGGGCAGGCTTACGGTTTACGCGCCTATATCTATTTCCATTTGTTACGCTCTTGGGGAGACGTTATCATTACTACGGAGCCAACCTTAGGTAGCGAATTGGACATCTCTCACCTTGATAAGGCCGCTTCTCCAGCGAGTGAGGTGATGGATCTGATCAAGAAGGATATCGATGCCTCGGAAAAAGCTTTTGGCGGAGATTATTCTTATAAACAAGGAAAGTGTTATTGGTCTAAACCCGCTACCTTGATGCTGAAAGGTGAGGTTTATCTATGGAGCGGACGCCAGATGGGTGGCGGCACGGGCGATTATACCGTAGCCAAGACAGCCTTGCAAGATCTTCAACAAAACGGCAACTTAAAGCTGCAAGAGAAATTCACGGACGTTTTCTCTTTCAACAATAAGGAGAACAGCGAGATGATCTTCGCACTCCATAGTGGTAAGGAGGATGATTTCATGATGTGGAGAGACTATAACTGGCGTAACAATATGGTACCTCAACGTGAGTACATGGCAGGCTACTGTGACGAGACAGGAACTCCATTCCTTGAAATACCGGGATACAACCTACAAGGCTTAATGCGCTACCAAGTAAAGAAAGATCATTACCTAAAATCATTCCGCGAAGGTGATACCCGCTTGAAAGGTACCTTGAAGGCCGTTTATAAAAAGCACGAAGACGGCACCTTGGAGTATATCGCACCAATCCAATACAAGTTCCAAGGAACCACCTTGGAAGGTAGTAACGAGAGAAGTTGGTACGATGATTATCCTATCTATCGCTATGCGGATGCCTTGCTATTATTAGCCGAGGCTAAGGCCTTGCTCGGAGAAGATCCTTCTACAGAGATCAACGCCGTTCGCGAGCGTGCTTACGGTTCCGAATATTTTAACGCACATAAGAACGAGGTGGCTTATCCGAATGACAAAGGAAGTTTCTATAACGATAACCCGTTTGAGGCGGGCGACGAGAATGTGATGGAAGCTATCCTTAAAGAGAGACTTCGCGAGTTCTTCTTTGAGGGTAAACGTTGGTACGACTTGAGACGCTTCGGTAAGGATTATGTATTAAAATATACCACAGCACAAGAATCACGTTTATTATGGCCGATCAATGAAGGGGCATTGACAAACAACCCCGCATTGAAACAGACTCCCGGATACTAATCGTACATAGGTTTAAGGCGATTGGATATAACTAGGTTTTTGGCACGAATTCCAAAGGGGCTTTGTTCATATGAATGAATATCGCTACCTTTGGAATTCACATATCTATTAATTTCAACCTACAAACAAAAAACATCATGAAAAAAACTTTCCTGTATTTCTGCCTTCTTTTCATCGTACAAACGGCTTTTGCGGCAGACAGTCTTTATGTGCGAGAGCAACAAATCCCCATCTTGATAGACCGGATCGACAATGTACTTTACGAGATGCGGATACCGGCCCAAAAAGGGGATGTATTAAACGAGATCACGATACAGATCGGAGACAATGTCGACCTGTCGGACATCCAAGCGATACGTCTATTTTATAGCGGAGTGGAAGCTCCATCCCGCAAAGGGGAACATTTCAGTCCCGTTACGTACATATCCAGCCATATACCGGGAAATACCCGTAAGGCTCTTGAATCTTATTCCGTACGGCAAGATGAGGTTAGCGCCCCCTTGTCGCGCACGGTAAAACTAACCTCTAAGCAACCGATGCTTAAAGGCATCAACTATTTCTGGGTAAGTATCCAGATGAAGCCAGAGACTTCCTTATTGGCAAAAGTAGCGACCACGATGCCTAACGCACAGATCAACAACAAACCGATCGACATCACTTGGAAAGGAAAGGTGGACGAACGCCATGTAGGTATCGGCGTACGCCAAGCCGGGGATGACGGATCGGCGGCCTTCCGCATCCCGGGATTAGTGACGACGAATAACGGAACATTACTTGGAGTCTACGATATTCGCTATAATAGCAGCGTGGACCTGCAAGAGAAAATCGATATCGGAGTAAGCCGCAGTACCGATAAGGGACAAACTTGGGAACCGATGCGAGTAGCCATGACTTTCAAACAAACGGATGGCCTGCCCCACGGACAAAACGGCGTGGGAGACCCATCGATCTTGGTAGACGAAAAGACCAATACGATCTGGGTAGTAGCCGCGTGGACGCATGGTATGGGTAACGAACGGGCTTGGTGGAACTCCATGCCGGGAATGACACCGGACGAGACCGCCCAACTTATGCTCGTGAAAAGTGAGGACGATGGTAAGACGTGGAGCGAACCGATCAATATCACCTCCCAAGTAAAAGACCCGTCTTGGTATTTCCTATTGCAAGGCCCGGGACGAGGCATCACGATGCAAGACGGTACCTTGGTCTTCCCGATCCAGTTTATCGACGCTACCCGTGTGCCCAACGCCGGCATTATGTATAGCAAAGACCGCGGGAAAACATGGCACCTGCATAACTTAGCCCGCACGAATACCACAGAGGCGCAAGTTGCCGAGGTAGAGCCGGGCGTATTGATGTTAAATATGCGTGATAACCGGGGCGGTAGCCGTGCCGTGGCCACCACAAAGGATTTAGGCAAGACATGGACAGAGCATCCTTCCAGCCGTAGCGCCTTACAGGAATCCGTTTGTATGGCCAGCTTGATCAAGGTAAACGCCAAGGATAACATCACCGGCAAGGACCTTCTACTCTTCTCCAATCCGAACACGACGAAAGGGCGTAATCATATCACGATCAAGGCGAGTCTGGACGGTGGACTTACTTGGCCCACGGAGCATCAAGTCTTATTAGACGAGGCCGAGGGGTGGGGATATTCCTGTCTTTCGATGATCGATAAGGAAACGGTAGGAATCTTCTACGAGTCAAGCGTAGCACATATGACCTTCCAAGCTATCAAATTACAGGATATCATTCATCAATAATCTAAGTATATGCGATATATACTGCATTTTGCAATTGTTTTAAGTTTCTTGTATTCCGGGCCTCTGATGGCCCGGAATCCTGTTTTATTGCCCTTGCCCCAAAAATACGTCCGGACAAACGCTTCGTTCCATCCGAAGGAAATCGCAGTTTCTTCCGAAGGGAAACTCCGTTCCATCCTAATGGAATTCTTGGCCTTCTGACCGACGATCTTGGCGTTCAGCGCGCCGTTGATGATG
>OLPA01002977.1_pt1 | contig 11990 bp, 12 predicted proteins | sample 1672811 | NCBI WGS metagenome assembly OLPA01 (sample SAMEA3136726, study PRJEB25190) | human gut metagenome | biome: human gut; feature: human-associated habitat; material: faeces | place: Austria | collected 2013
TGCCACCTTTGAAAAGGTGGACGAAACTTTCAAGCTTGGGGCGGGCGAAACTTTCAGACGTGCTAGCGGTTGAGCAGCCAGATTCCCGCGTTGAGGTAGGCGGCGAAGGCCAGCCACACCAGATAGGGCGCCTGGAGCCGGGCGGCGGGGCCGCTGACGCGGTCGAAGGCCATGGTCATCGCCACGACCAGCACGAACAGCAGCACCAGCACCACCAGCGCCGCGAGATAGGCCTCCGCTAGGAAAAACACCAGCGTCCAGGAGAAGTTCACCGCCAATTGCGCCCACCAGAGCCTCTCAGCCCGGCGGCTGCCCGCCCCGCCCCGGGAGCGCACCTCCGCCATGCCCACGCCCATGAGGATGTACAGCGCCGTCCACACTATCGGGAACAAGATGGCGGGCGGGCTGAGCGGCGGCTTCTCCAGCGCCGGGAAAACCTCCTGCACGCTCTGCCGCGTGATGAGCCCCGCAAGCGCGCCGACGGCCACGGCTATGACGGGATAGATGATGTAATCGCGTTTTTTCAACTCAAGTCCTCCCTCCGGACCCGGCGGGCCCTGCTATATGTTATTTCCCGTTTGCCCGCCGAGATTCCTCCCCGGGTAAAAAAATGCCGCAGACCGAAGTCTGCGGCATTTCGCTTTGTTTGTCACTCTATGGCGTATTCAACTGTCGCTGCGGCGTACCACTTGCCGCTGGCCTTGATGAAGGCTATCTCACAGCTGCCCGCGAGGACGTCGTCATTGTAGAGCAGCACCGTGCAGGTGTAGAGGTTGTCGCCGTAGGGCACGAAGCCGGTGACCTCCACCTTGTCATAGTCCTCGGCCGCCACGCCGCCGGAAGGCAGGCGGGAGCTGTACTCCGAGGCTAGGCGCGTGCCGAGAGGCGTGCCGCCGTACATATAGGGCAGGATGTTGTAGTAGTTGGTGTCTATCTTCTCGTCCTTGTTCGCGGCGAAGGCCGAGTAGAGATCAAAGAAGGTCTCCGCATACTGCTGCTGCGAGGAGGCGAGCTCCTCGTCCGCCGCCGGCTGGAACACGTAGGCCCCGTCCTGGAGATAGGGCGCGGAGAGTTCCGTGCCGCTCTCGTCAGTCGCGGTGAGCTCCGGCGTACGGTGCAGGCCGCTGATCTCCCAGGCCTCCATCTCCGGCGCGGTGCCGTAGCTCTCGAGGCCCTCAAAGATGCTGAGGGTGACGCTCTCGCCGGTCTTGTAGCTCTCGTCGAGCTCCACGCCGTTCACGCTGACCGTGGCGCCCGCCGGGGCGTATATTGTATAGCTCAGCTCGCCCTCGGGCAGGGAGAATACCGCGCCGTTTTCGTCCATCGTCTGGGCCTCAAGCGTCTCGCCGTTTTCAGCCGTGGCCGCTATCTCGACCGTGCCGTAAATATTGGCGATGTCGTAGCGGCAGAGGAGCTCCGTCGCGTCCTTCTCGAGCTCGGGCAGATAGGAGGTGTCCGGTGCCTCGGCGCTCAGGTAGTTCTCGCTCACGGCTATGCCGTTTACCGTGACGGTGGCGCCCACGGGGGCGGTTATGCTTATGGTCCTGGCCTCGGGCGCTATGAAGCCCGCAAGCAGCTCGACCTTGTTTATCGACATGTATTGCAGCCCGAATCCGGCCTCGCCGCCCGCCTGAGGCGACATGTAGACCCGGCAGAGCTCAACGCCGTTCACGCTCACCAGATACACCGGAGCAGCGTCCGTGTATGCCTCGTCCTTGACGTAGCTCATCTCGCCGTCGCGCAGCAGGCTCAGGCAGAGCTCGTCCACCAGAGCGCTCTGCGTCTCGAACTCGGAGGGCGTCACGGCAAAGGAGCTGGTGACGGCGGTCTCCCAGTACTGCTCGTCGGCCATCTGCTCGAACTGCGCCATGACGTTCTCGGGCCGCGTGAATTCGTAGGCCTCGAGATACTTCCACAGCACTGCCAGGACCGCGACGCAGGCCACGACCAGTACCAGCGCATAGAGGATGAGCGCGCGGGCAAAGCCGCTTCTTCTCGGCGGCTCGTCGGGCTCGTAGCGGCGGGAGCGGCGTCCGCCCTGCTCCTCAGGGGGAGGTCCCCACTTTATGTCCGAGGGCGCCGAGCGGCGGGCACTCTTTTGCATCTGCTGCTCGGGCTTGGCGCTGCGCTCCTTCGCGGGGGTCGCTTTGGCGGCGGGACGCGGCTCGGCCTCGCGGCGCTTGGGCGTGCTCCGCTCGCGCGCGGGCTTCGGCTCCGGCTGCTGCATCTCACCTTCGGCCCGGGTACTCCTGGGCCTGCGGACGGGGCGCGGCTCGGCCGCTTCCGGTTCCGGCTCGGGTTCAGCCGCCGGCTCCGGTTCAGGCTCCGCTGCCGGCTCTGCGGGAGCGGCAGTATATGCGCCGGCGCGCGGCGCACGCGGCGACGCGGGCTCGTCCAGGTCGCGGCGGATGGACTCGAGGAAGCTGTCAAAATCATCGTCCGCGGAGAGGGCGGTGAAATCAAAGCCCTTGTTCTCTTCGCTCATGTCTTATTCCCCCTCGCCTGAAGTCTCGCCGGCATCATCCGACGGCTCTGCGCTCTCCTCCGGGGCTTCGCTCTCGGCCGGCGTCTCGCTCTCTGCCGGGGCCTCGGAGGGCTCGGCGCTCTCTTCCGGAGCCTCGCTCTCCTCGGGAGCGGCGCTTTCTTCCGGTTCGGGCGCGTCGGTCTCGTCCCCGGCCAGGATGGCATCTATCTCGTCGCCCGGCACGAACAGCTTCGTGACGAACGACAGTCCGCTGTCCGCGGTGCGCTTTACAAATTCGCTCTTTGCCGCGGGCGACGGGCCCTTGGTGATGATGAACACGGCGGCCAGCGCCGCGAGGATGAGCACTACCAGCGTCACGCCTATGAACGCGAACACCTTCCCGACCGCGGAGCCGGAACCATCCTCACGCTGTATCTTATCTTCCCTGCTCATATCTTTTCTCCCTTCTGTGAGAGTTTATGCCCTACTTGTTGAAGTACAGCAGCCGCGCCTTGCCGTCTGTCAGCTCCACGCAGCTCCAGCAGCCCTGCTCGAACCACAGGCGGTTCACCGCCGAGTTCGGCATCTCCAGAAGCAGCATCAGTATGGTGGAGAGCGGCCCGTTGTGCGCCACGAGCATGATGTCCACATCCCGCGCGGCCGCGCGCGCTATGGCGGCCGAGACGCGCTCCCTCAGGCTCTCGAAGCTCTCGCCTCCCGGAGGGACCACGGTGGTCCAGTCGCTGAGCATGGCCCGCACCAGCTCCGGCTCCTCGGCCATCATTTCCTCGAAGGGCTTGTCCTCAAAGTCGCCCATGTACTGCTCCATGAGGTCGTCGTCAAGCTCTATGGGAACGCCGCGGCCCGCGAGGGCGAGGCGCGCCGTCTCCGCCGCGCGGATGAGCGGGCTGGAGATGCAGAGGTCTATATTCACGTCGCGGAGCTTCTCCCCGACCTCCCGGGCCTGGCGGCAGCCGTTTTCCGTCAGCGCGCAGTCCGTGTGTCCGTAGAGGCGGCGCTGGACGTTGCATTCGGATTCGCCATGTCTTACAAGGTACAGCTTCATATGTCGGCCCTCTTCTGTTCCACCGGCAGCCCGGCGAGATATCTGCGGAGCATGTCGAACACGTTCTGGCAGGCGTAGAGCCTGACCGTCGCGCGGTCGCGGTCGTTTATGTGCTTCTCGCGCACCCAGGTGCGCTTGCCGTCGGAGAGTGAGACGAAAACCGTGCCCACACTGTTTCGCCCGTCGCCGTCCGGCCCGGCAAGGCCCGTGACGCCGACGCCGAGGTCGGCGCCCAGCTTGAGCCTCACGCGCTCGGCCAGCTCCGCGGCGACCTCGCGGCTCACGGCGCCGTATTTGTCCAGCGTATCGGTCGGTATGCCTAGCAGCAGGTGCTTGGCCTCGTTGGTGTATACCACGACGCCGCCCTTGAGCGTTGCCGAAGCGCCGGGGATGCCGGTTATGCGCTCCTGCAGCTCTCCGCCCGTGCAGCTCTCGGCCGCGGCAAGGGTCACGCCCTTCTCGATGAGCAGCTTTACAGTGTGCTCGGCTATGTCAAAGCCGTCCACGGCGTACACGAGCTCGCCGAACATGTCCTTTACCCGCTCTATGACCGGGGCCATCATCGCCTCGGCCTCCTCCGCGGTCTTGGCCTTGGCGGTGACGCGCACGAGGCACTCGCCGCTCTTGGCGTAGGGCGCGAGGGTGGGGTTCGTGAGCTCCTGCATGTAGTCGCGCAGGCGGTACTCCATCTCGCTCTCGCCTATGCCGTAGAAGTGGATGTTGTGCGAGGCGATGACGGCGTCGGAGAGCTCAGCGAGGATGGGCCGCACGCGGTACTCGAGCAGCGGCCTGAGCTCGCGCGGGGGGCCGGGCAGCATGATGACGCGCACGCCCTCGCGCTCAAAGTAGCAGCCGGGGGCGGTGCCCCAGTCGTTGCGCAGCGGCGTGGAGCCCTCGGGCAGCCAGACCTGCTGGAGGTTGTTGGGCGTGAGCTCGGGGTAGCCGCGCTTTTTGAACACGTCCCGCAGCCAGGCCTCCTCCGTCTTGTTGAGCTCCAGCTGCATATCGAAGGCCTCGGCAAGCGCGGCCTTGGTGAGGTCGTCGCAGGTGGGGCCCAGGCCGCCGGTGGTGATGATGATGTCCGCGCGGCCCCTCGCGCGGCGCACGGCCTCTATGACGCGGCCGGGGTTGTCGCCCACGACCGTCTGCCAGTACACGTCGATGCCGTATTCGGAAAGGAGCACGGCGACGTCAGCCGCGTCCGTATTTATCGTACTGCCGAGCAGCAGCTCGGTGCCTACTGAGATGATTTCAGCCTTCAATGTCTATCCATATCCTTTCGATGCCTTCCAGCGCCTCGTTCACGAGGCCCTCAATGTCCATGACGCTCTCCGCGGCCGCGACGTCCTCCACCTTCGGCTTGGTCTTGGGGTGGCGGGGCGTGAACACGGTGCAGCAGTCCTCATAGGGCAGTATCGAGGTCTCGAAGGTGCCTATCTTCCGCGAGATGCGGATGATGTCCTCCTTGTCCATGCCTATGAGCGGCTGGAGGACGGGCAGGCTGGTAACGGCCTGGGTGCTGGCCATGGCCTCCATGGTCTGGCTTGCGACCTGGCCGAGGTTCTCGCCGGTGACGATGGCCTTGCAGCCGCCGCGCTCGGCGATGCGCTCGGCGATGCGCATCATGAAGCGGCGCATGATGAGCGTGAAGTACTCCTCCGGGCATTTGTCGCGTATCTCCTCCTGAATGTGCGTGAAGGGCACGACCTCAAGGCACATCTGACCGCACCAGGGCGTGAGCAGCCGCGCCAACTCGACGACCTTTTCCTTCGCCGCCTCGGAGGTGTAGGGGAAGGAGAAGAAGTGGACCGGTATGCACCTTACGCCGCGCCTCGTTATCATCCAGGTGGAGACGGGGCTGTCGATGCCGCCGGAGAGCAGCGTCACTGCCCGGCCGTTGGAGCCGACGGGCAGTCCGCCCGCGCCGGGCGTGGGTGCGGCGTGGACATAGGCGGCGTAGTCGCGCACCTCGAGGTGTACGGTGAGCTCCGGGTGCCGGACGTCGACGCGCGTATCCGGATACGCCTCGGCGAGCAGGCCGCCGACGTACTGGGAGAGCTGTATGCTGGTCATGTGGAAGCTCTTGTCGGAGCGCTTGGTCTCGACCTTGAAGCTCTCCGCGGCGAGCATGTCCTCGCGCAGGTACTCTATGGCGAGCTTTGCGATGGCGTCCTCGTCCTTCTCGCAGGCGGCGGCACGGGAGAGCGCCACGACGCCGAAGGTCTTGCCCAGCGCGTCGAAGGCCGCGTCCATATCCGCGAAGTCATCCTCCGGCTCCACGTAGACCGTGGACTGCACGCAGTAGACCTTGAAATTTCCCATGGGCTTGAGCCGCTTGCGTATGTTGGAAACGAGCCTCTGCTCGAAATATCTCCTGTTGAGGCCCTTCAGGACGACCTCGCCCTGCTTGAGCAATATGATGTCCTTCAAAAAAATCACCTTAAAACGAAATTTCGCGTCCCTGCCAGCAGCTTCTCAGCCCGCGCAGGAGGGCCGCGCGGCGCAGGACGACGAACTCCCAGCGTCTGGTCTCGGTCTCCAGCCTCACGGCCGGGAAGCCGAGCACGCGTGAGCGGTCTACGCTGCGGATGTCGGCAAAGGGTATGAAAACGCGCCTCTTGTCACGCGGCACCTGTATCTTCTGCGTAGCGAAAAGCAGCCCGCCGGGCTGAATGGACAGGCTTCCACCCGTTATTCCTCCCCAGCAGAGGCTGGCCGCATAGGTACCGCCCATCTTGCACCCCTCCCGAAGCTCTCAGCTGTCGAGCTGTTGCGCCGCATTGCGCACAATTACAGCATATTTTATCACACAGCCCCGTCAAACGCAAGCGCCGCAGGCGCTTACTTGGGCTTTGGAAAAAAGACCTGCCCGGGCCGGACCCGGGCAGTTTTTGGTTATTTTGTTGAATCCCGCTCAGGCCTCGACGTAGCGCATGAGTATCGCCGCGCACTGGGCGCGGGTGGCGCCGTCGGCGGGGCTTATCATGCCGTTCTCGTCGCCCTCGATGATGCCCTCGGCGGCGGCCCAGCGCATGGCCTCATAGGCCCAGCCGCTGACCGCGTCGGCGTCCTTCGCGGTGAACAGGAAGTCCACCGCCGGTTCGCCGGCGAAGCGCCAGAGCATGGTGACGAGCTGCTCGCGGGTCACGGGGGCGGAAGCGTTCTCGCCGTCGGAGACGCCCTCGGCCATGGCCCAGCTGCGGGCGGTCTCGGCCCAGTTGGAGCCGGTGACGCTCACGCCGTCGACGCGGGCGAGGATGGCCCAGACCATCGCGCGGGTCATGCCGCCGCCCGGCTCGAAGGCGGTGTCGGAGACGCCCTCCATGAGGCCGTTTGCGTAGACATAGCTCACCGCGTCAAAATACCACGCGCCCGCGCTCACGTCCGTGAAGGGGAGATTCACGGACTCTTCATACTCATCCTTAATATCTGGCAGCTGCGGGAAATAAGGTGTGTTTACATCGCTGTCACTATTGTCGTCGGAAGCATATACAGTTTCATTCTCACCTGCGCTCCAGCTTTTTTCAAAAGTATCGCCTGAATCCTCTGAAGCATTGAGAAGCAGCTTGCCGGTATAATCCAGCGAATTAAAAGTAATATAGCTTGAATCAGTTATTGGAACATTTACAAATTTTCGTGTATCGACGGTCACGCCCGCCCTTGAATAGCTGACTGTCAAGTCCATATTTCCTGTGCCGGTTCCCAGAATTTCAACCTCATAATCATCATGGTAGTCCAGTTCAAAAATTTTCGTGTCTCCATTGATATATGACGCTCCGAAGCGAAGGTTTCCGGGGCTGCGGCTATCCAAGGTCTCGCCCTCATATGTAATTCTGAGTTCAACCGGGCATTCAGCCACCAGTCTTATGCTGTCTATTTCAGCCGGAGCGTTTTCCCCTGTGCCTTCCCCCGTATACGAGCCGTCGACACTATATGCATATATGTTGTAAGCGTAACGGTCCCTTGTCGAGGACGAATCGCCGTAATACGGCTTAACAATATTGCTCTCGCCTGTCCCACTCCAGCTATTTTTACTGTTTCTATTTTTCTTATCGTGTCCGCTGTCCGATATCATGACCCTGCCGGAAGACAGAGTCTCATCACGCAGAACATAGGTATGGTGTCCATTACAACCAAGGATCACGTAGGCGCCGTCCCTCAGCAATTCCAAAACTTTTTCCTGCCGCGCCTCGGGCGAGTCGAAGGAACCATACTGATAGCAAAGTATTTCTCTGCCATTTTTGTCGGTATCAGTAACGCGCTCAATCTCATGGCCGTTAATTTCTGCAAATTTCATCATGCCCGTCCCGGTGTTGCCAACCTCACTAATAGCCCCTGATAAGTAAGAATTCTCGCGCATCCAGAAATAGTATGTGTCGGGGTCAAACAAGACCGGCTCCATAACTCCGCTTTCCACCAGCAATTTGCTTTGCGCAACAATACGGCAGCCGCTCCAATACATACTGGAATTTGCAACCGTACCTGCCTGACTCCAATAGTGCCAGTCCGTATCATAATAGTTATTTGCTGTCTCCAAAGTGACGACATTGCTGTCAGGCGTTACAACCATTATACCATCTTTTTCGCCCAATACGCCCCAGAGTTTTATTTCGTACAAGCCTGATTCTGGAAGCAATTCTCTGTCAATCTTGAAACTGGTAAGGTCTTTATCGATTGCTTTGCTTTCAACAGCATATGTACCAGTATTTACGTTGTATACTGACAAGCAGTAATACTCACAGTCTATTTTATCCCAGCTCAAAACAGTACTGCTCATGTCTCCAACATTAAACCTTGTAGCAGAAATATCAGATTCCAGGTTTATTTTGTCTTTACTCAGACTTATCACCGGCGAGGAGTCATAATCTGGCACTACGTATTCGCTCAGGATATATCCGGACATTGTTGGCGTCTTTATATACAACAGCTTTTTTGTAGGATCGTTTGTATTAACAAGGCTGTGATTCAGCCTGAGCTGTACTTTATCGCCATCGTTGACATTGCCGATATTGTTTCCGGTACTCATATCATAAACATATGGGCGCACATCAAAAATTTCATATGTTTGGGGATTTATGGTATACAATGCATTTACTGGGTGATTGGGGTATATCCACCTTCCATTCTCATTTGACGAGTCTATCGTTGCGTAACAGTAAGTTTCAGCTTCTTCCGATGCGATGCCGGTGTCGGCATTTACGCCTGTCATAAGCAACGAAGCAAACATCCAGACTGCAAGAAAGCAAATCAATAACCTTTTTTTCATACACAGACCCCCAAAATATTATCTGCACCACCGGCACAGTTTGGTATCATATGCAATATACCCCAATTGTGAAGTATTGTCAACAGTTCGGGTAGTATATTACTTCACAATTGTGAACTATAATATGCTCATGGTGGTGATGTCTATTAATACCCAGGAGCGTATTCGGCAGATGATGGACGAGCGGGGCTGGTCGGAATACCGGCTTGCCAAGGAGTGCGGGGTCTCGCAGTCTACCATTTCCAATATATTTAACCGCAATTACCAGCCCAGCATCTCCTCACTTGAGAGCATTTGCAGGAGTTTCGGCATCACCCTTTCTCAATTCTTTGCTGAGGGACGTCTCGTGGAGCTGACAGAGGAGCAATATGATTTCTTCAAGCGCTGGTCTGCCCTCACGCCTGAGCAAAAGGGGCTCCTCTCCGACCTCATATCTCAGTTCAAATAAAAAAGCAGCCGTATAAGCGGCTGCTTTTTCCAATAATATGTCAAATTAAGTATATCGTCCGTTGCGGGGCATTGTCAAGCGCTCACTCGCCGTCGCGGAAGTCCCAGGTGCGGTACTGTATGGCCTCGGCGAGGTGGGCGGGCTGGATATCGTCCGAAGCGGCGAGGTCTGCTATGGTGCGCGCGACGCGCAATATGCGGTCGTAGCTGCGCGCGGTGAGGCCCATGGCGTTGTAGGCGTTTTCCATGAGTCGGGAGCACTCGGCGCTGAGGGCGCAGCCGGCTTCGAGCTCGCGCGGGCCCATGTGGGCGTTGCAGTCGGCTCCCGTGCCGGCCAGCCTCTCGCGCTGGCGGGCGCGGGCCGCGTCCACGCGCTTTTTTATCTCGCTCGAGGGCTCGCCCTCCGCCTTGCCGGAGAGCTCAGCGTAGTCGAGCGCCGGGACCTCGACCATGATGTCAATCCTGTCGAGCAGCGGACCGGAAATTTTATTCAAATATTTCTGTACTTGCCCGGGACTGCATACACAAGCCTTCGTCGGATGATTATAATATCCGCAAGGGCAAGGATTCATCGAAGCTACCAGTGTAAAACTGGCCGGGTAATCGATGCTGCTTTTTATTCGGGAGATTGTGATTCTCCTGTCTTCCAATGGTTGCCGCAGTACCTCAAGTACGTTTCTATTAAACTCCGGCAGTTCGCTATTCTTAAAATACTTGCACCATTGTAGAAACTTTCTTATCTTTGCGAGAGGTAAAGACTATTATCTATGCTATTATATTGCATTATAGATAGTTAGCTAATAGTCTTGATTGCAATAATATTAAATGTAACAGATATGAGAGCTGCATTTTTGATTAGGTGCTCAACTAAGAAGCAAGACTATGAGCGACAGGTAAATGACCTAACTAGACTGGCTAAGAAGTTTGGTTATACGTCAAGTGATAATATGATATTTGGTGAGCATATCACTGGTAAAGATGATGCAAGTAAGAGAGATAGGCAGTCTATTCAACGTCTAAAAGATGCTGCTATTAATAAGGAATTTGATGTCGTTTTAGTGTCGGAAGTTAGCCGAATGAGTCGTGACCCTATGTCGGGTCGGTTATATGTTAGACAGCTTATCAACATGGATATTCCTGTGTATTTTAGGGATATTGATACTTGGACTATAGACCCTGTAACTGGCAAGAAAGTTAGAGATGCTGAAACTATTATAGGTGCTGCCTTTGATGCTGCTTGGAAATACATAAAGAGTATGAAAACACAAATAGCATCTGGTAGACGTGATGAACTGGATAACAATCAAATGAGTATAGGACAGCCCTTCTTTGGTTATAAAAGATATGGTGGTAGAGATAAGGGTAAGAAGAATAGTTGGGTGATAAATGATGATGCCGCTAAAGTTGTGGTAGATGTATTTGAAGAATATGTTAAAGACGGTGCAACACTGAAATCTACAGCTTTGGCTATTACTGCCAAGTATGGTGAACAATTTAATAAGAAATTCAGCATAGGGACTATAGAGCATATTTTAACCTTTGAACCTTATTGTACTGGTATAAAGGTTGTATCTCTTACTGACCCAGATACAGAAGATGTAGATGAGTTTGAAGTCGAGATACCTACTATCATAACTAGGGCTATGTTCGATAAAGCCACCACTAAGAGAGCTACAAATAGAACTGCTAGAACTCCTTATCCAAAACAGGCTACTTATATATTGAGTAAACTTCTTAAATGTCCTATCTGTGAACACTCATTAACTCCACAGAAACGTGGTGGAGATAAGGGGGATAAATATAGATTGATGAATGGGAAGGTAGCTATTAGGTGGTCATGTATGTCGGGTATCAATAATGCTACAGATTGTAGTAGTCGCATTACAATTAGTAATGAGAAATTAGAAGCTATTATTTGGGGCTTAGTTAAACAGGAGCTAATAGGATTTGCCAATTTGAATGATGAAGATAGAGTAGCTAAGGTGGAGGAACTTACCGATAAAATAACCAATTTGGAAATGAATATAGCCAACTTTACATCTCATATATCCAACATGGATAGATTGATAGAAAGAGCTTATAGTGCTTATATGGATGCTCCGGATTCTGTAATGGATATAGCTAAAGATAAGTACTATAAAACCCTAACTAAGTGTGAGAATGAGAGAGCGGAGTGCAAGGATAAGATAGAAGCTTTAAGTGCAGAGAAGTTAAGATTGGAGAATATGAGAACGTTCTTCAACCAACCTACTTTACCAAAGGATGCCATTGAGAAGGCAGAATCAGACCCTATTAAAATGAGGAACTTAGTAATGGAACTAATAGACAAGATATATCCTTATAGGATTACAACCTATGTATCATCAGCTACTAATAGGATAATGAGGAATGGTATAGTTTTATTGGAAGTATATACTATAAATGGAATTTATAACGTACTATATGACGGTAATCAGAGGAATAACAAGGTAGCCTATTATATTAGTGGTGTTTATGCTACATTTCAAAATGGAAGGAATAAGTTTGATGCTTATGATACTGGAGAGTACTTTGTTATCTCTCATGCTACATTGGTGACTGAAACAGAAGATGTAGATATGTTAGTAACCTTTAATGAACTGATAAAGATATGTATGCAGAATGGTTGGGAAATAGATTATACTTACAAGATGTAATATTTCACTGAATATAATTATTAACTAGTAAATGTGGTTGATTATTGAAAATGAGGTTGTGCCAATGTCTTG
>OLPA01002984.1_pt1 | contig 11966 bp, 8 predicted proteins | sample 1672811 | NCBI WGS metagenome assembly OLPA01 (sample SAMEA3136726, study PRJEB25190) | human gut metagenome | biome: human gut; feature: human-associated habitat; material: faeces | place: Austria | collected 2013
CACTTCGCGTCCTTTTCTTACTAATTGCTGAATTGTAGGCATTTTAATTGTTTTTAGTTATATATTATTGTTTATATTAATTCAAAACTATACACTTTTGGGCTGCAAAGATACTAATAAGTTTTGAATAATCAATGCACTACAAGTTTTTTTTTGATTTTACGCTTCACCCTTGATGTTGGGAAGAGGCGGAAATGTTTGTTCGTCCGGCATGCGAATCAGTCCGAAAGCGCGTTCATATTTCCCAATATTCTCTTCGAGTGCACGCAGCAAACGCTTGGCATGTTCGGGTGCCAAAACTATGCGCGATTGCACGCCAGCCTTTGGCATTCCAGGCATCACGCGGATAAAGTCGAGAATAAATTCCGAACTGGAATGAGTTATAATAGCCAAATTGGCATATGTACCTTGCGCCACTTCTTCCTTCAATTCTATCTGGAGTTGACCGTTGTTGTTTTCTTGATTTTCCATGTTGCACAATTGTTTTTAAAATGTTCTTAAAAGATAGACCAAAAGTACTCTTTTTTTTCGGATGATATACATTTAAGTTCAAAAAGACACATAATAATCCGTTCTGAAAAAGGAGCAAGCCACTGCAACCGTTTTGCAGTAGCACTGTAACAAACATACAGAAGCATTGCAGTACAGAAGGAAGAGGCAAAGACAAAACAGAGAGGGAATACTCCTTCTTATAGGATATTCCCTCTCTATTTAATAGAATTATATTGACGTTGTAAGGCTATCCCTCTACTTTCTCGTCTACAGCATAATCAAGTACCGTCTTCTTGTTGGCAAGCATACGGTCGTACTCTTCTTTGGAGCCAACGATAATCTTCTCGAACTCGCGTTGTCCGGTACCGGCAGGAATCAGGTGACCGCAAATTACGTTCTCCTTCATACCTTCCAGACGGTCCACCTTTCCGTTGATGGCAGCCTCGTTCAGTACCTTCGTCGTTTCCTGGAAGGAAGCAGCCGACATGAAGCTTGAAGTCTGCAATGCAGCACGGGTGATACCTTGAAGAATCTGAGTAGAAGTCGCAGGTACAGCGTCGCGCACTTCCACGGGTTTCAAGTCGCGGCGTTTCAACATGGAGTTCTCGTCACGCAGCTTGCGAGCCGTCACAATCTGGCCAGCCTGCAGACTCTGGGAATCTCCAGCATCCACTACCACCTTCTTTCCCCAGATACGGTCGTTCTCTTCCATGAATTCCATCTTGTCAACAACTTGCTGTTCCAGGAAGCGGGTATCACCTGGCTCGTCGATTTCCACCTTGCGCATCATCTGACGAACGATGATTTCAAAGTGCTTATCATTAATCTTCACACCCTGCAGACGGTAAACGTCCTGAACCTCGTTCACAATATATTCCTGCACGGCCGTAGGACCTTTGATAGCCAGGATGTCCGCAGGTGTGATAGCACCGTCAGACAACGGAGTACCGGCGCGTACATAGTCGTTCTCCTGAACCAGAATCTGCTTGGACAACGGTACGAGGTACTTCTTCACTTCACCGGTCTTGGAAGTAACGATGATTTCGCGATTACCGCGTTTCACCTTACCCATGGTAACCTCACCGTCGATTTCTGAAACCACAGCGGGATTAGACGGGTTACGTGCCTCGAACAACTCAGTGACACGGGGAAGACCACCCGTGATATCACCCGCTTTACCTACGGCACGCGGAATCTTCACGATAACTTCACCGGCCTTTACCTTCTGACCGTCTTCAACCACTACGTGGCCACCTACTGGCAAGTTGTATGTACGGATCAGTTCGCCGTCTTCTGTCATGATGTGTGCGGTAGGCACCTTCGTCTTATCCTTAGACTCAATGATGATGATTTCGCGCAAACCGGTAGATTCATCAGACTCTACCTTATAAGTCACGTTTTCAATAACGCCTTCAAATTCAATCTTACCGGTAGCTTCGGTAATGATAACCGCGTTGAACGGGTCCCAACGGGCAATCATCTTGCCTTTCTCTACCATTTCACCATCGGCTGCATAGAGCGTAGAACCGTAGGGTACATTATGAGTGGAAAGCACAATACCCGTGTTGACATCCACAAAACGCACTTCGGCCAAACGGCCTACCACTACCTTTGCCGGTTCGCCTGCTTCGTCGATAACGTCTACCGTACGGAGTTCTTCGAATTCCAGACGGGCAGGATTCTTGGCCACGATGCTTGCGTTGGCAGCAATATTGGCTGCCGTACCACCGGCATGGAATGTACGCAGTGTCAACTGTGTACCCGGCTCACCGATAGACTGTGCAGCGATTACGCCGACTGCCTCGCCCTTCTGAACCATACGGCTGGAAGCCAGGTTACGTCCGTAACACTTGGCACAAACACCTTTCTTGGATTCGCAGGTCAATACAGAACGGATTTCAACGCTCTCGATTGGAGAGTCTTCAATGCGTTGTGCAATGTCCTCGGTAATTTCCTCACCGCCGGCCACAATCAGTTCGCCAGTTGTAGGATGAACAATATCATGTACGGATACACGACCCAGGATACGTTCATACAGAGTGGCAATGGTTTCATCATTGTTCTTCAGTGCCGTACAAACCAATCCGCGGAGCGTGCCGCAGTCTTCTTCATTAATAATCACATCATGCGATACGTCAACCAGACGACGGGTCAGGTATCCGGCATCGGCCGTCTTCAAAGCGGTATCGGCAAGACCCTTACGGGCACCGTGGGTAGAGATAAAGTACTCCAACACGGACAGACCTTCCTTAAAGTTAGAAAGAATCGGGTTTTCGATAATCTGACCGCCTTCGGCACCTGCTTTCTGGGGCTTCGCCATCAAACCACGCATACCGGAGAGCTGACGAATCTGTTCCTTAGAACCACGGGCACCGGAATCCAGCATCATGTATACAGAGTTGAAACCCTGGTCGTCGCTTGAAATGGTTTTCATCAGGATGTTGGACAACTCAGAGTTCACGTGCGTCCAGATATCGATTACCTGGTTGTAACGCTCGTTGTTCGTGATGAAACCCATGTTATAGTTATTGATTACCTGCTCTACTTCATCATAACCTTTCTGTACTAATGCTTCCTTCTCTTCCGGGATAATGATATCGCCCAAGTTGAACGACAAACCACCCTTGAAGGCCATGTAATAACCGAGGTTCTTGATTCCGTCGAGGAAGTCGGCTGCCTTGGCAACACCACACACCTTGATTACGTGACTGATGATGTCTCGGAGTGACTTCTTGGAGATAATCGTATTGATATATCCTGCTTCTGCCGGAACAATTTCGTTGACAATGACACGGCCCACGGAGGTATCGTGCATCATCTTGTCCACAATGTTACCATTCTCGTCAACGTCTTTCACTATTACGCTTACCGGAGCATGGATGTCGCACTTACCTTCATTGTAGGCAATCAGCGCTTCCTCAGGACCGTAGAATGTCAGGCCTTCACCCTTGGCACCCTTGCGCAGCTTCGTAATATAGTACAGACCAAGTACCATATCCTGAGCAGGCACAGTGATAGGAGCACCGTTGGCAGGGTTCAATATATTGTGTGACTGGAGCATTAGCATCTGTGCTTCCAGAATCGCTTCGTTGCTCAACGGCAAGTGCACGGCCATCTGGTCACCGTCGAAGTCGGCATTGAACGCCGTACATGCCAACGGGTGCAGCTGGATTGCCTTACCTTCAATCATTTTAGGCTGGAATGCCTGGATACCCAGACGGTGAAGAGTCGGGGCACGGTTCAACAGCACCGGATGCCCCTTCATCACGTGTTCCAAAATGTCCCAGATAACGGGTTCCTTGCGGTCTACAATCTTCTTGGCGCTCTTTACCGTCTTCACGATACCACGCTCAATGAGCTTACGAATGATGAACGGCTTGTAAAGCTCGGCTGCCATCAGTTTAGGGATACCGCATTCGCCCATCTTCAGCTCCGGACCTACAACGATTACAGAACGTGCGGAATAGTCGACACGCTTACCCAACAAGTTCTGACGGAAACGTCCTTGCTTACCCTTCAAACTGTCGGAAAGTGACTTCAACGGACGGTTAGCGTCGGTCTTCACTGCACTCGATTTACGGGAGTTATCAAACAGAGAGTCGACAGCTTCCTGCAACATACGTTTTTCATTACGCAAAATCACTTCAGGAGCTTTGATTTCAATCAATCTCTTCAGACGGTTGTTACGGATGATGACACGACGGTAAAGGTCATTCAAGTCAGAAGTTGCGAAACGGCCGCCATCCAATGGGACCAACGGACGAAGTTCGGGTGGAATAACCGGTACAATGCGTACAATCATCCACTCGGGCTTGTTGCGTCCGCGTGATGCACGGAACGACTCAACTACCTGAAGACGTTTCAGAGCTTCGGTCTTGCGTTGCTGTGAAGCATCGCTTCCGGCACGGTTACGCAGTTCGTAAGACAAAGAGTCAAGGTCGAGGCGTGACAGCAAATCGTAGATAGCTTCCGCGCCCATCTTGGCAATGAACTTATTGGGATCTGAATCTTCGAGGAACTGGTTGTCTTTCGGCAACTTTTCCAGCAAGTCCAGGTATTCTCCTTCTTCAAGCAAGTCATACTGTGCCACTTCATCGGACAGTACACCCGGCTGAATGACAACATAACGCTCGTAATAGATAATGGCATCCAGCTTCTTGGTGGGCAAGCCCAACAAGTAACCGATTTTGTTGGGAAGTGAACGGAAGTACCAGATGTGAGCCACGGGCACAACGAGCTGGATGTGTCCCATACGCTCACGGCGCACTTTCTTTTCAGTCACTTCCACACCACAACGGTCGCAGACGATGCCTTTGTAACGGATACGCTTGTACTTACCGCAATGGCACTCGTAATCCTTGATAGGACCAAAGATGCGCTCGCAGAACAATCCGTCGCGTTCGGGCTTATACGTACGATAGTTGATGGTTTCAGGCTTTAAAACTTCACCACTCGAATTCTCAAGGATTTCCTCAGGAGAAGCCAAACCGATAGAGATTTTCGAGAAATTACTCTTTATCTTGTTATCTTTTCTAAAAGCCATAAATTTATTTAATTGATAATTGACAATGGAAAATTGAAATTGAAAAACTGAAAACCGATAATTGAGAATGGTAACTTGCATTATCCACTCTCAATTATCAATTATCCATTATTCTAAGTTGATGCTCAAGCCCAAACCTCTCAACTCGTGCAGCAATACGTTCAGTGACTCGGGGATACCCGGAGCAGGCATCGGTTCACCCTTCACGATTGCTTCATAAGCCTTGGAACGTCCTACAACGTCATCAGACTTGATAGTCAGGATTTCCTGCAGAATGTGTGCGGCACCGAACGCTTCGAGTGCCCAAACTTCCATTTCTCCAAAACGCTGACCACCGAACTGTGCCTTACCACCCAACGGCTGTTGCGTAATGAGTGAGTACGGACCGATGGAACGTGCGTGCATCTTGTCTTCAACCATGTGACCGAGCTTCAGCATGTAAGTCACACCTACCGTAGCCTGCTGCTCGAATGCTTCACCGGTACCACCATCATACAGCGTTGTCTTGCCGTAGCGAGGCAAGCCGGCCTTATCGGTCCATTCGTTCAAATCGTCCAAAGATGCACCGTCAAAGATAGGAGTGGCAAACTTCACGCCCAGGTTTTTTCCGGCACGCCCGAGAACGGCCTCGAATATCTGACCGATGTTCATACGTGAAGGCACACCCAACGGATTCAGCACGATGTCTACCGGAGTACCGTCAGCAAGGAACGGCATGTCTTCCTGGCGTACCACACGGGAAACAATACCCTTGTTACCGTGACGACCGGCCATCTTGTCACCGACACCAATCTTACGTTTCTTGGCAATGTATACCTTGGCCATCTGAATGATACCTGCGGGCAACTCGTCACCGATAGTGATGGCGAACTTCTTGCGTTTCAGCTCGGCATCGAGTTCCTTGTACTTCTTGATGAAGTTCATCACCAATGCACGAATCAGTCCGTTGGTATGTTCATCCTTCGTCCAGTTGCTCAACTGAACAGCGGTGAAGTCCAAATCGCTGAAGTCGGAAGCAGAGAATCTGGCGCCTTTGGAAATAATGTCGGCACCCATGTAATCCTTCACACCTTCCGATGTATAATTTTCTGTAAGCTTCAACAGTTTGTTTATCAACACTTTCTTGAGGTCACCAATCTTAGCGTCGAACTCATCGTCAATCTTCGGTAACAGAGCCTTGTCGGCCAGCTTGGAGCTGCGGGTCTTGACAACACGGGAGAACAGACGCTTACCGATAACAACACCCTTCAAAGAAGGAGAGGCTTTCAAAGAAGCATCCTTCACATCACCGGCCTTGTCACCGAAGATGGCACGGAGCAGTTTCTCTTCCGGAGAAGGATCCGATTCACCCTTCGGAGTAATCTTACCGATAAGGATATCACCCGGTTCGATGCGGGCACCCACACGAACAATACCGTTTTCGTCAAGGTCTTTAGTCGCTTCCTCACTTACGTTAGGAATGTCAGAGGTCAACTCTTCCATACCACGCTTCGTTTCGCGAACTTCCAAAGAATATTCTTCTACGTGTACAGAGGTCAAAAGGTCCTCACGAACCACACGTTCATTCAGTACGATAGCATCCTCATAGTTATAGCCCTTCCACGGCATGTAAGCAACCAGCAGGTTCTTACCCAGTGCAAGTTCTCCGTCTTCGGTTGAATAACCTTCCGTCAGGATTTGACCTGCAGTCACGCGCTGACCCTTCTCGCAAATCGGACGGAGGTCAATCGTCATATTCTGGTTGGTACGGCGCCACTTCGGGATATTATATTCTTTCAATGCAGGCTCGAAGCTTACGAACTCTTCCTCCTCCGTACGGTCGTACAGAATACGGATAGTCGTTGCATCCACGAATTCAACCACACCGTCACCCTCGGCAGTAATCTGCGTACGAGAATCGCGTGCCAGCTGGCGTTCGATACCGGTACCTACAATCGGAGCTTCGCTCTTCAATAAAGGAACAGCCTGGCGCATCATGTTTGATCCCATCAATGCACGGTTGGCGTCATCATGCTCCAAGAACGGAATCAAAGAAGCCGCAATAGAAGCAATCTGCTGGGGAGATACGTCCATCAATTCCACCTCGGAAGGAGGAACCACCGGATAGTCGGCATCCTGACGGGATTTTACTTTATCACGTACAAAAGTACCGTCATCGTTCAAAGGAGCATTACCCTGAGCAATAATCTTGGCTTCCTCTTCTTCTGCGGTGAGGTAAACCAAACCTTCGTCAGAAAGATCAACCTTACCCTCTGCCACCTTGCGGTACGGAGTTTCAATGAAGCCAAGCTCGTTGATTTTCGCGAACACACAGAGTGAAGAAATCAAACCGATGTTCGGACCTTCAGGAGTCTCGATAGGACAAAGACGTCCGTAGTGAGTATAGTGTACGTCACGAACCTCGAAGCCTGCACGCTCGCGTGACAGACCGCCGGGGCCCAGAGCAGACATACGACGCTTGTGAGTAATCTCGGCCAGTGGGTTGGTCTGGTCCATGAACTGTGACAAAGCATTCGTTCCAAAGAATGAATTGATAACGGAAGAGATTGTCTTGGCGTTAATCAGGTCAATCGGAGTAAAGACTTCATTGTCACGGACGTTCATACGCTCGCGGATAGTACGCGACATACGTGCCAGACCGATGGCAAACTGATTGGACAACTGTTCGCCCACTGTACGCACACGACGGTTGCTCAAGTGGTCGATATCGTCCACATCCGCTTTCGAGTTAATCAACTCGATGAGATATTTGATAATTTCGATAATATCTTCCTTGGTAAGGACACGCACGTCCATATCGGTCGTCAAGTTCAACTTTCTGTTGATACGATAACGGCCTACATCACCCAGGTCATATCTCTTCTCTGAGAAGAACAGGTTATTGATAACCTCGCGTGCACTGGCATCATCGGCAGGGTCTGCATTACGCAACTGGCGGTAGATGTAGAGTACAGCTTCTTTTTCCGAGTTACTCGGATCCTTCTGCAGAGTATTATATATGATAGAATAGTCAGACTGGTTCGGTTCTTCCTTGTGTACGAGGATATTCTGAACGCCCGACTCTAATATAATGTCAACATGTTCCGGCTCGATTACAGTTTCACGGTCAATAACGACTTCGTTACGCTCGATGGAAACAACTTCACCGGTATCTTCGTCTACAAAATCCTCAATCCATGTTTTCAACACACGTGCGGCCAACTTACGTCCCACCATCTTCTTGAGGTTCGTCTTGTTCACCTTCACGTCTTCCGCCAAATTAAAAATCTCGAGAATGTCCTTGTCATTCTCAAATCCGATGGCTCTCAGCAAAGTGGTAACCGGCAATTTCTTCTTACGGTCAATGTACGCATACATGACGTTGTTGATGTCGGTGGCAAACTCAATCCACGAACCCTTGAACGGGATGATACGGGCTGAGTACAACTTGGTACCGTTGGCATGTACGCTCTGTCCGAAGAATACGCCCGGAGAACGGTGAAGCTGGGATACAACCACACGTTCCGCACCGTTGATGACGAATGTTGCCTTATCCGTCATGTAAGGAATAGGACCGAGGAACACGTCCTGAATGACCGTGTCAAAATCTTCGTGGTCGGGGTCGGTACAATATAATTTCAATTTTGCCTTCAAAGGCACGCTATATGTAAGCCCTCGCTCTATACATTCATCAATGGTATAGCGCGGCGGATCAATATAGTAGTCCAAAAACTCAAGAACAAAATTATTTCTTGTATCGGCAATGGGGAAGTTTTCAGCAAATACTTTATACAGTCCCTCGTTCTTACGTTTCTCGGGTGGGGTGTCCAGTTGTAGAAAGTCTTTGAATGACTTCAATTGTACTTCCAGAAAATCCGGATATTCAAGCGGATTCTTAGTCGAAGCAAAATTAACTCTTTGATTTACAGTATTTGAAGACATCTGTTAATGGATTTGTAGAACTTAATTTTAAATATATACACAAAAAGGTTAAGAACCCTTTTCACGAAGGGTTCCTAACCGAATTACCTGATTTACAGGCTAATGTTATTTAAGTTCAACTTCAGCTCCAGCTTCTTCCAATGTTTTCTTCAATGATTCTGCTTCGTCCTTAGCCAAACCTTCTTTTACTACGCTAGGAGCACCGTCTACCATGTCCTTAGCTTCCTTCAAGCCAAGACCGCAAGCTTCCTTAACGGCTTTAACTACCTGAAGTTTAGCTGAGCCAGCGCTCTTCAATACTACGTCGAAAGAAGTCTTTTCTTCTGCGGTAGCAGCACCACCGGCTGCAGGACCAGCAGCAACAGCTACAGCTGCAGCAGCAGGTTCAATACCATATTCTTCTTTCAGGATTGTTGCAAGTTCATTAACTTCTTTTACTGTCAAGTTAACTAATTGTTCTGCAAAAGCTTTCAAATCTGCCATTTTTGTATGATTTTTAATTGTTTAAATACTAAATAAATTGATATAATTCTTTTTCCGAAATTTACGCTTCGGGACGTTCACCAAGAGTCTTGAGAACTCCGTGGAGGGTGTTACCACCTGATTGCAGAGCAGAAATAACATTCTTGGCCGGTGACTGCAGCAATGCAACGATATCGGCAATAACTTCATTCTTACTCTTGATACTTACGAGAGCATCCAACTGGTCAGCACCAACATAGAAGCTTTCTTCTGCATATGCAGCCTTCAGTCCGGGAATACCGTTCTTAGCCTTATCTTTAATCAACTTGGCCGGAGCGTTAGCAACGTTGCTGAACATTACGGCAGTTGTACCTTTCAGAGAACCATAAAGCGGAGAAAAGTCTTCTTCCAGGCTCTCCAATGCCTTGTGAAGCAATGTATTCTTAACTACCATCAATTTGATGTCAGCCTTGAAACATTCTCTTCTCAACATGCTGGTTGTAGCAGCATTCATGGCAGTGGTATCCACCAAATAGAAGTGACCGTATTCCTTCACTGTAGCAGCAATCTGCTCAATAATCGTACTTTTATCTTCCTTTCTCATTATTACTCCGTTTTATTAGATTTCTTCTACTGTTTTCGGGTCAATCTTGATGCCCGCACTCATCGTGCTAGAAAGATAAATACTCTTAATATATGTACCCTTGGCTGCAGTCGGTTTCAATTTATTCAAAGTAGAGATGAATTCTTTCGCATTGTCGCGAATTTGCTCAGCGCTAAATGAAACTTTACCGATAGAAGTATGAACAATACCGCTCTTGTCAACCTTAAAGTCGATTTTGCCTTGTTTTACTTCTCTTACAGCTTTAGCAACATCCATAGTTACAGTGCCACTCTTGGGGTTAGGCATCAATCCACGAGGACCGAGTACACGACCCAAAGGACCAATCTTACCCATACAAGAAGGCATTGTGATGATGACATCAATATCTGTCCAACCACCCTTAATCTTCTCAACGTATTCGTCAAGACCTACATAATCAGCGCCTGCTTCCTTAGCAGCAGCTTCCTGATCAGGAGTACAGAGTGCGAGCACACGAGTAACCTTACCGGTACCGTTTGGCAATGAAACAACGCCACGAACCATCTGGTTAGCCTTACGTGGATCAACACCTAAGCGTACATCAATATCAAGAGATGCATCAAACTTGGTAGTGGTAATTTCCTTTACCAACTCTGAAGCCTCCTTCAATGTGTATGCCTTCCCTGCTTCAACCTTATCAGCTACTGATTTTTGATTTTTTGTCAGTTTACTCATTTTTCTAATTGAAGTTTTAAATTATTTACCAGGGAAGTCCCCTTTTACAGTAATACCCATACTTCTTGCAGTACCAGCGATGAGCTTCATAGCTGATTCTACAGTAAAGCAGTTCAAGTCCTTCATCTTATCCTCAGCGATTACCTTTACCTGATCCCAAGTAAGAGAAGCAACCTTCTGACGATTAGGCTGAGCAGAACCTGACTTGATTTTGGCAGCCTCTTTCAATTGAACTGCAGCAGGTGGAGTCTTGATAATAAAATCAAAAGACTTGTCAGTATAATAAGTAATAACTACTGGCAACACTTTACCTGCTTTGTCCTGGGTACGGGCGTTGAATTCCTTGCAGAATCCCATAATATTAATACCCTTAGAACCCAATGCAGGTCCTACTGGAGGTGAAGGATTCGCAGCGCCACCTTTAATCTGTAATTTGATTAATCCAGCAACTTCTTTAGCCATTTCTTTGTTAATATTTAAAATTGAAACTTATAAGGAATAACAATCTCGTAACAGAATCCTATTCCTTTTCTACTTGCATAAAACCTAATTCCAACGGAGTTTTACGTCCGAAAATCTTAACCGTAACTTTCAGCTTATGCTTTTCAGCATTAACCTCTTCAACGATTCCGCTGAAACCACTGAATGGACCTTCCATAACCTTAACGGTATCATTAACCAAGTAAGGACAATCAAGATTCTCCTCAAACTCAGTCTCCTCAGCAGAACCCAGCATACGATTGATATCGCGCTGTGGAACTGGTGTTGGTTCATCCAAACCTCCAAGGAAACCCAAAACATTAGGGAGGAAACGCAACGTATGCGCTACATCACCCTTCAGTTTGGCCTCCACAAAAACATAACCTGGAAGAGAGACCTTTTCTTTAACGACTCTCTTTCCATTACGCACAGTTGCATGCTTCTCAACTGGAATCAACACCTGAGAAACATTTGCTGCTAGTAAATCATTGTGCTTCATTTCAGCTTCGATGTATTCTTTCACCTTAGCTTCTTTACCACTAACGGCTTTAAGCACATACCATTTATTTCCTGCGTCTGCCATTTCCTCAAAAAATTAACCTGGATAAACTACACCCATAAAGGCTTTGAAAATAGAATCCATCGCGAACACAACAAGTGCAATGACTAGGGAAGCAGATAATACAACCATTGCACACGTTCGGCGTGATCATCGGCGGCTACACCGACGATGAAGTCGAGGAGATATTC
>OLPA01002985.1_pt1 | contig 11965 bp, 10 predicted proteins | sample 1672811 | NCBI WGS metagenome assembly OLPA01 (sample SAMEA3136726, study PRJEB25190) | human gut metagenome | biome: human gut; feature: human-associated habitat; material: faeces | place: Austria | collected 2013
CCGCCGATGGCGAAGAGCCCCGCGCTGACGCCGCACAGCGCGCCGCAGACGACGCCCACAGCGGGCTTGGGTGCAATGCGTATCCGCCGTGCCACCACCAGAAAATAGAGGGCCAGCAGCATCAGGAACCCCGCGAATATCAGCACCAGCACCCGCAGGACAAGGCGGCTCACGAAGGGCATGATAAGCAGGTTGGCAAGTCCGAACGCGATGGTAGGCGGCAGCGCCACGCGCCATTGGATGTGCCTGCGGTACTTCCAGCACAGCGCCATGCAGAACAGCTGGTTGACGACGATGGCCAGCGCCGGCGCATCGATCATATCGAAGTAAAAGGGCAGGATCATCATGAGAAAGACCACCGAGCCGAAGCCGGTCACCGCTTGGATGATGCCGGCCACCAGACTGGCGGCTGCGACTACGAACCAGACCATATGTCGAGACCCCTCCTTTTGCATTTGCGGCTATCTTACCACATTTTTCGCCAAATAGGAAGATGCGGCGGAAAGAAAATTCCGCCGCTCTTAACACGTCTTTGGCAGAAAAACACAATATTGTGCGTATTAGCAAGAAGAAACCGCAACATTTTGCACAATACGAACAATTTTGATGCCATTTAGCAGAAAGAGACGCATTTCGACACAGGCGCTGTGATAGAATTGGCGACATCACCGGAGGATAATACCATCGATAATTTATCATGCCGCCTATGGCGGCAGAAGGAGGTCGCAAATGAACTGTTTTGTGCGTACAATGTCCCTTCTGCGGCTGGAATTTCACCGGAGCAGAGTCCTGCACTACCGGCAGCAGGGACGAAAAATGATGCGCGAAAGCGGCGTCTCGCCGCAGCTGTTGGCCTTAAATACGCAGATAGACCATCACGGCTACATCATGTACCAGCTGGAGCATCAGCTGGAAGCGGCGTAGGAATACATAGAGAGAAAAACAGAAAGCCAGCCGAAAGGCTGGCTTTCTTGCGGTAATGCGTCAGTTTTTCTTCTTGCCCAGATAGGCTTCCTTGATGGACTCGTCGGCCAGCAGCTCCGCGCCGGTGCCGGACTTGGTGATGTTGCCGGTCTCCAGAACGTAGGCGTAGTCGGCGATCTTCAGGGCCATGTTGGCGTTCTGCTCGATCAGCAGCACGGTAACGCCCTGCTGGTTGACGGTGCGGATGATATCGAAGATACCCTGCACCACCAGCGGCGCCAGACCCAGCGACGGCTCATCCAGCATCAGCAGCTTGGGGCGGCTCATCAGGGCGCGGCCCACGGCCAGCATCTGCTGCTCTCCGCCGGACAGGGTGCCTGCCAGCTGCCAATGGCGCTCCTCCAGACGGGGGAACAGCTCATAGACCCACTTGATGTCCTTCTCGATGCCGTCCTTGTCATTGCGCAGGTACGCGCCCACCTTCAGGTTTTCCAGCACCGTCAGGTTGGGGAACACGCGGCGGCCTTCGGGAGACTGGGCGATACCGGCCTCCAGCACCTTGTTGATGGGCTTGCCCAGCAGCTCCTTGCCGTCATAGGTGATGGAGCCGCTGTCGGCCTTGACAAGGCCGGAAATGGTGCGCAGGGTGGTGGACTTGCCGGCGCCGTTGGCGCCGATCAGGGTGACGATCTTGCCGTCCGGCACCTCAAGGCTGATGCCCCGCAGGGCCTTGATGCCGCCGTAGGACACATGTAAGTTCTCAATCTTCAGCATCGTCTGCCACCCCCAAGTATGCGTCGATGACGCGCTCGTTGTTTTGGATCTCGTCGGGCGTACCCTGCGCGATCAGCTGGCCGAAGTCCAGCACATAGATACGGTCGGCGATGTCCATGACCAGATCCATATGGTGCTCGATCAGCAGGATCGTCTTGTGGAAGTTGGTGCGGATCTCGCGGATGAACTGGGCCAGCTCCAGCGTTTCCTGCGGGTTCATACCGGCGGCAGGCTCATCCAGCAGCAGCAGCTGCGGCTCGGTGGCCAGTGCGCGGGCAATCTCCAGACGGCGCTGCTTGCCGTAGGGCAGGCTGGTGGCCAGTTCGTCCTTCACATCCTCCAGCCCCACGATCTTCAGCAGCTCCAGCACCTCGGCGCGCTGCTTGGCCTCCTCCTTGCCGTTCAGGTGAAGGGCGGCGGTAAACAGGTTGCTGGTGCGGCGCATATGCTTGGCGATCAGCACATTGTCAAACACCGTCTGGGTCTTCCACAGGCGGATGTTCTGGAAGGTACGGGCCATGCCGCGTACCGTGATCTTATCGGGCGTAGGGGCCAGAATGTGGTCAGAGAAAGCGAATTCATCCCGCTCCTTCTGCGCCTGCTTCCATGCCTTCAGCGCATCGCCCTCCAGAGGCTCCTCCGGGGCGAAGTGGGCGGTGTACATGGTGGGATACTCGCCCTTATAGGTCTTTTTCATCTTGCCGGTGGGGTGGTTGCGGACGATGCACTCGCCGTTGAAGCTCACGCGGCCGTTGGTGGGCGCGTACACACCGGTGATGACGTTGAAGGCGGTGGTCTTACCGGCGCCGTTGGGGCCGATCAGGGCCACGATCTCGCCCTCGTTGACGTCCAGATTCAGGTTATCGACGGCCACCACGCCGCCGAACTGCATGGTGGCGTTTTCCACATGCAGTACATTCTTCACTTCACTCATTTGGACGCCACCTCCTTTGCGGGCTTATCCTTTTTCTTGAAAAGCTTCCCGAAGAAGTTGATGATCCCATCCCACGAGAACTCCCGGTCGCCCATGATGCCCTTGCGGAAGAACAGCACCACGATCATGATGATGACGGAGAACACCAACATACGGAAGCCGCCCCGCATGAAGGGGATGTTGACGCCGATGTAGGGCATGGGGTCGTCCAGAAAGCGCAGCCACCACTCGGAGCAGGCGATATACAGGAACGAGCCCAGAATGGAGCCGGTGATGGAGCCGATACCGCCGATGACCACGATCAGCAGGATCTCATAGGTCATGGTGGAGGTAAAGGTGTTGGCCTGTACGCTGGACTGGAACATGGCCAGCAGCGCGCCGCTGATACCGGCAAAGAAGGAGCTGATCAGGAACGCCTGCATCTTATGCTTGGCCAGATTGATACCCATAGCTTCTGCCGCCACCTCATCATCGCGAATCGCCTTGAAGGCACGACCGTAGGTAGAGTTGATGATCAGCACGATAATAGCGATGCAGATGCCGGAAACAATGAACGGGAACAGCACGCTGTCGAAGTTGGCGAACTGCCGCAGCAGGTTAGAGGAGTTGGTCAGCGGGCCCACCTTGTTCCACTGAATGATAGCGCGCATGATCTCAGCGAAGCCCAGCGTGGCAATGGCCAGATAATCGGACTTCAGCTTCAGCACTGGCAGGCCGATAAGCCACGCAAACAGCGTCGGCACCACGCCGGCCAGGATCAGACCCACCACCATGGGCAGGCAGAACTGCACGATACCACCGTCAAAATATTGATACACGGCAGCGCGGGAAGCCACGGGAATAGTCAGGATTGCATAAGTATATGCACCGATCATCATAAAGCCCGCCTGTCCCAAAGAGAACAGACCCGTAAAGCCGTTCAGCAAGTTCAACGACACTGCCACCAGGGAGTAGATCGCGCCCTTTTTCAGCACGGTCGCCAACATGGAATAGTGCTGGAACTTGTCCACATACAGCAGGAAAGCAAGGCAGACGGCGGCGAGGATCAGAGACAGCAACAGATTTCTTTTCTTATTGTTCTTCATATCTCACACCTTCTCCGTCAGTTTTTCGCCGAACAGGCCGTTGGGCTTGCACAGCAGAATGATGATCAGCAGCGCAAAGGTGAACGCGTTGCTGAACACCGCAATGTTTTCATTGGCCTTGATAAAGGACTCGCAGATACCGATGATAAACGCGCCGATGACCGCGCCGGGGATGGAGCCGATACCGCCGAACACCGCCGCCACGAAGGCCTTCAGGCCGGGCATGGCGCCGATCATGGGGCTGACCTGGCCATAGTTGGCGAAGTACAGGATGGAGGCCACACCGGCCAGAAAGGAGCCAATCACGAAGGTCATGGAGATCACGGAGTTGATCTTGATGCCCATCAGCTGGGACGTCTCGAAATCGCGGGAGACGGCCCGCATGGCCATACCGATCTTGGTATGGTTGATCAGCAGCACCAGCGCCACCACCAGTACGATGGTCAGGATGGGGGTGATGATGGTGATGCGCTTGACGCTCAGGCTGCCCATCTGCATCACCTTGGTCAGGAAGGGGATGTCGGGATAGGCGCGGGCGATACCGCCGGTGATGTAAGTGGCCAGATTCTGCAGCAGATAGCTGACGCCGATGGCCGAGATCATGACCGACATGCGGGGCGCGGTACGCAGGGGCTTATAGGCCGCCTTCTCGATCAGAACGCCCAGAATGACCGTCAGGATCAGCACCAGAGGAATGGAGATGACCAGCGAGCAGGTGGCGGAGATATAGACCATAAAGAAGCCCGCCATCATGAAGATGTCGCCGTGGGCAAAGTTGATCAGCCGCAGGATGCCGTACACCATGGTGTAGCCGATGGCGATCAACGCATACAGGCTGCCCACCGTGACGCCGGAGAGCAGCAGCTGGATATAATACGCTGCGTCATGCATAAGTAAGGAAACCTCCCTCGTTATGAATCTTGCGCTTTCAGAAACCGGAGAAGCCTCGCGGCTTCTCAAAACGCAAGAGTCATCAAAGTTGCATCGTGAGGGGAGCGCTGGCTCCCCTCACGATGGATGCAATAGTGATTCTCTGCGCGAAAGACCGGTGACTTAGCCGTTGTAGGTGCTGAAGTACACGATCTGGCCATCCTTGATGGTCTTGATAACGGCGTAGGTCTTGACAGCGTCGCCGTTCTCATCGAAGGACAGGTCGCCGGTGATCAGGCCGGGCACGCTCAGGGAAGCCAGAGCGTCACGGATAGCGGGACCCTCGGTGGAGTTGGCAGCCTCGATCGCGTAGACGGCAGCCATGTAAGCGTCATAGCCGCAGGGGGTCACGCTGGAGATCGCCTCGGCGGTGCCGCCGTTGTTCTCGATACGGGTGTTGTCCTCAGCGACCCAGGCCTTGAAGCCGTCAACAAAGGCCTTACCGGCTTCGTTGGTGGTATCGTCGGCATCAAAGAACGCGGAGAAGTACACGTCGGTGGCCTTGTCACCGGTACGCTGGGCGATGGAGATATCATCCCAGGTATCGCCAGCCATGATGGGGCAGGTGATGCCGGCATCGCGGGCCTGACTGATAATCATGGCAGCGGTCTCGATGGAAACGGGAGCGAAGATGCCGTCATAGTTCTCGGACTTGACGGAAGCCATGATGGTGGAGAAGTCGGTCTCGCCCTTCTGGAACTCCAGAACGGTAGCCTTACCGCCCAGACGCTCCATTTCCTTCTGGAAGTAGTTGCCGAAGCCGGCGGAGTAGTCATCGCCGGACTCAATGATCAGCGCGCAGTTGACGCTGCCCTTTTCCTTGTTGGCGAAGTTGGCCATCACCGCGCCCTGGAAGGGATCGATGTAGGATACACGGAAGTAGTAGTCATTGTCCAGAGTGACCTGAGGATTGGTGCAGGAAGTGCCGATGGCGGGGATCTGTGCATCCTTGAACAGGTCGCCGGCAGCGATGGCGCAGCCGGAGCCATAAGTACCGACCACCACGGACACGCCCTGAGAGATCAGGGTCTGGGCGGCAGTGGGAGCCTTGGCGGCGTCAGACGCGTTATCCGCGGTGACCAACTGCACGGTGTACTCCTCGCCGTTGATGGTGACGGTGGGCTTGATGGAGTTGGCATACTCGATGCCCAGAATTTCCTTCTTGCCGCCGGCAGCGTTCTGGCCGGAAGTGGGCTCAAAGATACCGATCTTGATGACCTTGTCGCCGGTGGCGCTGTCGCCGCCCTGCTGGGTGTCACCGCCGCCGCAGGCGACCAGAGACAACGCCATGACCAGAGCCAGCAGCATTGCAATAAACTTTTTCATGGTATTTCCTCCTAAAAATCTCTCTTACCGAAGCGTTCCCTTCGGTAGAACAGTACTATTTTAAAGGAATCACCTGAAAAAAACAATTGTAACATGCACTGAAATTGGACGGGCGTTTGTCCGTCGCTGACTTGCAAAAGTCGGTGTAGCCCCCAAGAGAGTCCGCGAGTGGGAAACAGCCAAACTTGTGCGGCGAACATATGTCAAAGTGGGAATTCGACATTAACGTGCAATTAACATCAAAATGGCACAAAAAAGTGACACAAATGGCAGGCAACGAGGACAATAATAGCATAAATTTCATGAGAATATAAATTGTTTCTATGTTTTGCCGCAGGAGCCGGAAAGCGGATGGCGCAGAGAAGCCGTAAAAAAGGGGTGTCCCTGTTTGGGGGACACTCTTTTCGTGATTTTGCACAAAACGCCAGCTTGGCGCAGGGGAAAAGTAAGAGTTTCCGCTCGTTTCACACAAAAAATGTGCACTTACCAAGCGGTAAGTGCACATTTTTTCGTATTGGATCAGGCCTCCGCAGGAGCGTTTCCGGTGAAAAAGCTCTCAAACACATCGCTGTCCATGGTCTCGTTGACCAACAGATACTCTGCGATGCCCGTCAGCTGCTGCTGGTGGTCCCTGATAATGGCCAGTGCCTTGTCATAGGCCTCGTCGATAATGGCCCGGATCTCGCTGTCCATCTCGGCGGCAGTCTTTTCGGAGTAGGGGCGGGTGTGGCCCATGGATTTGCCGATGAACACCTCGTCGGAGCCGGTATCAAAGGCCACATTGCCCATCTTGGCAGACATGCCGTAGGTGCCCACCATTTTCCGGGCCATGGAGGTGGCCCGCTGGATATCGTTGGACGCGCCGGTGGAGATATCGCCCAGCATCAGCTGCTCGGCAGCGCGACCGCCCAGCAGGGACACGATCTGCTGGATCATGTACTCCCGGCTCAGGTAGGAGCGATCCTCGTCCGGCAGGGAGATAGTCATGCCGCCTGCCTGACCACGGGGCACAATGGTGATCTGGTGTACCGGATCGTGCTGGGGCAGCGCACGCATGACAACGGCGTGGCCCGCCTCATGATAGGCGGTCAGCTTCCGCTCCTGCTGGGGGATGACGCGGCTGTGCTTCTCGGGACCTGCGATGACCTTGATGACCGCCTCGTCGATGCAGGCCTTGTCGATGGCCGCCTTGTCCTGACGGCCCGTTAGCAGCGCCGCCTCGTTCAGCAGGTTCTCCAGATCCGCGCCGGTAAAGCCGGGGGTACCCTTGGCCACCTGCCCCAGATCCACGTCCTCCGCCAGCGGCTTGTTGCGGGCGTGGATCTTCAGGATCTCCTCGCGGCCCTTGATGTCCGGCAGACCCACATAGACCTGACGGTCGAACCGTCCCGGACGCAGCAACGCCGGATCGAGGATGTCCACGCGGTTGGTGGCGGCCAGCACCACAACGCCCTCGTTGGAGCCGAAGCCGTCCATTTCCACCAGCAGCTGGTTCAGGGTCTGCTCACGCTCGTCGTGGCCACCGCCCAGACCGCTGCCGCGCTGACGGCCCACCGCGTCGATCTCGTCGATGAACACGATGGCAGGCGCGTCCTTCTTGGCCTGCACGAACAGGTCGCGGACACGGCTGGCGCCTACGCCCACATACATCTCCACGAAGTCGGAGCCGGAGATGGACAGGAACTTCACCCCTGCCTCACCGGCTACCGCCTTGGCCAGCAGTGTCTTACCGGTGCCCGGAGGGCCTACCAGCAGCACGCCCTTGGGAATGTGGGCACCCAGCTTCAGGTACTTGTCGGGATCACGGAGGAATTCCACGATCTCCTGCAATTCCTCCTTTTCCTCGTCGGCGCCGGCCACATCCTTGAAGGTGACCTTCTTGTCGCCCTCCGGGATGCTGCTGACCCGCGCCTCGCCGAAGTGAGCCATCTTGTCGCTGACGCCGCCTGCGCCGCCGTTCATGCGGGTCATCAGGTTCATCAGCAGGATAAAGGCCATTACTGCCAGCACATAGGGCAGCAGGAGCTGCAGCCAGTTGGTGGAGCGGGCGGGATAGTTATAGGAGGTGATGATACCCTTTTCATACTGCTGCACCACCAGATCGTTCAGGTCGTCGAAGAACAGGTCAAAGCTGTACAGCTGGCAGGTGACGGTGGTCTTATCCGCCAGCGTGGCCGTCAGCCGCGTGTCGTTGATGGCGAAGGACTGCACCTTCTCGTTCACGAACAGCTGGCGCATTTCGCCGTAGGTGATGTCGCCCTGCCGCGTCATGCTGCGGGCCAGATACATCACCACCAGCAGGCACAGCACCAGCAGGATCAGTGACCGAAAATTAAATCTGCGCTCCATTACGTCTTGCCTCCCTGTTTGACCAGCCGGATGCCCTGCCAAGTCTGGCTGCTGCCAAAGCTGATGACCACAAAGGGCTTGGCCTGAATGGCGGATGCCGGGATATAGGGCTCGTTCCAGAACCGGGCGTCCAGCGAGCCGGTGCGGTTATCGCCCAGCGGGAAGAAGCAGCCCTCCGGCACGGTGAAGGTATTGTCACATTCCGTAACGCCCTGCGCCATCAGATACGGCTCATCCAGCTGCTCTCCGTTAACGTAGACAAAGCCGCCGGAGAAGGTGATCTCGTCGCCGGGCAGGCCGATGACACGCTTGACCAGCACCTTGCCCAGCTCGTCGCTCCAGAACGTGACGATATCGCCCCGCTCCGGCATGGGATCGGCCAGCACATAGGACAGGTGCCAGCCCAGCATGGCCGATTTGGTGGGCAGCGTGGTCTCCATGGAGCCGCTGGGCACCCACGCGATCTGAATGATGAATTTGAAGATCACAAAGACCGCGGCCAGAAAGAGGACGACCTCGCCCCATTCCTTCCAGAACCATTTCAGGCTCCACTTTTTGTATTCGTTCGCTTCCGGAGTTGGGTTGCCCTTCTCCAGACGCTTTCCCTCTTTGCTCATAGGGCATCGCCCTCCTGTTTCATCCGCCGCACGGCGGGAGATAGGCCGTTATGACATTTGTCACAAAAGCCTCGCAGAGTTCGCGCCCGCAGGCGCGAAAGAATTCAATCATTTTTCTGGCGACATGTGCGTCAGAAAAATACTGATCGGCCAGCAAGTGCACCCAACGGGTGCGCGTACCCCAAGGGCACTTGTTCCGCTTCGCTCCACTGCGCAGCGGCCGCAAACCTCTTTGGCAGCAAAATCGTAAGATTTTGCGCCAGTTACTTACTATATACCTCCGGCTTCAGTACGCCGATGCAGGGATAGTTGCGGTACTGCTGGGCGTAGTCCAGACCGTAGCCCACCACGAACTCGTCAGGCACCTCAAAACCGGCCAGATCGGCCACAATGGGCTTTTCCCGGCGGGCGGGCTTATCCAGCAGCGTCACGATGGTGATGGAAGCTGCGCCCTTGGTGTTCAGATAGTTCTTCAGGAAGAACAGCGTGTTGCCGGAGTCAAGGATATCCTCCACCACGATGATGTGGCGGCCGGTGATGTCCTTCTGCAGGTCACGGGTGATCTGCACCACGCCGGAGCTCTTGGTGCCGTTGTTGTACGAGGACACGCCGATGAACTCGATCTCGCTCTTCATCTGGGTGGCACGCACCAGATCCGCCATGAAAATGAAGCAGCCCTTCAGTACGCCCACAAAGATGGGATCCTTGTCGTGGAAGCGATCGTACAGCTCGTCGCCCATCTCCTGCACCCGCGCGTGCAGTTGCTCCTCAGACATCAGCACCTTCAGGATGTCCTGCTCCATATTGCTCTTACCCATTTTTGGTGTCCTCCTTATGGTTTCCTCGTTTGTTGATAATGATTTGTATGGGTTCGCCGCTCTCCGGCGATGATCTCTCCTGTACCCCGTATACGGCACGGGGCCGGCCGTCCACGCAGACCACGGGAACGCTGTCCCGCGTCTCGATGCCGATGCCCGCGTCGGCAAACAGCCGCTTGAGACTGCGGCTGCCCCGCTCCACGGCCATGCGGTCGCTGCTTTTCCATGTCCGGACGGTGACGTGGTGTCCCTCTCCGCCGCGGAGGGTGATATCGTATTGTCCCCAAGAGTTGAGGCCCTGTACCAGTACTTTTTCCGGCGGTGCGGTCTCCTTCAATGTCAGACGCAGCCACCCGTCCCGGCATACGGCCCGTAGGTTCTCCGGAAGATCCAGCGATCCGCCCTCCGTCAGCGCCAGTACTGCATCGATATGTACCGCGCCCACGTCCTTCTTGCCGGTGGGCATCCGCTCCAGCAGCAGCCGCACCATCCGGGGCCGCAAAGGCTCCGGCGCGGCCAGCAGCGCCGCCGTCTCCACCGCCGTGCCCTCCGCCGGAAGGCGCTCCGCCGCCAGTGCGTCCAGATAGGCGTTCTCACTGCGGACGATCTCAGCTGTGCGGCCGATGGCACGCTCCAGCGCGGGATTGATGGTGGCCAGCTGGGGCCACAGCTCCCGCCGCAGCCGGTTGCGGGCATAGTGGGTATCCTCGTTGGTGCTGTCCTCCACATGGGACAGCTGGTGCGCCTGCAAATAGGCCTCGATCTCGGTCCGGCTGGTTTGCAGCAATGGCCGCACGATCCGGCCACGCACCGGCGGGATGCCGCCAAGGCCCTCCGGCCCGGTGCCCCGCAGCAGATTCAGCAGTACGGTCTCCGCCTGATCCTGCGCGTGGTGGGCGGTGGCGATCCGCTGCGCGCCGATGACGTCCGCCGTGCGGAAGAGAAAGTCGTACCGCAGCCGCCGCCCTGTCTCCTCCACGCCCAGACCCCAGCGCTCCGCCATCTCATAGACGGGCGCGGCCTCGGTATAGAAGGGAACGTCCAGCGTCCGGCACAGCTCACGGACGAAATCCTCATCCCGCTGCGCCTCGGGCCGCATCTGGTGGTTCAGGTGCGCCGCCGCCACGGTGAAGCCGTGCTTCGGCGCGATAGATGCCAGATAATGCAGCAGGCACACGGAGTCCCGTCCGCCGGACACGGCGCACAGCAGCACGCCGCCCTCCGGCGGCAGCATGTGCCACCGTTCCATCCAGAGAAGCAGATCCATGTCTCACTCCTCGTTGTCACCGTAGCGGTTTTCCAGCGTGCCGAAGGCGGTATACTCCGGCATCCACCGCAGCTCCACCTTGCCGGTCTCGCCGTGGCGGTTCTTGGCCACGATGCACTCGGCGATGTTGCGCTTTTCCGTGTCCTCATTATAATAGTCGTCACGATACAAAAACATGACGATGTCGGCGTCCTGCTCGATGGCGCCGGATTCACGCAGGTCCGACAGCATGGGCCGCTTGTTGTCGCGCTTTTCGTTGGCGCGGCTCAGCTGGGAAAGGCACAGCACCGGAACTTGTAACTCCTTGGCCATGATCTTCAGCATACGGCTGATGTCGGACACCGCCTGCTGGCGGTTCTCGCCGGAATAGCCCTTGCCGCCGGCGCTGGTCATCAATTGCAGATAGTCAATCAGCACCAGCCCAAGATTGTCGAGCCGGCGGCATTTTGCATTGATCTCCGCGACCGTGATAGCCGGATTGTCGTCCACGCGGATATCCGTCTGGCTGAGCGCGGACGAGGCGATAGAGAGCTTTCCCCAGTCTTCCTCATCCAGATGACCGGTCGTAAGCTTCTGGTTTTCAACAAAGCTTTCCGTGGAAAGAAGACGCATGACCAGCTGTTCGCGCGACATTTCGAGCGAAAAGAACGCGACAGTCTTTTCATAGGTCTTCGCCACGTTCAGGCAGATATTGAGCGCGATAGCCGTCTTGCCCATACCGGGACGGGCTGCGATCAGGATCAGGTCAGTCTTGTTCAGGCCGTTGATCTTGCGGTCAAGATCGTGAAGTCCGGTAGACAGACCGGGGATCTCGCTGCCGGAGGCCGCCAGCTCTTCCAACCGGTCGTAGACGTTGATCATGACCTTGCCGATGTGCTGCAGGCTGTCACCAGTGTTGCCGCGCCGGAGCGAATAAATCTTTTTCTCCGAAACCTCGAGCA
>OLPA01002993.1_pt1 | contig 11954 bp, 10 predicted proteins | sample 1672811 | NCBI WGS metagenome assembly OLPA01 (sample SAMEA3136726, study PRJEB25190) | human gut metagenome | biome: human gut; feature: human-associated habitat; material: faeces | place: Austria | collected 2013
TGAGGCGGGCCTTGCCCCCTCAAGCTCCCCCGCGGCTCAGTTGCTTTTCGCTTTGGCAAGCGTTTTTTGACAGTCTCGAAGCGGAAAGCCCGGAGCGCTGCACTCCGGGCTTTCCGTTTTAATATGCTGTTGAAAGAATTTCGTTTTTCCCGTTTGAAAGGCAGTATTCCCCCGCGGAAATCAGCTCCGGGGAAGAGTAGAAAACATAATTTGTGGGAAAATCCGCCGCCGCGTCCGCAAGTACCGTGCCTGTGGAGAGAACGCTCATCTTATCACCGGCATCGCTTTCCATGAAGGCCAGAAGAAAGGGCTGCCCGCCGCGCTCCGGCCCAGCCTGTTCCTCAGTACAGAGGGCAAATATGCTGCCCCCGGAAACGAGCCAAGTGCCTCTGGCGTTAACTGCCCGCTTGCCCGCATTGATATGGGAGGTCCCGCCGCTGATATCAATGCGGCCCAGGCCACTGTTGGCCGGCCCAGCCTGAAGGCCGTCCTTTTCGGCGCTGACAAAAAGACTGCCTCCCTCAATGAGCAGGTCCGTCTCAGCGGAAAATCCGTCTCCGCCGGCGCAGACTGCCACAGTACCCCCGCTGAGACGGATATAACCCTTTCCCTCTTTTTTGGCGGAGGTGGATTTGATTCCATCATTCCCGGCAGTGACGGAGATGGTCCCGCCCTTTATCTCCACGGATTCAGAGCCCCTGAGACCGTTGTTGGCGGCAAGAACAGTGATATTGCCGCCCTTTATCTCCAAATCGTCCTTGCAGATGAGGCCGCTGTTTAAAAGGCCGAGGATGCTCAGCGTGCCCTCGCCCTCGATGTCCACATCGTCCTCGGCATAAAGCGCGGATCCGGTTCGGCTTTCATCCCAGCTGTCCATATCGGCTTCCCTTCCGGAGCGTATGCTGTTTTCGCTGCCTGCCTCAAGCCGGATGCGGAGTTTTTCCGCCTGCCTGAGATAAATGGCCGCGTCGTTGGCGCAGTTGATTTCCGCGCCGCCGAGAACCAAGCTAACCTCTGCCGGGGCCTCCCCCGTATCAATGATAATCTGCCCGTTTTCAAGTTTACCGCTGACAAAATAGACGCCGCCCGCGCGGATGCTTATTATATTCCCGTTTGCGGCCGCGCCGCCCCCCTGAATCTCCGCGCCGCTGCCGTTAAGGTTTATAAGCGTGGCGCTTTCCTCCGCGGCAGCCGGGCGCTCTTCCCCGGAGCAGGCGCAGAGCAGTGCGGCGGCCAAAGCGGCAAACAGCACAAGAACAAGCGTTTGAATCCCATTTTTTTTCATTTCACATCATGTCCCGGTCGGCCTCGCGGCCGAAAATTATGTTCAGATTCCCGTTTCGGCAGCGTATGGCGTCAATAAATTCCTTACTGCTCCCGGGAGTCTTCAGGCTTATGTTGTAGCTCAGTTCAAATAGGGTACCCATATTTGTGGTTCTGACACGCACCAGTTCCCAGCTCTTGGCGTATTCCAGAAAAAGATCGTCAAAAAGTCCCTCATAATCCAGGTTCTCGGGAATTGTTATTTTAAGCTGCTTCTCGCCGCAGCCGGCTTCGCCGAAGTGCAGCATACTCAGAAGCGCCACGAAAGCGGCCATCACAAGGAAAAAAAGAAGCGCGCAGCCAACATAGCCCATGCCGCAGGCAAGGCCCACCGCCACAGAGGCAAAAAGCCCCGTGATCTCCCGGGCTGTACCCGGCACGCTGCGAAAACGCACCAGCGCAAAGGTGCCCGCCACAGCCAGGCCCGCGCCGATGTTGCCGTTGACCATCATGATTACAAGGGTAACAATGGGCGGCAGCAGGGCCAGAGACTGGGCCCAGGAACCGGTATGGCGGCTTTTGGCGGAAAACACCAAGGAGGTGAACACGCCGAGGACCATGGCCGTTCCAAGGCATATGAGAAACGCGGAAACACTCATCTGGGCGCCTATAACGCTGTTAAGCACTGAAAATCACTCCGTTTACATATTTTTCCAAGATATTTTCCCTGTAACACTCTCCGTATTTTGAAAAGCTTGTGGGAAAAATTTCAAGCTCACTGAGCATATGGGCCAGCCACAGGGGAGCCGCTCCGGGAATTTTCGTCTCCATAAGCAGCGTTCCCGGTTCCAGAAGAGACTTTCCCTGACTGCCGGAGCAGAGATTCAACTCCGTGTCCCGCCAGCGTATATTTCTGTCAAAGGTGATGCGAAGCTCCGGATCCGCAAGGCCGCAGTAGGCGGTCCTGTCGCAGGCGATAAATACCTTCGGCTCCGGAAGATTCTGACGCAGAAACCAATTTATCTCCCTGACAATCTGGCTGTCCTCTGCGGGAAGGGCCCGGCCGGCCAGATATTCCCCGGCCTGCTCCGCCGCCATGGAGACACGGCGTTTGTATACAACACCCCTGAACTTCTTCTTGAGCTCTACAAAAACCATGTCCTCCGGGCCGGGCACATTATAGCTGCGCAGGCGGAGCTTTTCTTTGTACAGGGGCCTTTCGATGGACTGACGGATAAGGTGATAATCATCCCGGTCGTAATAAAGGCTGCAAACGGTGCTCCGGTGATACTCATCCGGGGTCACATAGCCCTTAAGCCGCTCCCACAGAGACGAATACAGCGCCTCGCTCAGGAGATATTTTTTTTCATAACGCCTGAAGCTGAGCTTGGTTTCACCCACCAGAAGCCCCTCCTAACTTCCAAAATACGCCTTCCGTTCACGGGAACTGAGATCAAAAATGTCACAAAGCGTGTCAACGTTGTGCTGGCGCCAATCCCTGGCGGAGATGAAATCCCGGAGAAAATCAATGTTCCAGTTCCATTTTTCCAGCGTCATGCCGTAGCGGGCGTAATCCCGTTCCACTTCCGGCGCGATCACAGCGGCGAGCCTGTCAATCTCGGAAACCACGCTGTCGTTTGAAAGAGGCCCGTCCAGCAGCTCGGCCGCTCTGGCGAGAAGCCTCCCCCGGAAGTCCGTGTTGCCCATCAGGGTTCCAATAAGCTGGGAAACCTGGCGGTTTTCAATGCTGTAAGCGGAAAGAAGATTGTAGAAATTGTTCTGCGCTTCAAAAAAACTGCTGTCCAGATCGTAGAACATGAAGCGCCACTTTCCGTCGTTCTCCGTGGAGCGGCAGTAGCGCAGATTCCCGAAGGAAAGATCTGCATTGGCACAGTAGCCTTCAAGGATTATCCAGTCTATAAGGCTGTCCACATCCATCAGAGAGCAGAAATGCGCATAATTTTCCGCTTTTCTCATGTCCTTTGAAAAGCAAAAACGAAAAACATCCTCATACAAATCAGAACCGTAGGGGACGGGAGCCTCAATTACCGTGACACTGTCCCGGCTTACGCCGGCAATGCGGGCATACTGCTGCTCGTTGGTCTTTTCCAGCAGGGCGTAAATGCCGCTGTATTCCCCGTTTATGTATAAAACGCAGTATTTGCTGCGCTGGGCGATCACCGCGTCGCTGCTCATGAGGCAGAGGTTTTCGCAGAGCTCGTTGCGGATTATGGCGCTGTAATAGTCCTGCCCTGCCCGGAGAATAAAGTTTGAAAACTCCGTAACGCCGCCGCCGAAAGCGTCATAATTCAGCGTTTCCTGCCCGTAAGCCCCGCGGAAGCGGACGCTCATATTCTTCTTAGGCAGAATAAGGCTTGTTTCTCCGTGCATTTTTATGCCGCAGGGAATGGTGAAGCCGCCGTCCTCTTCATAGAGGGAGAGACTTCCTGGAAGCTCCAGGTCCTTGATTCCGTTAGAATACATAGCGTTAAATTCCGGGGGGCTGTCCGAAACAAGGCTCAGCACCGGCAGGCTGTGATTCTGGTTTATGATGCAGCTCAATGTCAGGGCCCTGCTGGGCATGGCGCCTTCCTCCACGGATATGGCCCGGATTATGCCGGTTTCCTCCATTGCAAAGGGCCCCTCGTACAGAGCGCTGTTTTCCGTGGGCAGGGAGCCGTCCGTGCTGTAATAGATCTTCCCGGCGCCTGACAGCGCTACCGTAACAGAGCTTACGCCGTCAAAAACACCGTCTCCGGAGAGACAGAGGGGCGTATCCGACACCCGGCGGAAGCCTGAGCCGTTTTCCCAGCCGGGCGTGGGGGCTGCGTAGAAAAACCAGCCGCCGTCACCGCTCTGACCGTAGCTGCACTCGTAGGGAATATCCCGCAGAAATACATAGTCGCAGAGCCCGTCCGGGCCGCTGAGAAAAAGCTCCTCAGAAACAGAGTCCAGGGCAAAAGGCGCCTGAACGTAAGTTCCCCCTGCGCTTTGCCCGCTGTCGTCACAGCAGACCATAAGCAGCGCACCGGGGGCAAGATTTATCTCCGGAAAACGCCATAGCCGGTAATCGTCATCATCATCCGAGAGGTAATAATCCGACAGGAGGACCGCTTCGTCAGAGATGTTTTTTATCTCCACCCAGTCGCAGAAGCCCAGCGCGCCGGCACGCCATACAGAGAAATTTGCGGGCATGACCTCGCTTATGATAACAGGGCCCGCGACCGGGAGGGAACGCTGCCAGCGATCATAGCCCTCCGGACCGTTGGGAAAGCCGGGACTGGGATAAAGGCTCTCAGCAAAGCTTCCGTCCGCATTGAAAGCCAGGGAAACGTTGGCGTCTCCCCCGCCGCAGCCCGCAGAGCAGACGGGAGCGCCGTTCTCATCGTAAAGAGATACGGTCTCTCCGGCAGAGAGAGAAAAATCGGTGTGCAGACCCTCGGCCCGATCCTTGCCGGAGGCAAAAACCAAAAGCTGCTCCCCCGGGAGGATTTCGGCCTCCGGGAAAACCCAGCCGCGCGCCCCCTCCTTATCGGAAATACTCCAGCCGGAGAGGGTTACAGGCCCGCCGCCTCTGTTTTCAAGTTCTATCCAGTCGGAAAAGTCCCCGTCCGAATCCCGGAGCACCGCCCGGTTTTTAGTCATCAGCTCCGATATGCAGATAACTCCGGCGTAAGGGCTCTCTTCCGCTGGCGCAGGGCTTGTCGCCGCAGTGGTTTCGGGGGGAGCGGAAGGGTCTTCCGGCAAAAGAAGATTCAGAACCACAAGCGCGGATACTGCCAGAAACAGAATGAGCACCGTTCTGTTTTTCACGATACCTTTAAAAAAATTGCCCATAATGCCTCCTGCCGACAGAAATTCACAATATTATACTGCAAAATGGCCTTTAGTGTCAACGCTGGGGCGGCTTATTTATTTTCTCCGCTGATTGCCAAGGAGCGGTGGGCTTGCTATAATACAAATAGATTGAAACCGGAGGGCGGCTGAATGAAAAAAGTTCTCATGATAGGTACCGGCGGCACCATTGCCTCAGAGATGACCCCGGACGGACTCACCCCGGAGTTGACGCCGGAGCAGCTTCTGCGCTATGTACCGGCCATATCCGGGCTCTGCCAGGTAGATTGCCTTTCCCTGTTCAGCATCGACAGCACCAATATAACCCCGGGCCATTGGGCCGCCGTCACCCGGTCACTGGAGGAAAATTACGAAAAATACGACGGCTTTGTAATAAGCCACGGCACCGACACCATGGCCTATACCGCTGCGGCCCTGTCCTACATGGTACAGGGCGCGGAAAAACCGATTATAATAACCGGCGCTCAGAAACCGATTAATTATGACTCCACAGACTCAAAGCTGAACCTGATGGATGCGTTCACCTGCGCCTGCGCCGATGAGCTGTCCGGCGTCTGCATCGTTTTCAGCGGTCGGGTCATCCTGGGGACCCGGGCCAGAAAGACCTGTTCCAAAAGCTTTGCCGCCTTTTCAAGCATCAACTATCCCGACCTTGCCATTCTCCATGACCACCGCCTCATGTGCTATATCAGCCCGGAACCCGGGCCGGCGCCTCTGTTCTGCACCAGGCTCGATGAGCGGGTGGGGCTTATAAAGATGGTGCCGGGAACGGATTTCGAGCTGCTTGCGTTCATGCTGGAGCGGAAAGACGCGCTTATAATAGAATGTTTCGGCGTGGGCGGCCTGCCCTCTTACAGCGACGACAAGCTTTTCGAGGTCGTCCGCCGATATACGGACAGGGGAAAATTCATCGTCATGACCACGCAGGTACAGAACGAGGGATCGGATCTGTCCGTATACAGCATAGGCCATCGGCTCAAAGGCAACCCCCGGGTTCTGGAGGCCTATGACATGACTACCGAGGCGGCCTATGCCAAAATGATGTGGATTCTGGGCCAGACCCGGGACGCCGAGAGGGTCAGCAGGCTTTTCTATACGCCGGTTGCCCACGATATTCTTTACAGAGGTTGAAAACATGCGCACAGTGGTAGTCATCGGCGGCGGGGCCTCGGGCATGATGGCCGCACTCACCGCCGCGGAAGATAAAAATAATAAAGTAATCCTTCTGGAACGGCAGCAGCGGGTGGGCAGGAAGCTTCTGGCAACCGGCAATGGCCGCTGCAACCTGACCAACACCGGGGCCGCCCCGGAAAATTATCACGGAGAGAACCCGGAATTCGCCCTGCCCGCGCTGGAGAAGTTTCCACCCCGGGCGGCGCTGGAATTTTTCCGCGCGCTGGGTCTCCTGACGGTCACGGAATATGGCGGGCGGGTATATCCCCTTTCAAATTCTGCCAACAGCGTGCTGGACGTGCTCCGCTTCGCGCTTGCGCGCGAGGGCGTGGAACTGCGCGCCGGCTGCTCCGCCCGGGCGATCTTCCGGCGGGACGGCGGCTATCTGGTGAAAACGGAGAGCGGGGAAATATCCGCGGACAGCCTTGTTGTCGCCTGCGGCGGCGCAGCGGGGGCAAAACTGGGCGGCGTGAACGACGGCTACGAGCTTTTGAAGCCTCTGGGCCATAAGCGCACAAAACTTCTGCCCGCGCTGGTCCAGCTCCGGGCGAGAGGGGATTACCCCCGTTCGCTTAAGGGCGTCCGGGCCGATTGCGCCCTGCGCCTTGAAGGCGGCGGGGAGCTCCTGGCCCGGAGCGCGGGAGAATTGCAGTTTACCGAAAACGGCGTATCCGGCCCGGCGGCCTTCGATGTGTCCCGGGCGGCGGCTCAGTTTGGCCCGGGGGCAGTGCTGCATGTGAATTTCCTGCGGGAATACAGCGGGGAAGAGGTTTTCCGGATGCTGGAGGAAAAAGCGGCGCGCGGCCCGGAGCTTGAGGCCGCGGAGCTGTTCACGGGGATGCTCCACAACCGGCTGGGGCGGATGCTGGTGAAATCCGCCGGAATCAATCCCTCTCTGCCCCTTGGCAGCCTGAACGCCGGGCAGTTCCGGGCGGCGGCGGGAGCCTGCATGGACTTTTGCCTGACGATTGAAGGAACAGAGGGCTTCGACAGCGCCCAGGTCACCGCCGGGGGTATAAGGACAAGCGGCTTTAATCCGGAGACGCTGGAAAGCTGGTTCATGCCGGGCCTTTTCGTCTGCGGAGAGCTTTTGGATATCGACGCCGACTGCGGGGGGTACAACCTCCAGTGGGCCTGGGCCAGCGGAAGGCTGGCGGGGAGGCTTGGAAAATGATACTTGTAAGAGGACTGCGGCTTGGGCCGGGAGAGAGCACAGAGGCGCTTGCCGGAAAGGCTGCGAAAAAGCTCCGGCTTGCTCCGTCGCGGATAGAGAGCCTGCGCCTTGTAAAAAAATCGTTGGACGCCAGGAAAAAGGAGGACATTCACTATGTCTGCGCCGCCGCCGTCAGTGTGGCGGGGGATGAACAAAAGCTTATCGACCGGGCCAGGAGCGCCGATGTGTGCCAATTCAGCGAGCCGGAATATTTCATTCCCGAAATGGATGCTCAGACGCCGCCTCCGGTGGTGGTGGGCTTCGGCCCGGCGGGGATGTTTGCGGCTCTGGTGCTGGCCATGGCTGGGGCAAAGCCCATTGTCATCGAGCGCGGCGGGGACGCTTTGAGCCGAAGGGCCGCCGTGGAGGCCTTTCGCGCCGGCGGGGCGCTTGACCCGGAATGCAACGTGCAGTTCGGCGAGGGCGGCGCGGGCACCTTCTCGGACGGAAAGCTGAACACCGGGATAAAAGACCCCCGCATGGGCTGGATGCTCCGGCAGTTTGCCGCCCATGGCGCGCCGGAGAACATCGTATACGACGCCAAGCCCCATATCGGCACGGATATTCTCATAGATGTAGTCCAGAATATCCGCCGGGACATTATCGCCCGGGGCGGCAGGGTGCTTTTTAGGACAAAGATGGAAGAGCTTGCCATAAAAGACGGGGCGATTGAGGGCCTGTGGCTCCGCCAGGGAGAGGAACGGCGCTTTTTGGCCTGCAAAAACCTCATCTTAGCCATCGGCCACTCGGCCAGGGACAGTTTTGAGACTCTCCTCGCCCAGGGTGTACCCATGGAGAGAAAAGCCTTCTCAATGGGCGTGCGCATAGAACACCGGCAGGAGGACATTGACTTTGCCCAATACGGAAGGCCAAGAGGAGAACTGCCCCCGGCGGACTATTCTCTGAATGTGCACCTGCCCGATGGGGACAGTGCCTACACCTTCTGCATGTGCCCCGGAGGAGAAGTGTTTGCCGCCGCCTCCGAGGCGGGGGGGCTTGTCACAAACGGTATGAGCGAGTCAAAACGGGACGGTGAAAATGCCAATTCGGCCCTGCTGGTCACCCTTCACACAGAGGAATTTCCCGGCGAGGGGGTGCTGGCAGGAATGTACTGGCAGCGGGAGATCGAGCGGGCCGCCTATGCCCTGGGCGGCGGCAGCTACCTGGCCCCGGCCCAGTTAGCGGGCGATTTTCTGGCAGGAAGGGCCAGCACCGGCCCCGGCAGGGTCAGGCCCAGCTACCGGCCCGGGGTGATCTGGTGCGACCTGCATGAGATCCTGCCGGAAAAAATCAGCTCTGTTCTGAAAAAAGCGCTGCCGGAGCTTGGAAAAAAGCTTCGGGGCTTTGACAGTTCGGAGGCGGTGCTTACAGGCCCCGAGACCCGCTCTTCCTCTCCGGTGCGAATCCTCCGCGGAAAAGAGCTCTGCTCTGATATCGGCGGGCTCTATCCCTGCGGCGAGGGCGCGGGCTATGCCGGAGGAATCTCCTCCGCCGCGGTGGACGGGATGCGCTGCGCCGAGGCGGTCCTTGGCGCCCTGTGCCAGGGGCGGGCCGGATTTTGCACAGCGGCGAGCATTGACGCAGGGCACGGGACATGTTAAAATATCGGCACAGGCGCAAAGCGCCGGCGAAAAATGAATAAAAGGAGAACGCCGATGGATTTCAGAAGTATTACCGTAAAAGAATGCTTTGACAACCCCAAAGCCGTGGCCATCATTAAGGAAATGGCCCCCAGTATCATGAAGTATCCCATCAAGCTGTTCAACAAAAAGACCTGCGGTGAAATATTCGACCTTGTGGTCAGCAAGAAAATTCTGCCGGAGGAGACGGCCAAGAAAATTGAGGCCGCCATCAATGAAATTCTCTGACGCACATCAGCAAAAGATTTCTCCGGCAGCGGAAGCTGCCGGAGCTTATTTTGAATATGAAAATGCCGCTCCGTTTCCGGGAGCGGCATTTTATACTATTCTTCGATAAAACGCTTTGAAATTTTAGCGAGGCAAAATTGCGCCAGACGAGGCGCTTTCCGCAGCGAATCATGGATATATATTTGCAAGGAAAGCAACGAAGGCTGGCACAATTCTGACCGCTAAAAAACAAATGGTTTATTAAAGAACAGTATTAGGTGGATCAGACCTTGAAGTTGACGGAAGTGGAGCCCTCGGCCTCCTGGACAAACTCATAGTCCTTACCGGGGAGAATGGCGTTGAGGGTAATGCCCACAATGGAGCAGACGGCCAGGCCAGAGAGGCTGATCACGCCGATCTGGATGCTGCCGCTGTAACTGATGCCGATAGCCAGAACCAGGATGAGTGCGGCGATGATTACATTGCGGGTGTTGGTGAAGTCCACCTTGTTCTCAACAACGTTGCGCACGCCTACGGCGGAGATCATGCCGTAGAGTATCAGGGAAACGCCGCCGATGGTGGCGACAGGCATAGCGGAGACAAGGGCGGCGAACTTGGGGCAGAAGGAAACCAGAACGGCAAAGCAGGCGGCGATGCGGATGACCCTGGGGTCATAGACCTTGGAGAGGGCCAGAACGCCGGTGTTTTCACCGTAGGTGGTGTTGGCAGGGCCGCCGAAGAGGGAAGCCAGGGTGGTGGCCAGACCGTCTCCCAGAAGGGTGCGGTGGAAACCGGGGTTCTGCATGAAGTTCTTTTCGCAGGTGGAGGAGATGGCGCAGATATCGCCGATATGCTCGACCATAGTGGCCAGGGACAGGGGAACAATGGTGAAGATGGAGGACCAGAGCAGAGAGGGGTTTATCTCAGTAGAGAAGAGGCCGAACACGGTGCTGTTCCAGTGGACGGGCAGGCCGAACCACTGGGCTTCGGCCACCGCACTCACAACGTTTGCCCGGGCGGCGGGATCGATAATCAAGGCAAATACATAGGAACCGAGAACACCGAGCAGGATGGGGATGATCTTGGTCATGCCCTTGCCCCACATGTTGAAGCCGATGACAATGGCAATAGCCACGATGGCAACAAGCCAGTTTGCCTTGCAGTTGTTTATGGCGGAGGAGGAAAGCGTCAGGCCGATGGCGATTATAATGGGGCCGGTTACGATCGGGGGGAAGAAGCGCATGACCTTTTTCACGCCGAAGGTCTTGAAAAACAGAGAGAGGATGATATACATCAGCCCGGCTGCGGCCACGCCGAAGCAGGCGTAGGGCAGGAGCTCGTTATTGAAGATCGCGTTGCCGGCGGCGTCTGTGCCTGCGGTGCGGATCGCGTTGTAGCCGCCGATAAAGGCGAAAGAGCTGCCCAGGAAAGCGGGGACCTTACCGCCTGTGATCAGATGGAACAGCAGGGTGCCGAGGCCGGCAAAGAGCAGTGCGGTAGCGACGTCAAGCCCGGTCAGCGCGGGGACGAGCACAGTGGCGCCGAACATGGCGAACATATGCTGCAGACCCAGGACAAGCATTTTGGGGGCGCCCAGGCTGCGGGCGTCATAAATGGGGCCGTCAATCACATTCTTCTTTTCTTTTCCCATCTCAGTGAAACCTCTCTTTTATCTAAATTTGTTTTGCACTGTGTTAATCCTGGGTCAGGTCCATCAGAAAGACGCCTGTTTCTCCGTCAAACTCCGGAAGCCTTACCTCCACAAGCTCCCCGTGGGAGGTGGGAAGGTTTTTGCCCACATAGTCCGCCCGGATGGGCAGCTCTCTGTGGCCCCTGTCCACAAGGACGGCAAACTGGATGCTTCTGGGCCGGCCGCAGTTGAACACCGCCTCAATGGCGGCCCGCGCGGTTCTTCCGGTATAGAGCACATCGTCAATCAGAATTACATCCCGGCCGGTCACGTCAAAGGGCAGAGAGGCTTTTCTGACCTGAGGGCTTTCGGAGATGGCCGTCAGGTCATCCCGGTAGAAGCGGATGTCGATGCTGCCGCAGGGGGGCTCAAAGCCCTCGATCCTGCTGATATTTTCCCGAATGCGCCTTGCGATAGGCTCGCCCCGGCGACGGATGCCGACGAGCTGAACGTTTTCTACTCCCTTATTCTTTTCCGCGATTTCATGGGAGATGCGCATAAGCGCCCGGGACAGCGCCGCCTCGTCCATTATCTGTGCTTTCAGCTTCATGCGCTTCCTCCTTTCAGGCAGCAAAAAGTGCCCTGCCGATATCCGGCAAGACACGCAAAAATACAGACACACCCCAATGTATCCGTATATTATAAGTGATTTTGCCGGCATCTCTGTACCGAAGCTTAAAAATCTTCTTTTCGTGAGGATTATATTGTATAGAACAGAAAAAAGCAAGCCCATTTTTTCTGTTCGTACGCTTCTATATTTTTGCACAAAGCATAGGCTCTGTTTTCGTGTATTATTTACAAGTCTCCCGCCAAATAACGCAGACTGGCAATGCGGAGTGCGCGTCCTCTGCGGCAGGTGCAAAACTTCATGCGCAGACAGCACACCACGAAAACGGGCAAAGCCATGCGCATG
>OLPA01002996.1_pt1 | contig 11946 bp, 9 predicted proteins | sample 1672811 | NCBI WGS metagenome assembly OLPA01 (sample SAMEA3136726, study PRJEB25190) | human gut metagenome | biome: human gut; feature: human-associated habitat; material: faeces | place: Austria | collected 2013
GGAAATCGGCTGTGCTGTCGGTTATTCCGCGATGTTTTTCGCGGAGTGCTGCGGTGCGGAGGTCGTGACCATCGAAAAAGATCCGGAAACTTATGAAACGGCATATCAGACATTTGAAAAATTAACGGAGATTGCACCGGTTTATTTTTCTAACGGAAATCATGAAAGCCGTGTTTCTAAAGTACCAGTCATGCAGACAGAGGCATTTTTAGAGTATGAAAACCGGGTGCGGAAATCAGGGGTGCATATTTTAAACAATGCTTCAACAGAGCTGACACTGCATGGGGAAAAGTTTTGCATCAGCGGACTTGAGATCCCGTTAGAATGTTATGGCAAAGGTAGCTATGAGCCATTGCCGGAGCATTTTATACAGGAGGCATTAGGAGAGGCAAAGAAGGATGCCGTACAGATCCTGTTGGCACATAATCCGATGTTTGCAAAGGAATATGCGGACTGGGGAGCGGATATAACCGTCTGCGGACATACCCATGGTGGGCTGGTTCGGATTCCGGGGATTGGAAGTGTGATATCTCCGCAGTTTGAACTGTTTCCGAAATACGATGCGGGAGAGTTTGAGTTTGACGGTAAAAAAGTCTATGTGAGCAAAGGCTTGGGAACACATACCTTCCATATCCGTGTTTTTGACAGAGCAGAGGTACTGATGATACGGATCAACAAAATGTAGGTTCAACTCTTGAAATTTACCTCTATATGATGTACAATATTATTAATTCACAAAAAATAGGAGCAGTACATTTTTATGGATATGACCGTAAAACTGCAGGTGTTTGAAGGACCTTTGGATCTGCTTTTACATCTGTTAGATAAGAACAAAGTGAATATCTATGACATCCCGATCGTTGAGATTACAAAGCAGTATATGGACTACATACGGGAAATGAAGCGGCATGATCTGAACGTGGTCAGCGAGTTCTTAGTGATGGCTGCCACACTGTTAGATATCAAGTCTAAAATGCTTCTTCCGGCACCACCGGAGGAGGAAGAAGAACAGGAAGACCCAAGAGCAGAACTGGTACAGCAGCTTTTAGAGTACAAGATGTACAAATGTATCTCCTATGAATTAAAAGACCGGCAGGTGGACGCACAAAAGGTCATGTTTAAGGTTCCGACGGTACCGCCGGAGGTGGCAGCATATGAAGAACCGGTAGATTTGGATGAGTTAGTCGGAGATACCACTTTAGCAAAGCTCAATGACATTTTTAAATCCATTATGCAGAAGAAACAGGATCGTATTGATCCGGTTCGCTCTAAGTTCGGCAGAATTGAAAAGGAACAGGTTTCTTTAGAAGATACCATGCATACATTAGAAGAGTATGCAAGGACGCATCGTTCCTTTAGTTTTAAGAATTTGCTAGAATCCAAAAGCGGGAAAATGGAAATTATCGTAAATTTTCTTGCAATCTTAGAATTGATGAAATTAGGCAAGATTTCGATTTCACAGGAGCATATTTTTGATGATATCCGCATTGAATCGAAAGTAGCCGCCTAAAAGTCTGGAGTGAGATGTATGAATTATGAAGCAGTGATAGAGTCGATTCTCTTTACAATGGGAGATTCCGTAGAGTTATCTAAGCTCGCGGAGGTTTTAGAACTGGATAAAAAAGAAGTGAAGGATATCATAGAACAAATGCAAAAGAACTACGAGGCAGAGGATCGCGGTATTACAATCACGGAGCTGGATGGAGCTTATCAGATGTGTACCAAGCCTCAGATGTATGACTACCTGATAAAAGTAGCAAAGCAGCCAAAGCATTACGCACTGACAGACGTATTGTTAGAGACGCTTTCAATTATCGCATATAAGCAACCGATTACAAGAGCAGAGATTGAAAAAATCAGAGGAGTCTCCTGTTCCCATGCAGTCAGCCGATTGGTAGATTACAATCTGGTTTGCGAGCTGGGGCGTTTAGATGCACCGGGGCGGCCACTCTTATTCGGAACAACAGAAGAGTTTTTAAGAACATTTGGAGTTTCTTCCATTGAGGAGCTGCCGATCTTAAATCAGGATCAGTTAGAGAACTTCAAGCGGGAAGCAGAAGAAGAAATGCAGATGAAAATGGATATCTAAAGGACAGACACAAACGTGTCTGTCCTTTTTTGATAAAAAATTCACAAATTAAAGGGAGGTAACACATGGAGAGAAGATTAACAGCAGGAGCACCAAAGCGTGAAGACACAACAACAGAACGTCTGATGCGGGAATTTGAGCAGCGCATTGTCGCAAGTCCTCCGGGGGTATGTCCGGTGGATATGCAGCTTTCATTTTTAAAAGTCTGTCATGCACAGACTTGTGGAAAATGTGTGCCATGCCGTGTAGGGCTTGGACAGTTAGAAAATCTTTTAGAGGATGTGTTGAACAACAGAGCAACATTAGAGACTTTACATCTCATAAAGGAAACAGCAAGGAATATTCAGGTGACCGCAGACTGTGCCATAGGTTTTGAATCTGCAAGGATGGTATTAGTCGGATTAGAGGGGTTCAAAGAGGATTACCTGTCTCATATCCATAATAAACGGTGTACGGCATCGTTTGAACAGCCGATACCATGTATCACGCTCTGCCCGGCGAAGGTAGATATTCCGGGTTATGTAGCACTGGTAGGAATGGGAAGGTATCAGGATGCAGTAAAACTCATCCGCAAGGATAATCCATTCCCGACCGCATGTGCATTGATCTGTGAGCATCCATGTGAAGCAAGATGCCGCAGAAATATGATCGACAGCTCGGTCAATATCCGGGGACTGAAACGTTTTGCAGTAGACCATGCAAGGGCAGATCAGGTCGAGGTACCAAAATGTGCCGAGGCTACAGGAAAGAAAATTGCCATTATCGGTGCAGGTCCAAGCGGATTGACTGCTGCCTATTTCTTACAGCTTATGGGACATCAGACGGTGGTATTTGAGGAAAAAGAGCAGCCGGGAGGAATGCTTCGTTACGGAATACCGAGTTATCGTTTTCCAAGAGAACGTCTGCAGGAAGATATCGATGCAATTTTATCTACCGGTGTGGATTTACGATGCAATATCGAAATTGGTAAGGATATCACTTATGATGAATTAAAACAGGAGTATGATGCAGTTTACATCGCAATCGGTGCTCATACCGATAAAAAATTTGAGGTAGAAGGTGCGGACAGTAAGGGTGTCATTTCAGCAGTAGATATGCTGAGAGATATCGGCTATGGAAAGTATCCTGATTTCAGAGGAAAAAGAGTTGTTGTAGTCGGCGGAGGAAATGTGGCGATGGACTGTGCCAGAACCGCAATGCGCTGCCATGCAGAAAAAGTCAGCATTGTATATCGCAGACGGCAAAAAGATATGACAGCGTTAGAAGCAGAAATCGAAGGAGCCATCGCAGAAGGAATTGAGCTTTTGACATTACAGGCACCGAAACGCGTAGAAGCAGATGAGAAAGGGAATGTTGCTGCACTCTGGACACAACCGCAAATCAGTGGTCTGTATGACAGTGCCGGAAGACCAAGTCCGAACAGAGCAAAAAAACCGGAAGAACGGTTAGGCTGTGATGTCATTTTAGTTGCAATCGGACAGGAAATCGATTCTGCACATTTTGAAGAATCCAACGTACCGGTAAAACGCCACCGTATTGTGGCAGATGAATTTGGGGCAGTGCCGGGAGAGGAAGGAATCTTTTCCGGTGGAGACTGTGTTTCAGGACCATCCACGGTCATTCGTGCCATTGCGGCAGGTAAAGCAGCGGCAGCAAATATCGATGAATATCTTGGCTTCCATCACGAAATGTCAACAGATGTGGAGATTCCACAGCCAAATCTTAGCGACAAGTTGCAGAGTGGACGGATCCATCTGACAGACAGAGAAGCTTGTGAACGTAAAAAAGACTTTGAAGGAGTGGAATACTCCATGAGTCTTGAAGAAGCAAGACAGGAATCAGCAAGATGTTTACGTTGTGATAAATTTGGATGTGGAGTGTTCAGAGGAGGCAGAGAGAGCATATGGTAAAATTATGGATAGATAATCAGGAAGTAAATGTAGAAAAAGGTACAACAATTTTAAATGCAGCAGCATCCGTAGGGATCAAGATACCGACCCTTTGTTTTTTGAAGGATTTAAACGAAATTGGTGCCTGCCGTGTCTGCATCGTAGAGATCAAAGGAAAAGATGCGTTAGTAGCTGCCTGTAATACCGCAGTAGAAGAAGGCATGGAGATCTATACGAACAGCAAACGTGTCATGAATGCAAGACGTACCAATGTCGGACTGATCTTATCCCAGCATGACTATCGCTGTGCTACCTGTGTCCGAAGCGGTAACTGTTCCCTGCAAAAATTAGCAAATGATTTAGATATCTTAAATGTTCCTTTTAAAGAAGAGTATGAGGAGCAGGAATGGGACATGGATTTTCCGCTGATACGTGATGCAAAAAAATGTATCAAATGCATGCGTTGTGTACAGGTCTGCGATAAGATCCAGGGAATGAAAGTCTGGGATATCATCAATACCGGAAAACGCACCAATGTAGGATTAAGGGAAGGAATGTCCATAGAAGACATCAACTGTGCATTATGCGGCCAGTGTATCACGCACTGTCCGGTTGGAGCTTTAAGAGAACGCGATGATCTAAATGAACTGGTTTATGCCATTGCAGATAAGAAAAAAGTTGTTGTGGCACAGATTGCACCGGCAGTCCGTGCAGCCTGGGGCGAACGGTTTGGTTTAAAACGGGAAGATGCAACGGTCAAACGGTTAGTAGCAGCCCTTCGAAGAACCGGGATCGACTATGTGTTTGATACGAACTTTACTGCGGATTTAACGATCATGGAAGAAGCAAATGAGTTCATCGAAAGACTGAAAAATAAAGACAAATACAAATTCCCGATGTTTACGTCCTGCTGTCCGGGCTGGGTACGCTTTGTAAAATATGAATATCCGGAGTTGCTGCCGAATCTTTCCACTGCAAAATCCCCGCAGCAGATGTTTGGAGCAATTGCAAAAACCTACTATGCACAGCAGTTAGGTGTGGAGCCGGAAGAAATCTACTGTCTGTCGATCATGCCATGTACAGCGAAAAAATACGAAAGCCAGATGGCGTGTATGGATGTGACGGGAACCGGACCGGACGTGGATTCTGTTATCACCACGAGAGAGGTAGGACGTCTGATCCGTGCAGAGCATATTCAGTTAGAGCATTTAAAAGAAGAGGAGTTTGATGAACCATTGGGATGCGGAAGCGGAGCTGCTGTTATCTTTGGTGCGACCGGCGGTGTTATGGAGGCGGCACTTCGGAGTGCCTACTACTTCTTAACAGGAGAAAATCCTGCACCGGATGCATTTAAAGTTGTCCGCGGACAGGATGGAGTCCGGGAAGCCGAGGTAGAGATCGCAGGCACAAAAGTAAGAGCTGCCGTAGTCAGTGGTCTTGGCAATACCAGACGTTTGATCGAGAGGATCAAAAAAGGCGAGGCAGAATATGACTTTGTAGAAGTCATGGCGTGTCCGGGCGGATGTGCCGGCGGCGGTGGCCAGCCGATCCATGACAATTTAGAACTGGCAAAAGAGCGTGGAGATGTCCTCTATGAACTGGATGCAGAAAACGAGATCCGTTTTTCCCATGAGAATCCGGCAGTACAGGAATTGTATCGCAGCTTTTTAGAAAAACCACTGTCTCATAAATCGCACGAGTTGTTACATACCGACCATTCTCTTGGCATATAGTAAATGGAAACGGTACGGAAAGAATGAGTTAAGTGAAAAAAAATCCATTCAAGCAAACGATGATCATCGTTCTATGCATCAGTCTGATCTTAACAAGTGTGGTGTTAGAGGTTTTTGCAAAAGAACATCAGGATAGTCTTGGACTCTATGCCAAGTCTGCCGTCTTAATGGATGCAGACAGCGGCAGAGTCCTCTACGGCAAAGAAGAAGAACAGTTTTTAGCAAATGCCAGCACCACAAAGATCATGACATGCATTCTGGCAATTGAAAGCGGCAGGTTAGACGAGACGGTAACCGTCAGTCAACATGCCGCGTCTATGCCAAAAGTCCATCTTGGAATGACAACCAAAGACACCTTCTTATTAAAAGACCTGCTCTATTCGCTGATGTTAGAATCACATAACGATTCTGCAGTTGCGATCGCCGAGCATGTTGGCGGGAGTGTGGAGAAATTTGCAGAGATGATGAACGAAAAGGCGAAAGAGTTAGGATGTGAACATACACATTTTATCACGCCAAACGGATTAGACGCAAAAGATGAAACAGGTTCTCATGGAACCACGGCAAAAGATCTTGCAACGATCATGAGCTACTGTATCAAAAACGATACGTTTTTAAAAATTACACAGACAAAACAGCATAGTTTTCAGAATGTAGAGAGAAGCCGGAATTTTACCTGTAATAATCACAATGCTTTTTTACAGATGATGGATGGCGCACTGTCCGGAAAGACCGGATTTACCGCGGATGCAGGCTATTGCTACGTCGGAGCCTTAAAAAGAGGGGAGCGGACATTTGTGGTATCACTGCTTGCCTGCGGCTGGCCGAATAACAAAAGCTATAAATGGGCAGATACCAGAAAGCTCATGGAATACGGTTTAGAGCATTATGAAAAGGTAAAAGTCAAAGCCAAACAAGAATTAGAGACGGTCCCTGTCATAAACGCCGCTGACAACTCCTATGATCCTGACAAAGAGATTCTGATGCCGGTTCGGGTAAAAGGAAAGGATCTTCGGGTTTTAAAAGACAAGGAAGAAAAAGTGACCGTAAAATGCACGACAAAGAAAGTATTGCAGGCACCGGTCAAAAAAGGAACGGTGATCGGAAAAGCAGAGTACTATATCGGAGAGGAAAAAGCAGTATCTTATCCGATCGTTGCGATGGAAAATGTATCCGCAAGAACGCCACGGTGGTATCTGCAGTGCGTCTTAGAAAAGTTTCTGTTTTAAAATTCGTCAGATTGGAAAAAATGTCTATTCAAATTAGTGAAAAATTTAACAAATTACTATTGAAATATTGTATTAAAAGTAATACAATTAGCATAGCGAAATTTTTTAAAAATTTTCAATACATAGATGGAGGGCTAATAAATGAGTAGCACAAAGAATAGCTTAGCAATGCAACGAATTGCCAAGTTACTGGATGAGAACAGTTTTGTAGAGCTTGGTTCTCTCGTAACTGCACGAAGCACAGATTTTAATCTGACTGCAGATAAGACTCCTTCTGACGGAGTAATTGTCGGTCACGGATTAATCGATGAAAACCTGGTATTTGTATACAGCCAGGACGCTTCCGTGTTAGGTGGAACAATCGGTGAAATGCACGCAAAGAAAATTGCTTCTGTTTATGACATGGCAATGAAGATGGGTGCACCGGTCATTGGTCTTTTAGACTGTGCGGGTGTCCGTTTACAGGAATCTGTAGATGCATTGGAAGGAATGGGTCAGATTTATGCAAAACAGACAGCAGCTTCCGGTGTTGTACCACAGATCAGTGCCGTATTCGGCAGCTGTGGAGGTGGACTTGCCGTTGCATCCGCATTATGTGACTTCACTTACATGGAGACAGAAAAAGGAAGACTTTTCGTAAACTCTCCGGATGCCATTGCAGACAACAACGTATCGAAATGCGATACAGCAAAAGCTGACTTCCAGGCAGCAAACACAGGTGTTGTAGATGCAGCCGGAACAGAGGATGAGATCCTTGCTGAGATCCGCGAATTAGTAACCATTCTTCCGGGATGCAACGAGGAGAGCGGACGTGTGGACGAGTGTACGGACGATTTAAACCGTGCATGTGAGAGCATGGAATCCATGAAAGGTGATCCAAGATACTTCCTTTCTGAAATTGCAGATGACCATAACTTTGTAGAGACAAAGAAAGGTTATGCAAAAGATATGGTAACAGGATTCATCAAATTAAACGGAATTACCGTTGGTGCAGTAGCAAACGCTACCGTAATGCATGATGAAAACGGAAACAGGACAGAGGAATTTGAAGCAGCATTAACCGCACAGGGATGCGAAAAAGCAGCAGACTTTATCCAGTACTGTGACGCATTTGATATCCCGGTACTTTCCATGACAAATACAACAGGATTTAAAGCGACTTCATGTTCTGAAAAACGTCTTCCAAAGGCACTTGCCCGTATGACATACGCATTTGCCAATGCAACAACTGCAAAGATTAACTTCATTACAGGAGATGCATTCGGAAGTTCTTATGTAATGATGAACTCAAAATCTCTTGGAGCAGATTTAGTCTATGCATGGCCGGATGCAAAAGTCGGCATGATGGATGCAAAATCGGCAGCTAAGATCATGTATGCAGATGCTTCCGCAGATGTCTTGGACGAAAAGGCAAAAGAATATGAAGCATTACAGTCAAATGTGGAAAATGCTGCAAGAAGAGGATATATTGATCTGATCATCAACCCTGCAGATACAAGAAAATACTTAATCGCAGGATTTGAGATGTTATTTACAAAAAAAGTAGAAGGGCCGATGAAAAAACACGGAGCGAAATAGAAAGGTGAAGTTTATGAAGAAGAAAATATTGCTGATGGTAAGTGTGTGTCTGATGATACTCGGACTTACAGCATGCGGAAAAACGGATCCTAAGTCTGTCGATTACAATGGCTATACATATGACCAGTTAAAACAGGTGACACAGAATACCGTTGCTACATTGGTAAATATGACTGATGAGCAGAAGACTGTGTACGAAGCCAGTGATGACGAAATGACAAAGAACATCGTTACCAGATGGGAGGATGCTACTTCCGGTGTTGGTTCTTATGTAGAACTCGGTGATTTCAAAATTACAAAATCAGGAAAGACACTGACATGTGAACAGACCATTGAGTTTGAAAAACGTGAAGTAATTTTGACTTATGTATACACTTACTATTCTATGGAAGTGGAAGATGTAACAATTGATAAGGTTTACTCACTTGGTGAAAAGATGAGCAAGGCCGGTATGAATACACTCATGGGAATGGGAACTGTATTTGCAGTATTGATCTTAATCAGCTTAGTTATTTCCTGCTTCAAGATCTTCCCATATCTTGAAAGCAAGAAAAAAGCAGGACAGACCGAAAATGCTGTAAAAGAGACAGTACAGGATATTCCGGCAGAACAGCAGGATAACACAGAACTGATCGCTGTTATCGCTGCAGCAATTGCAGCATCCACAGGAACATCTACAGATGATTTTGTAGTGCGTTCCATCAAGAGAAGATATTAATCGCAAATTTAGGAGGAAATTAAGATGAAAAGCTATACAATTACCGTAAATGGAAATGTTTATGATGTTACTGTAGAAGAAACAGGAGCAGCAGCACCTACAGCAGCTCCAAGAAAAGCCGCTCCAGCAGCAGCAGCACCGGCAGCAGCTCCGGCAGCAGGCGCAGGAAGTGTTAAGATTGAAGCAGGTGCAGCCGGAAAAGTATTCAAAATTGAGGCAGAACCTGGCACAGCCGTTAAGAGAGGCGATGCGATCTTAGTATTAGAGGTAATGAAAATGGAGACTCCGGTTGTTGCACCACAGGACGGAACTGTTGCAAGCATTGAAGTTGCAGTTGGAGATCATATTGAAGCAGGTGCATTACTTGCAACCATGAATTAAGAAAGCCAGGAGGATTAATTATGAGTTACGTAGGAGAAACAATGTCAAACCTCCTGCACCAGACAGCATTTTTGAATCTGACATGGGGCAACTTTGTTATGATTGCCGTAGCATTTTTATTCCTGTTTCTGGCAATCAAGAAAGAATATGAGCCATTACTGTTAGTTCCGATCGCATTTGGTATGTTGCTGGTAAATATCTATCCGGATATCATTATCAGCCCGGAAGAGGCAAGTAACGGCGTAGGTGGTTTGTTACACTATTTTTATATCTTAGATGAGTGGTCAATATTACCGTCTCTGATTTTCCTCGGAGTCGGAGCAATGACAGACTTTGGACCGCTGATCGCGAATCCGATCAGTTTCCTGCTCGGAGCAGCAGCACAGTTCGGTATTTTCTCAGCTTACTTCCTTGCAATCCTGATGGGATTCAATGATAAGTCAGCAGCCGCAGTATCCATCATCGGTGGAGCCGACGGTCCGACTTCCATTTTCCTTGCAGGAAAACTTGGACAGACAGGTCTGTTAGGACCAATTGCGGTGGCAGCATATTCCTATATGGCATTAGTGCCGATCATTCAGCCACCTGTTATGAAATTATTCACAACGAAAAAAGAACGTGCGATCAAAATGGAGAATTTAAGACCGGTTTCTAAATTAGAGAGAATCTTATTCCCTGTTATCGTTACTACAATTGTATGTTTAATCCTTCCTACCACAGCACCGTTAGTTGGTATGCTGATGTTAGGTAACCTGTTCCGTGAGTCCGGAGTAGTACGTCAGTTAACAGATACTGCATCTAACGCATTGATGTATATCGTAGTTATCTTACTTGGTACTTCCGTAGGAGCTACCACAAGTGCAGAGGCATTCTTAAATATTACAACCATTAAGATTGTAATTCTCGGACTTGTAGCTTTCGTATTTGGTACAGCAGCAGGTGTACTTTTCGGTAAAGTATTATGCTGGGTTACAAAAGGTAAGATCAATCCATTGATCGGTTCTGCCGGTGTATCTGCAGTACCTATGGCTGCTCGTGTATCCCAGAAGGTTGGAGCAGAAGAGGACCCGACGAACTTTTTACTTATGCATGCAATGGGACCAAACGTTGCCGGTGTTATCGGTACAGCCGTTGCTGCCGGAGCATTTATGGCTATTTACGGAATCTAATAATGATACCAGAAATTCGGATTTTTCCCGGCTTTCTATAGTGAAACCGGGAAGTCCGGATGAACTAAATAAATAAGGAGAACAATTATGGCAGAAATTGAAAAAAAACCTGTTAAAATTGTGGAAACCATTCTGCGTGATGCACATCAGTCCCTGATTGCAACCCGTATGACAACAGAGCAGATGCTTCCAATCGTTGATAAACTTGATAAAGTAGGCTACCATGCAGTTGAGTGCTGGGGCGGTGCTACTTTCGATGCAAGCCTTCGTTTCCTTCATGAGGATCCGTGGGAAAGACTTCGTAAATTACGTGCAGGATTCAAGAACACAAAGCTGCAGATGCTTTTCCGTGGCCAGAACATTCTTGGATACCGTCCATACGCTGATGATGTAGTAGAGTATTTTGTTCAGAAATCTCTGGCAAATGGTATCGATATCATCCGTATTTTCGACTGTATGAATGACCTTCGTAACCTTCAGACTGCTGTACATGCTGCAAACAAAGAGCATGGCCATGCACAGGTTGCTCTTTCCTATACACTTGGTGATGCGTATACTCTTGAGTACTGGACAAGCATTGCAAAACGTATTGAGGAAATGGGTGCAGACTCTATCTGTATCAAAGATATGGCCGGCCTTCTTCTTCCATATAAGGCAACTGAGCTTGTTACAGCCCTGAAAGAGACTGTTAAGATCCCGATCGATCTTCATACACATTACACCTCTGGTGTAGCTTCCATGACTTACTTAAAAGCTGTTGAAGCTGGTGTTGATATCATCGATACTGCAATGTCTCCATTTGCACTGGGTACTTCCCAGCCTGCAACTGAGGTTATGGTTGAGACCTTCAAAGGCACTCCATATGATACCGGATTTGATCAGCAGCTTCTTGCTGAGATCGCAGACTACTTCCGTCCAATGCGTGACGAGGCTCTTGAGAGCGGCCTTCTGAATCCGAAGAACCTTGGCGTAAACATCAAGACTCTTCTGTATCAGGTACCAGGTGGTATGTTATCCAACCTTACTTCCCAGCTGAAAGAGCAGCATGCAGAAGACAAGTTCTATGATGTTCTTGAGGAAGTTCCGCGTGTACGTAAAGACCTTGGTGAGCCGCCGCTTGTTACTCCGTCTTCTCAGATCGTTGGTACACAGGCTGTATT
>OLPA01003004.1_pt1 | contig 11926 bp, 10 predicted proteins | sample 1672811 | NCBI WGS metagenome assembly OLPA01 (sample SAMEA3136726, study PRJEB25190) | human gut metagenome | biome: human gut; feature: human-associated habitat; material: faeces | place: Austria | collected 2013
GGAGCTTGAGGATGGAAGCGGGGCAGGACGGGTCGACGTCGCCTTCAAGCATTGCCTTGATTGCGTTTGCCTTTGCCTTGCCGTTTGCAACCAGCAGTACACTTCTTGCATTGAAGATGGTGCCGATACCCATGGTCACTGCCTGGGTGGGAACGTCCTCAATCTTTGCGAAGAAACGGGAGTTTGCTTGGATGGTTTCGTGTGTAAGGTCGACCTTATGCGTGCCCATGATGAAGCGGTTGGTCGGCTCATTGAAACCGATGTGACCGTTTCCGCCGATGCCGAGAAGCTGGAGATCGACTCCGCCGGCAGCTGCGATAGCCGCATCGTATTCCTTACCTTCAATCTCAACGTCCTTTGCGAGACCGTTCGGGACATGGGTGTTTTCCTTTTTGATGTTGATGCCGTAGAAGAGATTGTGCTCCATGAAATAACGGTAGCTCTGGTCGTTGTCACCGGAAAGTCCTTTATACTCATCCAGGTTTACAGATGTGATCTGTGAGAAATCAAGGTCACCTTTGTTATACCATTCAATGAGCTGTTTATATAATCCGACCGGTGTAGAGCCTGTTGCCAGTCCAAGAACTGCGTTTGGTTTCATAATAATCTGGGCAGACATGATATTAGCTGCTTTTCTGCTTACGTCCTGATAATCTTTACCTACATAAATAATCATAGTTTTCTCCTTTTTTGCGTGTCATCTGACACTTCCGATTTGTTATAAACTCATTATAATTCCCGTTGGTTCTATTTTCAACGAATGTATTGTTTTTAGAATCTTCTTTCATTTTTTATTATTTTGAGCCATTTTGCAGTTCGGTTTTTAAAGCTTGCCGAAATTACTTTCCTTGTTTATATTTTTCATGAAAATATTTACATTCTCCTTGTGAAACAAATTCTACAATGTTATAGTAATCTATAGCAATTCCACCATACAGAAAGGATTCCATATGTCATTAAACAAACATAAAATTATTCCTTTAATTGAATCTTATTACCATACATTCACTCCGCTGGAAAGAACAATCGCCGATTTCTTTATTCATAATACTGAAGAGCAGGATTTTTCTTCCAGAAATATTTCCGGGCTCCTTTATGTATCTGAAGCTTCACTTTCACGTTTCGCCCAGAAATGTGGATTTCACGGATACAGAGAATTTATTTATGAGTATAAGCAGAGCCTGGCACCAGGTCCCGAAGAAAATATTCCGAATTTTGAAGTATCGGAATTTAATACTTATCAGGAACTTCTGAATAAATCTAACGCTCTGCTGGACAAAGCGCAGATCACACGGATCACAAATCTGTTGGTTTCTAAATCTCGTGTTTATGTTTACGGAAGAGGCAGTTCCGGTCTCGTAGCTCAGGAGATGAAGCTTCGTTTCATGCGTATCGGACTGAATATCGAAGCAGTTACAGACAGTCATATTATGAAGGTGAATTCTGTTATTCTGGATGAGAACTGTCTGGTCATCGGTATCAGTGTCAGCGGACAGACGGATGATATTATCTCTTCTCTGAAGGCTGCACATCAGCACGGAGCTTATACACTTCTTATGACCGCAAGACAGGACAAATCCTATCAGGACTTCTGCGATGAGACGCTCATCTTCGCAAGCATGGAACATCTGGAATATGGAAATATCATTTCCCCACAGTTCCCCATTTTGCTGGTTCTGGATGTACTTTATGCACATTATCTGCAGATTGACAGGAGCAAAAAAGAAGCTCTGCATGAATATACGATACAGACACTTCAGCCATTTCTGATTAAATAATTCTGATATGCAGGAAACATTCCCGATACTATCCACTGCCAAAATAGCCATAGAAAATCCCTCTTAAGAAGATTTTGGTTATTTACCTTGTCTACTTAAGAGGGATTATTTTTATTTATTGTCTTTTACAAGACGGATCACATTCCATGATGCTTTATGCAGCATACTTGTCAATTCTCCATTGTCCATTGTTGTCTGCTGTGTTGTCTTTGGTTTTACATTTTCCTGTCCGAAAGCATTGACTACCTTCAGGTCATCGCTTTCAAGTACGATATGCTCAGCAACTCTGTAGCCTTCGAAGCTTCTTACATCTGTATTAAGAACAACATCCTCTTTCAGATTTCTGTTTACTGCAAAGACAGTAACTTCTTCTTTCTCTTCATTGTAAACAGCAACTGCTTCGATATCTGTGATGCTTCCATGTCCGCTTGTCTCATGCTCTGTGGAAGAGATCACCGGCTGGAGTGCAACACCGCGGCCATATTTGGAGGCATGCATAAACGGATAGAAAATTGTCTGTTTCCAGGAGCCGCCTCCGTTGGGGTCAGTCATGATCGGAGCGATAACATTAATAAGCTGTGCAAGGCATGCTACTTTTACTCTGTCAGAATGACGGATCAGAACAATCAGCATCAGCCCTACCAGCAGGGCATCCTCGAAGTTATAAATATCCTCAAGAAGCGGCGGCGCTATCTGCCACGGATGATTCTCTGTGATATCATTGTCAGCAGCATTTGAATGATACCATACATTCCACTCATCAAAGCTGAGGTACATATTCTTTTTGCTGCGTTTTTTCGCTTTTACATAGTCGCAGGTTGCGATGATGGTGCGGATAAATTCGTCCATGTCATCGGATTTTGCAAGGAAGTCGTTGCTGTCATCAGAACGGTTTCCATAGTATGTATGAAGGGATAAATAATCTACATAATCATAAGTGTGGCTCAGTACATGATCTTCCCAGAGTGCGAAGGTCGGCATATCTTTGTTGGAACTTCCGCATACAACGAACTCGATAGACGGATCGATGAGTTTCATTGCTTTGGCTGTTTCTTCTGCCAGTCTTCCGTACTCATCCATAGTCTTGTGACCGATCTGCCACGGACCGTCCATTTCGTTTCCGAGACACCATGTTTTGAATCCGTATGGATCTTTCTGTCCGTGTTTGATACGGAGATCACTGTATTTGGTTCCGCCCGGATGGTTGCAGTATTCCAGAAGGTTGCAGGCATCTGTGATTCCTCTTGTTCCGAGATTGACTGCCATCATCACTTCTGAATTGGCTGCGTCTGCCCATTTCTTAAATTCATGAAGTCCTACTTCGTTCTTTTCCAGACTTTTCCATGCAAGTTCCAGTCTGTGAGGTCTTTCCTCAACCGGACCTACGCTGTCTTCCCAGTAAAAGTTGGATACGAAGTTTCCGCCCGGATAACGTACGATCGGCACGTCCAGTTCTTTTACCAGATCAATAACATCTTTACGGAATCCGTCAGCATTGGAAAGCGGATGTCCCGGCTGATAAATTCCATCGTATACAGCTCTTCCCAGATGTTCAATAAAGGAACCGTAAATTCTTTTGTCGATTTTGGAAATGGAGAATGCTTTGTCCACTACCATTTTTGCCTGTTTCGCCATAATGTTTTTTGAACCTCCGTTCTTAAATTTAGTTTGAGAAATTAGTTTGTCGTTATATTATTTGAGCTGCCTCATAAGTAATGTCAAATGATCACCGGTTACAGTAACATTAATTTCAAAACTCAATGGGACAGCTCATTTTATATCATGTCAGCAAGTTACGATTTGAATATTTACAACTTTTGATCAACCCTTAACAGCACCGGATGTCATACCATCGATCAGGTATCTCTGGAAGATCAGGTAGATGATCAGGATTGGAAGAATACCGAACATGGAACCTGCGATCAGAAGATTGTAGTTATTTCCATAAGGTGTAAGCAGTGTATTCAGACCGATCTGCAGTGTAAATTTACTTGTATCACGGAATACCAGCATCGGCCATAACATATTGTTCCAGGATCCCATTGCACAAAGGATCGCCATGGATGCAAATGCCGGTTTGGTTATCGGCATCATAATCTTAACACTGATACCATACTCTGTGCATCCGTCGATTCTTCCTGCATCCAGAAGTTCTTTCGGAAGACTCTGCATGTACTGTTTAAAGAAGAAAATCGTCGACGCACCACATAGTCCGGGGAGAATAACACCGGCTCTTGTATTGATGATCCCAAGAGATGTAACCTCGTTGTACAGAGGAAGCATCAGGATTTCAAAAGGAACACACATAGTTGCGATTACCAGGAAGAATAAAAATCCCTGAAGTTTAAATTTGTACATGGTCAGACCGTATGCGATGAAGTAGCATACCAGCAGTGTCAGAACTACTGTGATCAGTGTCAGGATCAGACTGTTTTTATACCACATGAAATATTTTCGGGAATCCTCATTTCCGGAAAACAGGTATTTGTAGTTGTCCAGATGCATCTTGGAGAAATCAAGATTCAGGGACATACCCTTCATAACTACTTCACGGCCTTCCTGGAAGGAAGCGAAGAAACCTGCAAGAAGCGGGAATGCGATCAGCACACAGAGGATAGCGAAAAGCCCTGTGGATAATACAGACGCAACTTTATGATTTGATTCCATTGTCTTTGGCTGAGCTGCTGTTTTTGCCATATCACTTTTCCTCCTTCTTGAATGTTCCTGTTGCCACAAGCTGGACAACATTGATAGCCAGGGCAATGACCAGAAGCACCATACCTACAGCACACGCATAACCCATATCATTTTTCTCAATACCACGTTTATACAGATATCCTACGATAGTAAGACCAATGTTCTTCGGTGAGGAGTTACCATTCCACAACATGAAACTCTCAAGGAACATGGACAGACCGGCATATACGGAAATTGTAATAACATAGATGGTTGTCGGTTTCAGAAGCGGCAGTGTCACATACCAGAATTTCTGTTTTGCATTGGCACCGTCGATATCTGCTGATTCATAAAGAGATGTATCAATACTCTTTAAACCGGAAATAAAATACAGCATGTTAACACCTGTCCATCTCCACATACAGAGTAATAACAGAGCTATCCATCCGGTAGTCTTTGCTTTCAGCCATGGAATACTTGCATTTCCAAGCAAATGCATTAACTGGTTCATCTGTCCGTTATCACCTTCTGAGAACATCAGTCGGAATAACATACCGGAAATAACTACAGATGTAAGTGCCGGAATGTACATGATCACTTTCCATACGCCTTTGGCTTTGGTAAGACGGCTTTCCATCAGTACTGCAAGCATCATTGGGATTGGAATCAGCAGGAGCAGTGTCAGAAGCATGTATTCCACACTGTTAAATACAGCCGTCTTGAAGAACTTATCGGAAGCCAGTTTCTGGTAATGCTTCAGACCAACCCACTGAGAACCGCCAAAGGAAATATCCTGAAAACTCATTACAATACCACTGATGAGCGGATATAACCAGAATACCAGAAGGCTGATAACAAACGGAAGTACGAATACGTAGGGTGCCACCTTCTGAGAATAGAGTATCTTTTTCACTTTATTCACAATGAATTCCTCCTCTTCTAAAAATAGCGGTAACTTTTCAGCATCGCATGGAATCATGTTTTACTGAACAGTTACAGATAATTTCTTTTTTCTTATTACCATTATCCTGAAAAGAAATCAGACTCCACATCCTGTGAAAATCTCATTTCTCACCAGGATAACAGTAAAGGAGGTCAGGGAATGCGGTTCCCTGGCCTCCCATATCATTTCGGTCACTGCAGTAACCACTCTTTATTCACTTGATCAGTGAACCATTATCATTTTATTATTCACACTCAAAATCCAGATAATCCTGTGCATCCTGAAGTGCTTCTTCCACATCCATACCATCCTCTAATACATTGTTCAGAGTTGTTGTACACATGTAGTCGTTCAGTGTCGGAGAGTTCTTTGTTGTATAAACAGTTCCGATTGCATCATTTTCAGCAAGTTCATTCAGAACTTCGTATGGTTTTACGCGGAAGAATGTGTTATATGTATTGGACTCATCATAAGCAAACGCTTCATCAGACCATAAAGCTGTGTTGCAGACATCAAATCCAAGTTCATTCCAGATCAGGTTTTCACCTTCTTCAGAGCATTTAGCCCATGCAAGCCATTCAGCTGCAAGTTCAGGATTCTCACATTGATTTGTTACAACAGTACCTGTACCACCGATACCAACGGAGCATTTCTGTCCTTCTTCAAATACAGGGCATGTTGTGATGTCATATTTGCCTTCCATCTCCGGCATATAATCTTTGAAACGGCTCATGTACCACATAGCTTTTGGGAAGGAAGCAATTTTGCCATCCATGATGTTGGAGAAACCAGCTTCAAGGTCAACATGTCCGTCTGTGGATACCATTGCGATTCCATCATTTAACCAGTTCTGCTGCATTGTGAGCATTTCTTTTACAGAATCAAGCTGTACGTTTACAGTTCCGTCCGGGCCGCCTGTCCAGTCTTCACCGTTCTCAGCCATTGCAAGCCACATCCAGTCAACACCGCCTGTATCAACAGAAGTTAAGTACACTTCACCGTTGGAAGCTTCTTTTAACTCTTCACCAAGTTTGGTATAATCATCCCATGTCTTTACAGATTTGTAATCTAATCCGTAAGATTCAAGAAGATCTGCGTTCCAGTACATAACAGTTGCACCTACATGGAAAGGAACACCAAGTCTTGTTCCGTCAGCTTTTGAATAAACATCAAGTCTGGACTGTACCATTGTGTCTTCATATGGAGCAAGTGCATCATTCATGGAATACAGAGGACTGTCATCACCGGAATAGTTCGGGAACTGTCCGATTTCAATGTCGCAGAGGTCAGGAGCACCGGATCCTGCCTGTAAGGACATCATTAATTTGTTATGCATGTCAGAGTATGGATAAGTACTGAATGTCACCTGGATTTGTTTGTCCGGATTCTCTTCATTCCATTTCTCTACCATCTTGCCATAGAACTCGTTGTGCAGGTCTACGAATGACCACATCTCATACTTTGTTCCATCATCAGGACCTACGGTTGTTACTGCTGTAGGCTCTCCTTCAGCCGGTTCTTCGCTCTCAGCAGCTTCCTCTGTTGTGTCTTCTTCTGCAAAGACATTCACTGCCATACTCATGCTGGACACTGCCATAGCTGCAGTCATAAGTAACGCGAACAATTTTCTTCTCTTCATAAAAAGATCCTCCTTTTTTTGCATTTCTTTGCGCTCTTCCGGTTTCAATGATGCTATTGTACAATCTCCATAATTATTTCGTATTTTTTTAAAATATATAGTCCATCTTTTTGTTATGGTCATTTTGCACAACTTTTTTATTTTCAACTCCGGTTTATGTTGATATTATATAATTTATTCCTGTAAATGTCAATATATTTTTGATTTATTTTTATTATTTTAGTATTATCTAAAATAAATGTCTGATATTTATTCGTCAATCTATCCATTTTTTTGCTATTTTCCTATATTTTTTTAAGTAATTTTATGGTAAAATAACTAATCAAAACGTATTTTACTAAAAGTTCTTATTTAGTGTTATATGCCTGTAAATACAGTCAAAAGGAGGTTTTTACATGAAATCCTGTTCTGTTTCCGATGGTCTCGCCATCTTCAAAGCTCTCGGTTCCCCTGTCCGTGTACAGATCTTGCGTCTGATTCAGGAAAAAGAAGGTCTGAACATTAAGCAAATTGCACAAAGCCTGAAAATCCCTGTTACAACCCTGTCCCCTCACCTTAATCTTCTGGCTGAAGCCGGGCTGATAGAATTCAGGGATGAATCTCTCACACACGGAACACAGAAACGCTGCTATTTTATAAAAGACTGGGATCAGCTTCTGGTAAATATGGCGCTTTCCGGTCCTGATCTGCAGATTTACAGTGCAGAAATCGGCGTGGGACATTTTTCTGATTTCTCGGTAACCCCCACCTGTGGTATGGCAACTTCTACTTCTTTTGTAGGACAGTTGGATCAGCCACGGTATTTCATACACCCAGGCAGCCGCCAGGCAAGGATCGTCTGGTTCACCACCGGATATCTGGAGTATATACTGCCCAATTTCATCCCTGATCACAGCGTGATTGAAGAACTTACAGTTTCCTTTGAGATCAGTTCCGAAGCCCCCCGGTTCTGCGATGTATGGCCTTCGGATATTACCTTTTCCCTGAACGGTGTGATCCTCGGCACCTGGACCAGCCCTGGAGATTACGGGGACCGCAGAGGAAAATACAATCCTTCCTGGTGGTTTTCTTTTCTGAATCAGTATGGTTTGCTGAAAAAACTGACGATCACCCCTGAAGGCACTTTTCTGGACGCAGAAAAGCTGTCTGATGTTTCCACCAGACAGCTTGCACTCACTGATCAGTCTGTTATGAAATTTCGTTTTTCTGTTTTGCCGGGCGCCAAACATCCCGGCGGGTGTACTCTTTTTGGTGCAGGTTTCGGAGATTATAACCAGCATATACGGATTACCATCGGTTATCATCCCGAAAACATCTGATTTCTCCGCCTGACTTCAGATTTATATACTGCTCCTGATACTCCCACAGCCATTTATGGCAACAGATATTTCACGCCCCATATAGTTTCATTATTGTCACCCTTAGCGCTGAAGCACATCGTATCATTGCCTGCCTCATCGGTCATTTTCAGGACAACTCCTGTATAAGTATTTTCACCGAGAGTCACATCAATATATGGTGTGCCTTCTTCTGCTTCCCATTTGCCTTTCAGTTCTTCTCCGGCAACTGTTCCGTCTGCATTAAGCTGAATCTTCTGCGGTTTATGTACCTTGTCCGAAATATCCGTACCATGATTTACCAGATAAAAAGTACCCTGGATTTCATCTCCGGAATATCCATCCTCTTTCAATGTCTCGCCGTCTGTGGCAAATGGCGCAGCAACCAGCCATCCGTCTTTTGTGCGGAACAGCTGATGTACACGAGGCTCATGAAGTTCTCCGGTTTTAGCAAAACGCTGATGATAGACCAGGTATAATTTACCATCTTCATCTTCAAATGCAGTCTGTCCGCCTGGTGCCATATAGGTCTGAGTAAGACTTGGAAATGTATAATTTCCCATCATTTTCAGTCCATGATCTTTATGCTCCACAAATAAATACATATCCTTCCCTGCTGCATCTGTATAAGTTCCGTCTACAGTGTCACAGCGGAAGAGACGCATCTGATAACCTCCTTTTGCCTGCAGATTTCCATAGGACAAAAACAGATAATAATATCCACTGGTCTCATCATACATAATATGCGGACCTTCGATGGAGTTGTGATAACCACCGAGAAGTTTCTTGCCATAATAGCTGTCCACATGATTTTCTTCGTCTGCTTCCGGATAAATCGGATAGCCGGTCTCTTCATCAATTTCAATCAGAAAAATACCGCCGGACCAGGAGCCATAGACCATCCACATACGCCCGTCTTCATCATAAAAAACATCCGGGTCAATACAGTTTGGCCAGTTATTATTGTCATAAGACGCTGCTGTATATGGCCTTGGGTCTGTTCCCATCAGTTCTTCGATATTACTTTCCTTAACATCATGATAGCTATAACCAGAGTACAGGAATGTATCCTCATAGTGATACGGACCTTTAATATCGTCTGCTGTTGCAAAGCAGATATTGGATTTCACATAAGAAGATGTGGTGCAGAAATACATCACATATTTTCCCATTTTTTTGTTATAGATGACATCCGGCGCCCATACGGAATAACCACCTTCCTCGTTCTTTCCTACATAAGTAAACGCTGCCGGATCGCCGTCTTCTTCTCCGTCAAAAAGATTGTCAAACAGCTTATTCTCTGCATTGACCCCGGAGGAAAAACCGGTCCAGTTTCTCAGATCTGTGGACTTCGCAGATTCCATATGGGAGCCAAAGATATAGTAAGTGTCATTGTCTTTGATGACAGATGGATCATGCACGGAAGCTCCGGCAGTAAAGCCACCTTTCTTAATCTTGCTCTCAATATCATCTGCGCCTGCTGTTTCTTTTTCGTTTGCCGCATCTGTTGTCTCTGCTGTGCCATCAGCAGCTTCCGCAGCATATATACTCTGTGCTCCGAGAAGCATCATTCCTGTCAGCCCCAGGATCATTCCCCATTTTTTTCTCATACCAGTTCTCCTGTTTTCCAAATATTATCCCATCTCAGGTTACATTAATCTTCGTAAGAAAATATCGGTGCACCCGTTTTTTCATCCCAGCGGATTTTCATCAGCATGGCATGACGGTTTGGATTGTACAGCGGATTCCCTTCAATCTCTGCTTCTGTTCTCGCATGATAAACCATGACCGGATTTCCTTCTTCGTCTTCAGTGAAGGAATTATGCCCCGGTCCATAGATTCCTCTGGACTCATCTGTACGAAGAACCGGATAACGTTCTTTTGTCCAGGATTTCGGGTCAAGAAGATCAGAATCTTCATCTGCTGTAAGCATTCCCATGCAGTATGCAGCACCTGTCTCAGATGCAGAATAGGTAAGATAAATCCTGCCGTCATGATGAATAACTGCCGGTCCTTCATTCACCCAGAAACCAACTCTTTCCCAGTCATAATCCGGTGAAGTGAGAAGTACCTGAACGGTTTTCAGTTTATACGGAGTTTCCATTTCGCCAATATAAAGGTTGGAAATCTGCTTGCCGACCCCTACCTTCTCAGCCCATACATAGTAATGTTTTCCTTTGTTTTCAAATACTGTTGCATCCAGAGAGAAAGCTTCAAAAGAAAATTCATCTGCATCCGCACGTCCCATTTTGCCTTTCTCTGTCCAGGCTCCTGTAAGCGGATCTGTATCTGCACATTCCAGCACATAAGGGCGGATTGCCCAGATATCATCTTTATCTCCGCCCGCAAAATAGATGTACCATTTTCCGTCCAGATAATGAAGCTCCGGCGCCCAGATATGTTCGCTCATGATTCCTTCTTTGTGTTTCTCCCAGACTGTCACTTCTTCCGCATCTTTCAGTCCTGCCAGAGTTTCGCTTCTTCTCAGTACAATCCGGTCATAGGCCGGTATGGATGCTGTAAAATAATAGTTTCCGTCTGTGTGGCGATAAACATATGGATCTGCTCTCTGCAGAATCCATGGCTCATTATACTTAACAACCTTTGGCAATCACGAATACGATTACCGTTCAAAGGGTCTGGCGAATATGCTGAAGGCAGCTGTAAAATCCGGTGAGACATTGCCCGCGCTGGTTGTCTGCAATGTGGATTGGGACAGTATGGAACAGGCTGGATTAAGTGATGGACAGCAGCAGATTCAGTCCGCTTTTGAAACATACGGTGTGAAAGATTACGTTGTGCTTCAAAAGGGAAATGTAAAAATTGCAGTGGTAGGTGTCTTTGGAAAAGACGCTTTGAAATGCGCACCGACATGCGAACTGATCTTTAAAGATCCAGTGGAGGCTGTTAAGCAAACCGTAGAAGAAATCAAGAAGAATGAAGATGTCGATATGATTGCCTGCGTGTCTCATGGCGGTACGTGGGAGGATGAGTCGAAGTCGGAGGATGAAATCCTCGCAAAAGCAGTGCCGGATATTGATCTGATCATCAGTGGACATTCGCATACGGAGCTGAAAACAGCCATTTGCCATGGCAATACATACGTTGTTTCCTGTGGTGAATACGGAAGAAATCTCGGTTCCCTGTCGATGACACAGAAAGCGGACGGCCGATGGGAGCTGACAGATTATACGTTGATTCCGGTGTCTTCGGATGTTGAGCCGGATCAGGCAACGCAGGAAAGAATCAATGCATTAATGGATACGGTGGATACGAACTACCTTGCTGATTTTGGTTATACAAGAGAAGAAGTGCTTGCAGAAAATGCGGTGGAATTCAACAGTCTGGATGAAATGGGGACAAAGCATGAAGAGCTGAATCTCGGTGATATCATGTCTGATGCGTATATTTATGCTGTCGAAAATTCAGAGTATTTTGATGGCGATCCGGTAGATGTAGCCGTTGTTCCAAGTGGTACGGTGCGAGACACTTATACAAAGGGTAACCTGACAGTTGAAGATATTTTCAATTCATTTTCATTAGGTATCGGCAA
>OLPA01003017.1_pt1 | contig 11885 bp, 11 predicted proteins | sample 1672811 | NCBI WGS metagenome assembly OLPA01 (sample SAMEA3136726, study PRJEB25190) | human gut metagenome | biome: human gut; feature: human-associated habitat; material: faeces | place: Austria | collected 2013
AAGCCGTTTGACGGCGGCTTATCCCGTTTGAGGCGGGCCTTGCCCCCTCAAGCTCCCCCGCGGCTCCGTTGTTTTCGCTTTGCAAGCGTTTTTTGACAGTCACAGCCGTTTTTCCGGCCTCCGCCGCAGTTTGCTGCGGAAGGCCTTTTTCCTCTTTCCAATGCCCCTGTGCTGCTTTGTTTACAGAAGCGGCGCGATGACCTTCATAATCACCCCCGCCAGCTTTACGGTCCATTTTTCCCCCCTGGCGCTCTGGCGGGTGACGCTGCGGCACTGCTCCTGGGTTTTCAGGAAATCCCGCTCGATATCCTCCAGGCAGGCGGCCCCGCTTATGTAGGCGGCGCACTCAAAATGGTGGTAAAGGCTACGGTAATCCAGGTTGATGGTTCCCACCACCGCCTCCTTCCCGTCGCAGACAAAGACCTTGGCATGAACAAAGCCCGGCGTATATTCGTAAATTTTCACGCCTGAGCGCAGGAGCTTGTCGTAATGGGTCTTTGCCAGGGCGTAGGGCAGCTTTTTATCGGGAATGCCCGGCAGGATCAGGCGCACGTCCACCCCCCGCTCCGCGGCGAAGCGCAGGGCCGTCTCCATCTCTCCGTCCAGGATCAGATAGGGCGTCATAATATGCACATAGTTCTGCGCCCGGTTCAGCAGGTCCATGTAAACCCATTCGCCCACCCGCTCATCGTCCAGCGGGCAGTCCCCATAGGGGATCACATAGCCTTTTACCGGCTTCTCCTCCGCCGGCGCCGCCTCCGGAACGCTGAATTCCGGCTGCTTCTCCCCCACGTTCCACATCTGCTGGAACATCAGCTGGAAGCTCTCCGCCGCCCTGCCCTCAAGCATCAGCGCCGTGTCCTTCCAGTGCCCGAAGCGCTCCCGGCGGTTGATGTACTCGTCCGCCAGGTTCACCCCGCCCGTAAACGCCACCCGGCCGTCGATCACCAGGATCTTCCTGTGGTCCCGGTAATTGTAATGGGTGGATACAAAGGGCGTCAGCGGGGCGAAGATCTTGCACTTTATGCCCAGCTCCTTAAGCCGCCGGGGATAATCGTGGGGCAGCAGGGCAATCTCGCAGGTCCCGTCGTACATCATGCGCACTTCCACGCCCTCCGCCGCCTTCCGGGCCAGGATCTCCAGGACTCTTCCCCACATGAGCCCCTCGTCCACAATGAAAAATTCAAGGAAGATGTACTTCTCCGCCCGTTCGAGCTGTTCCAGCAGGACGGGGAACATATCGTCCCCCAGGGGGAAATATGTGAGCTTCGTGCCCTTGTATACCGGGTGGCAGCCGGTGCGCCGCAGATATCTGGCAAGGCCTGCGGCCTCGGGTTTTTCCCGCTCGAAGTCAGCCAGGACCTCCTCGTCCTGGCTGAGCTGTTCCCGCGTGTTGCAGCTAAGCCAGATAAAGCGGTCCCTCAGCAGCCTGTGGCCAATGTCGCTCCTGGTATAGAGCAGAAGCAGGGCCCCGAACGCCGGCATCAGCATGATGACCACAAGCCAGGTAAGCTTGGAGGTGGGATCAATGCCGCTGTTTATGAGGTAGAGCACCATTCCCGTGCAGAAGACTCCGGCTATTAAATAATAGTGCGGCATGAAATCCAGAAAATAAAGCTGCATTACAACAAGCAGCCCTAGCTGGAGCAGCAAAAGCAGGATTATCATGCCCATACGGCTGAAAAGGAGGCGAAAAAGCCCTTTACGGCCCTTTTTAAGCAGCTTAAGCCCGCCGCTCTCCTGGATGTATCCGTCTGTCGGCTTCATACTGCGCCCCTCCTTGACTGTATTGACAAGCAATGCTATTATTATCCATAATAATACCGCCTTTTCCCCCTCCCGTCAAGCTGAGGGGGAGGGCTTGAATCAGGTGAAAAGATGCCTTTTGTTATTCTCCTTGCCGCCCTCGCACTTGCCGTCCTGCTTCTGGTTCCGGCCTCTTTCCGCGTGGCCTTTTACAATCCGATTCCCCGCCGGGAGGATCCGAGACATATCCCAAGCGCCGAGCAGTATCAGCGCCACAAGGACCGGATCCTGGAGCTGATCGACGCTTTTGACGCCATTCCCTACGAGGCCCTGAGCATCCGTTCCCAAGACGGGCTCAGGCTCTTCGGCCGCTATTACCATGTGCGGGACGGGGCGCCCATCCTGATAGAGGTGCACGGTTATCACGGTACCGCCCTGCGGGATTTCTGCGGCGGCAATCTGCTGGCCCGCGCCGCCGGGTACAACACACTGGTGATCGACCAGCGGGCCCATGGGAAAAGCGAGGGGAAGATCATTTCCCTGGGCATAAACGAGCGGGAGGACTGCCTGCTCTGGGCGGAATACGCCGCCGGGCGCTGGCCCGGCGTGCCGCTGATCCTTTCGGGCGTCTCCATGGGCGCGGCCACGGTGCTCATGGCCTCCTCCCTGCCCCTGCCGGAGAGCGTCCGGGGCATCATGGCGGACTGCCCCTATTCCGCCCCCGATAAAATAATCCGCAAGGTCTGCGGCGACAAGGGCGTGTCCGGCCGCTTCTTCGGCGCCCTTATCGCGCTGAGCGGCCGGGTTTTCGGCCGCTTCGATATCCGGAGCGCTTCCCCTCTGGAAGCCGTGAAGCAGGCCCGGGTTCCCATTCTGCTTATCCACGGGGAGGACGACCATTATGTCCCCTGCTCCATGAGCGCCGAGATCGCCGCCGCCTGCGCCTCCCCCGTCCGGCTGGAAACCTTTCCCCATGCCGGCCATGGCCTGAGCTATATGGAGGACGAGGCCCGCTACGCCCGCATCTTCTCGGAATTCATGGCGGAGCTGAAGCGGGAATGAGCCGCTGAAAAAGATTTGCTTCTTATAACAGCAGCCGGGTGCAGCGCTCCTTCAAAGGGAGCGTTACACCCGGTCTTTTAATTTATGAAAAAAGAGCGGAGCATAAGGATGTGCCTACTTTCCTAAGCAGTTTTCCATCTTCATTTCGCAGCTGTGCGTTTCTCCGCCGCCGTCCCATGTGATCTCTACTTCAATGCGCTTTGCAATCTCCAATATATCCTCGATCTCTTGATCATGCTCCTCAAGATAGGAGGCTTCCATGATCATCGGCGCCCAGCCGATGATCGCGCCCCATGCTTTCATGTCGCCCTCAGACTGAAGCGCCGCCTCCGCTTCCGAATAGAAGCGGTCGAAGGGAGTCGGCATTTCCAAAACGCCTGACGCAAGATAGTATGCCATTTCTTCCGGCAGCCGCAATGTAACGCACACATCATCCAAGGTGTATGGGGATATGTTAAAAACAGATACCTCAAAGCTGACGCGAAGCAGCCCCTCCTGATCGGTGATGATTTTCCCGCTGCCGTCTTTCACTTCGCAATAAAATTTGTGATCAGCATCATACACGGGCTCTTGTTCCTCCCGCCGGGCGCAGGCGCTCAATGACAAAAGAAGAAACACGCAGAGTATCACGCTGAAATAGAAGCGCCTCTTTTTTATTAGAACCATGTTTCATCAGTAAAAGTTCCAGTCCATGCATTTGACACGGTTGCGTTGAGAAGCCATGCATCAGAACTGGCATAGTTGGCACTTCTTTCAGTATATATCGGCGCATCTAAGTAATCATGTGTTCCAGTACGATAAATATTAATTTCGTCGTCCCAAACTGCTCCAAGTACATGCTTAAATGTTTCTTGCTGGCCAGTACGATAATAAACCGAATAATATGAGTTCAAATTAGGATCAGAAGACCAGCGTGCCAATCCTTCCCTGTAGGTATTCCGTGAAGAAACAAATGTTTTTGCGTAAACTTTACTATTACTGCTTGCAACCAAACTAACAGCAGACAATATTTGCGATACGGTTGCACTGGCTACCCCCGGTACAAATGACAGGGCAAAACTTGCAATGCTGGAAAAAGTACCAGCTTTATATCCAACCTCGGTAAGGCCAGATGAACCAAATACAGTTTTGACTATTTTTGCTATGGGAGTACCTTCGCCAAATGTGTTAGGGGACATTGTATTGTCAGAAACAGGGATAATTTCCTGTACGATTACTGGTGTCGTATTTGTAACTTCACCTGAAAAAATTCGAGCTTTACCAGAACCTAAAGAGGGTTGCTCGAACTCATTATCATAGTTATATATGATAAACCCATCTTTGATTTCAACGAAAGCAGGTGTTTCATATGCTGCATATGCTGGGATTGTACAGGTCAGGAACATAGAAAAAACCAAAAGTATAGAAAAAATTTTTTTCATCGATTATTCCCTCTTTCAAAAGAACATTCATTTTGGTATTATCATTCTTTCTTTTCTCGCATGATAGCAACAGAATTAAATTCCTCTAAGCCATTGGAATTAGGCCTTGTTTGAAAAATAAAAGTTGTACAATCCAATAGACTCACTTGCTTTAGAATATTTACGGTAGAGGGAAACTTACTTAAATTTCGAAAGTGTGCTGTGCCAATTCCATAAATGTGTAGTGTCCAGCGTATCCATCGGGTGTCAAGCCAGTTGCAACCTGAAAATTATAAATTGCATTATATGTATTCCCACCGAAAAGGCCATCTACCCCATAAGGGTCACAGTTAATACCAAAGTCATTATGTATGTCTGTAAGTGCAGCTTGTGTCCCTCGAACATCATAAGCTCGATTTTGATTGCCGTAACCCACAACTGTCCCATATGGAATCTCGAAATATCCGAACGACGTTGAAAGCGGATAGTAATTTGGCATAACATCATCCAAAGCAGATACTCGGTTGTAACCATCTGCAAAAGCCACAACAGATAGCAATGACAGCGACAGAACTATAACTAAAATTGTTGAAACTGCAATCTTCATTTTTTCATGCTGAATTATTCTCCTTTTCTGTATTTTGTTTTTGTCTACTTCCTGTCCCTAACCAAAATCATCCATACTGCTCAGATATATAAATTTGCGCTCGTGACTGAATGCTTGCAGACGCTTGTTTTACTGATATGTCTCCTGCAAAAAAAGGTTGACTCTCTCGAATTATAATATTTAGAAGTGCTTCATCACAACTCATCATACAATCCATGTTTTCTATGATTGCTTTTAGTCTGGCCTTCGCTGTGCCAATATCTGTCGTACCTTCTATTGCAATGTAAGAATCCTCAAAATATGTGTTAAGTATCGGCGGTTGCTCAAGGTATTTCTCCTCCCACAGTTCCATGCGTTCATCTAATAGACTTTGAATAATGGGGCAGTACATATCGGCTGTTTGTGCTTCTGGGCTTAGTATAAAATAAATAAAATCCATAACCCCCTCTTTGTTTGGAGAACTGGCTGACATACTTACAAGTGCATGAGGGAGAAGTGCTACCCCCGAAGAGGATTCTGCTGGAAAACCTACATACTGTGCCTGCCCCCCAAAGATTGTATCTGTAAAGGATAGAAAAACTATTGCACTGCTGCCAATTTGTCGTATCAAAATTGGCTGTTCTCCTACATATGCCCTTGCAATAGGCTGTGAATCTAGGTTCTCATAATCCACATCATCTGGCAAACCAGCTGCGAAGCTCAAAAAATCCTGGAAACTTTGACTTTCAAAATCGCACGCAAGTTTTTCCTTATCTACATATTCATCTTCAAGAAATGCCAGCAAATAATATAGAAAAATGTCCTTTGTTACCTCCGGGCCAAATACATTTTCTGCTGCCATACCGTCGACAGCATTAAAGAAGTCTTTTGGCCTCCAACTGCCATTATCTCCAACAAAACTTGAATCCCCGCACAATGTTACCGCTTCAAAGCCCGGTGCAATATAATAAAGCCCATCTTCGTACTCCAACACCTCAACTGCACTCTGTACAAAGTCAGAATATATAACTGGAGCATCTCCAGAAAAATACGGTTTCAGATCCTCAAAAAGACCTTTTTCCGCATAAAGTTCTGCAGGTAATTGGGATAGATCATATATGTCTGGCTTAAATCCCGCAACAATGTCTGCCCGTAACATATCCAGTCCTTGACCTTCATGCCCAGCCTCGTCATACTTTGCATAGTCAATTACATTAATTTTAAAATTTGCACCACTATTATTGTATTCCGTAACAAGTTTACTCAAAGTGAAATCCAGGTTATATGCCGCCAAAGTTAGCTGTTTAGCCGAAGTACCATTCGATGGTTGCCATAACGACGGGCCGTGGGCATCTAAGCCAAATAACAGCCCCTCCTTAACGTAAATCAACGAATACACATGCATTGAACTTGAAAACATATCTATCAAAGTTTCTCTTGTATCATTTATGTAGTCAAATCTGTAAAGAACATTGCCGAATTCAGCAAGAACAGTAGTACTATTTGATTTATTATCTGCGTAAAATGCAGTAAATTGTTTATTAGAATCATATCTTGCTACAGGAGAAAAATTAGAATTAAGAACAATTGTTCTGGTAATTGGCGACTTATCTCCGGGTGATTCTATTACTTGGGCCATAATAATGCTTTTTCCATCTTCTTGCTGAACACATATACCATGCCTATAATACTTACCAATATTATAGGCAAGTATGCCCTCGGCATCCAATGCAAGAATATCTGTCGCTGTAAAGACAATATAGCCATTTTCTACTTTAGTAATTTGGGTAATAATACTTTCTTCATACTCTTTTAGCATGGGCAAAACAAGTTTTGTCCACTCTTTATCCTCTGTTTGAGATAGAACAGTATATTCCCCATCTTCATTGAGACCTAACACCCTAACCGTGCTGTCTATGCTTTCACATATATAGCATATTCGTTCTTCTTCTGAATACTCAAGTTTTTCTACATTGCTACCGTCTGGATCCATTTTATACAAAACTTGGTTCTCACCAGAAGTACCTAACATTACAACTTTCTCTCCCAATCTTGCGGCTTGTTCAAAAGTAACATTTTGCTCCGGGAACGAAAGTCGATTACCAACGTAAATTATACCGTTTCCCTCTATATCACTATTACTGTGTTCATTAGGCCGCCTATCCATACTTACTTTATCATCATCCAATATTTCTCGCGATACCCCTGCCGACAATACCTCGTTTGCCTTCTTACAACCTCCTAGAGGCACCATAATTGCCAAGACCAAAATTAAACAAATACTTTTCTTTACCATGAGTGATACTTCTTTCTTGTCAACATATATAAGCGCACTTAATTCAATACTACTCCTTCAAAGAATTTGTATTCTTTTTGTCTCAGGTCCCTATGTCCCACTGTTTGTCCAATAGTATTCAGTATTATTATTCAGCAACTTATGTATTTTTTTTAATCTATTATGGTGTAGCCCCGACTTGTGCACGATGTTGCAAAGCTCTTTTCAAATTTATGATAAGAGCGAATTTCAATCACTTTATGTATTTTAGGAGTTAATAGTTAATTCCTACGCCAGCAACTGTATATACTATATCAATCAACAAATTTCTCATGTGACTCATGTGATGATAATATAAGTTATTTATTATAATAAGTTGCTACCTTACACTCAATACATTTTTTAACTTCATTACCCGCATTTTTGACTAACAGGAGTTGCGGAAAAAGAAATACCATCAATTGTCCCACTGACCTTAAGCGTATATGTTTTTCCACTTTCTACCGCACAGCTTCCACTAATTAAGACAAGCGATGTTCCACTGCCCGGCCATGATTCTATACATACGCTACCATCCCAAAGGGACATTGTTGCCACCATACTCTTGCCGGAGCCCGATATTGAAACAGCGCAATTTGCGGTGGTACCAGAAAACGAAAGGCTTGGAGTTATTTTTTGTGCTCGCAATGGTTCAGCAAATGCCGTAATGGAAAGCGATACAAAAATTACCGCTGCCAGCATGATTGCAATCACTTTTTTCATATATTTCACCTCCTATTACAATAAATTTGGACAGGAAAGCCGGGCAGCCAGTCCGGCTTTCTTTCCATCTCATGCCTAAGCTACAATAAGGGGAGCAACTGGCTGACCATCACCTCCTTGGGCTTCCATGTCCGAAAGAAAGACTGTCAGCCATCCCCTTATTGCAGCGTTCGATTTGAGCAGGTTGAGCCAGAGAGCTCGCGTTACCCAATAGATTGAATCGGCAATGAGAAAAAGATGGATTCCGGTTGCAAATTCGTATTGGAGGAATGCAAATGAACTCTGTTGGCATCGACATTTCCAAAGGCAGAAGCACGGTTGCCGTCATACGTCCCTTTGGAGAGGTCGTTATCTCGCCCTTTGAAGTCCGTCACACCGACAGCGAACTGAGCAAGCTGGCAATGCAGCTTAAAAGCCTGAACGGTGAGACTCGTGTGGTCATGGAGGCCACAGGAAACTACCATGCGCCGGTGGCAAAGCTGCTCCACGACGCAGGGCTGTATGTTTCCGTCGTCAATGCAAAGCTGGTGCATGGCTACGGGAACAACGATTTGAGGCGGGTCAAGACCGACCGAAAGGATGCCGTAAAGCTGGCGAACTACGGCCTTGACCGCTGGCTTACTTTGCCGAAATATGTTCCAGAGGAAGATACCCGGCTGTTGCTGAAGAACTGCTACCGCCAGTACCGGCAGTATTCCAAGGTGCAGACGCTTCTGAAGAACAATCTGATCTCGTTGCTGGATACGGTGTTTCCAAATGTCAACCGCTTGTTTTCAAGCCCGATCCGTGGAGACGGGAGTGAAAAGTGGGTGGATTTTGTGGCTGAATTCTGGCATTACCGCTGCGTCAGCGAGAAATCTGAAAGAGCATTCACAAACAAATACCAGCGTTGGTGCAGGAAGCATGGCTATAACTTCAGCGAAGCAAAGGCGCACACGATTTACACCGAAGCCAGCGGACACATTGGCGTCATGCCAAAGTCCGAAACGACCAAGCTGCTCGTGGAACAGGCTGTTGCACAGCTCAGAGCGACTTCTGCGGCCCTCACCGCACTCAAGCACGAAATGCTTGCCTTAGCTGCACAACTGCCGGAATATCCCATCGTCATGGGTATGTTTGGCGTGGGACCGACTCTGGGACCGCAGCTCATAGCTGAAATTGGGGATGTGCGCCGTTTTTATTCAAAGAAAGCGCTCGTGGCCTACGCTGGACTGGATGCTCCGCCAAACGATTCCGGTGATGTGACCGGCAGGCACAAATCCATGAGCAAAATTGGCGCATCGTCTTTACGGCGGACGCTGTTCCTTGTCATGACCGTCTATTTGCAGAACGCGCCGCTGGATGAGCCGGTCTACCAGTTCATGGACAGGAAACGCGCCGAGGGCAAGGCCTACCGCGTCTACATGATGGCCTCCGCCAATAAGTTTCTGCGGATCTACTACGCCACTGTAAAAGCCTATTTGGAGTCCTTGGAACACACCGCCTGATCTCGCCATAAAGCATTGGCTGGCCGCCGTTTCATTTTGAGATGCAAAGCGGCTTGGTGCGGTGCGGCATTTTTCACTCACTTAAAACTTTTGATTTTTACTCTTGACAAAACTTAGCAGGTCTTGATTTATCGCATCATTCAGAACATTTAAAACGTGATAGACTTGCTCGTCTTCTGACTTCAGACGACCCTCAACGCAGAGATTCCTCTTCAATTCCATTGCCTTGTTCTTGCTGGTAAGGACACCTATTTTTTCAACAAGCTGCTTGCTTTTCTTTTCTGTTATGAATTTTGAAGACTCCACTGCATCAATGAGGCTTTTGAGCTCAGACATATCAAATAACCGCTCATTGAGAAAATAGTTGTTCTGAGCCGTCCTGATCGAACATATATCGATTCCAAATTGTCTCAGCCGCTCAGCATCATTCGCAATCGTCGTTCTGTAGATATCGAGATCATACTCCTCCTTCATCAACTCAATCAGTTCGGCCGTGGACAGAGGATGATTCTTATCCGTTCTTTCATATAAGATTTTCAGCAAGCAGAGTGCTCTGAGCTTTGTCTTTTTTCCCATAGAACGCCTTTTACACAAATCCAATTCGACCCTTGCTGGCTTTTTTCAAATCAATTCCTTCATCCGCAAGATAGTCATCAACATCATCAGCAATTATTGTGTTATCGCCTTCAACATCTTCAGTTCTCAGATTCTGATTCAGCAGCACCTGGTCAATAATATTCCTCACCGTTCTCACATTTGCAAAACCAGGTTGATTTCGGAAGTACTCAATAACATCAAGAAATCTTTCAAGCGCTGAATCCTCAATTTCATATCTTTTCTTAGCAAGGAACATCTTCGCAATCTCACCAAGCTCCTCTCGAGAATAATCCGGGAAGTCCAGTATAAATTGGATCCTGGATTTGAATCCAGGGTTTGCGTCCAGGAGGCTTTCCATTTCGTCCCTATAGCCTGCAAGAATGGCGCAGAATTGTCCGCGCTTATCCTCCATTTCTTTGAGAAGGACTGCAATCGCCTCTTCCCCGTAAGAAGTCGAACCTCCATTTGCAGAAGCAGATGGAAGTAAGCCATATGCCTCATCTATGAAGAGCACACCATTCATTGCCTCGTTAATCTTTGCTTCGGTTTTTGGTGCTGTCTCTCCAACATACTTCCCAAGGAGGCCACGCCCATCTGTTTCCACCAATTTTGCTTCGCCGAGAATACCAGCTTCGTACAGAATCCTTGAGAGAATTCTGGCTACCTCCGTCTTGCCTGTTCCCGGATTCCCGTAAAAGCACATGTGCAGATTAAAGCCTTCTTCGCCCTTGTTTCGCTTGGCATAGGCCTTTATCTTTTTGATCATGCGCTTCACGGCTCCGAGACCGATAAGCTGATCCAGTTCCTCATCACCAGTCAGTACTTTATTTGTTGCACTCTCATAAGTAGTCGGCAAGTTTATCTTTGCATCGTTAATGTACTTATTAACATCCACAACTCCGAGCTCCCTATCATCTATCCCTACGGTTCGGAGGTTCTGGCACATAATCACCTGATCCAATATGTTTCTGATTTCTCTTGCATTGGCAAAGTTCGGGTCCTTCCGCTTGATATCCGTGATATCCAGAATCCTGCTCATCGCAGCATCGCAAATGGAGTATTGCCGACTCTTCAGCATGAGCTCAGTAATGCTCTTGAGTTCTTCTCTCGAGTAGTTTGGAAAATCCAACACAAACTGGATTCTCGATCTGAAGCCAGGATTTGTGGACAGCATCTGCTGCATCTCATTTTTATAGCCTGCAAGAATCACGCAGAACCTTCCGCGATAGTCTTCCATTGCCTTCACAAGGGTATCAATGGCTTCTTTTCCATAGTCCTTGAGGCCGGTATCGGAATTGTTCCCGAGAGCATAAGCCTCGTCAATAAAAGGTATTATGATTGCTGTATCTATGACAGCTATCATTGAACTGCTGGTTTAATCGCTCGAAAGATGCAATCACAGTCAAAGGTTCGCTGTAGGTGTCTGCCCCTCGTTTTCCCATTCAAATAGTGCAGGAAGCGCGCGAGGCGCATAGTCGCGGGAGCGCGTTCCCGCAATTCTGGGAGATGGGTCATTTTCTATGAATCGATCTGGAGCCTGCTCCAGAATATAATCGATCCACGCGATCGCGTTTTTGCATTTGCGGCGACGCACTCTAGCATCATGCAACATCTTATAGAGCTGATAGCCATGAGAGGCATCCAGATTATAGAATTCCGCAGCGTGCTCGATGTCTTCCACCTCCAACTCGGCTCTCTTTTGGGCCTTAACCAAGACGCTACGCTGAGAATGAATGGTTTGAATGAATTCACGGAAGTCCCTGAGATGCTGAAGGTAGAAATCAGCGTTGAGCAATTCCAACTTCAGGGCAGCATTCTCGGGATTTGGATTGGAGATGAAAATCGGCTTGTATCCCTCTGTGCAACATACTCGAATCCCTTCTGCGTCAAGCTCATTGAGCGAATCACATGGCGTTTATGCTTCTTCCGATATAGCCGCACATAGCCTTCCCGAATCGCACGATACATGA
>OLPA01003023.1_pt1 | contig 11871 bp, 17 predicted proteins | sample 1672811 | NCBI WGS metagenome assembly OLPA01 (sample SAMEA3136726, study PRJEB25190) | human gut metagenome | biome: human gut; feature: human-associated habitat; material: faeces | place: Austria | collected 2013
ACATCGACCGCTGCCGCCTGCTGGTGCATCTGGTGGATGTGTCCGGCAGCGAGGGCCGGGACCCGGTGACGGATTTTGAGGCCATCAATGCAGAGCTGCGCGAGTACAGTCCAGCGCTTGCCTCCCGCCCTCAGATTGTCGCTGCCAACAAGTGCGATCTGCTCTGCGGGGACCGGGAAAACATCGAGCGTCTGAAGAGCCGGGTGGAGGAACTTGGCTATGAATTTTTCGAGATGAGCGCCGTGACCCATGAGGGGACCCGTGAGCTTGTAAAGGAGTGCTCGCGCCGCCTTTCCCAATTGCCCCCTGTCCTCAGCTATAAGGCCGATTATGTGCCTCCCGCGCCTGTCATAGACAGCGCTGAAGAGCTGCTGATCCAGAATTTTGATGATATGTGGACCGTGGAGGGCCCCTGGCTTCAGCGCCTTGTGGCCACAGTCAACTTCTCCGATTATGAAAGCCGCATGTATTTTGACCGCGTCCTCCGTGAAGCCGGCGTGTATCAGCGCATGGAGGAAATGGGCGTCAAGGACGGAGATACCGTTAGCATGTATGATCTTATGTTTGAATATAAAGACTGAAAATCACGGGAGGGCACAGGCCCTCCCGTGATTTTTGCGGATTGTAAGCTTACTTCATGCCGTTTTCGTAGGCCTGGATCATCTTTTTGACCATCTGGCCACCGACAGAACCGGCCTGACGGCTGGTCAGGTCGCCGTTGTAACCGTTCTTCAGGTTAACGCCAACCTCAGAAGCGGCCTCCATCTTGAACTTGTCCATAGCCTCGCGGGCAGCGGGGTTCACAAGATGATTACTGGAATTGTTAGACATGACTTGCATCTCCTTTTTTGTCTTTTTGGGTTTTTGCCCGTGCTTATCTTTTGCGGATGGAAAATAGATATTCAGAAAAAAATATGCAATTTCTGTATCCGATTAAGCATAAGAGCACTTTGAGATGGTTTTTGCTGACAAAAAAATGTATTTGCAGCCTTTCTCCATAATTTTCAAATATGTTTATGAAAGGACTTTTGCATACAAGATCATTATCGGGAATCGTTTACAAGCCCGAAGAGATTCCGGACAGCGCTAAAATTGACGCAAGCCTCTTCCGTGAAAACTTGTCAAAGGCCCGGGATTTGCTGGCGGAAAAGTTATTGGATAAAAAAAGCAATCCTACCGGGAAATTACGCCCAAAGCGCTTACAAATGGCGGCTGGCCTGTGAAACAGCACGGCCTGCCGGCTTTGGCCGGGATAAATTACTTGCAATGTATATCATTTGACAGCCTCAACAGATTATGATATGATTCCTAAATAAATTTGGGAGGAATGCAGATATGGAAAAAAATATTCCTTTTGAAAAGCTCTCGAAGAAGAAACAGCGGGAACTGAACACAAAAATGCGCGGAAGCTGGTACGGCCTGAATCCGGTTACCCGCAGGCCTGATAATTCAAAAGCCTACAACAGACGAAAGGCGCGGAAATGGAGTGATGATTCCAGGACCGTGCCTTTTGCTATCGCTGCGCCGGGAGAACAATACCCCTGTTATTCATATATTTCCACGGAAATAGGATACCAGCCGACACCCGTTTCTGATATAATGGACGCAATGGGAACGGGAGACAGCCCGCTTACCGCGCCCTATTAAAGAAAAAGAGCCGGTATGCGGCAGATGTGTTCCGGAAGATTGCCGAGAGAAGAAATACAGAACGAAAACTACGAAAGAAAACCGGGAGGAAATGATATGCTTCGGGAAATTTGCAAAGACGAGGCGTTCCTCTCCCAGCGGGCCGAGCCGGCGACGGTGGACGACCTCAGTGTGGCGCAGGACTTACTGGAAACGCTGGAAGCCCACAGAGAAGGCTGTGTGGGCATGGCGGCCAACATGATCGGCGTGAATAAGCGCATCACTGTCTTCGACAACGAAGGCAGCTACATGGCCATGTTCAACCCGGAGATCGTCAAACAGTCCGGCCCCTACGAGGCGGAGGAGGGATGCCTGTCCCTCAACGGCACCCGCAAGACCAAGCGGTTCCGGTCCGTAAAGGTGCAATACCAGAACGCGAAGTTCCAGATGCGCCTCAAGACTTTCACCGGCTGGACCGCGGAGATCATTCAGCACGAGATCGACCACTGCGAGGGGATCCTCATCTAAGAGAAGCTGCCATTGGCGAGGACTGGTCTGTCGCCTGCTTCCCGCCTTGCGCCGCCGCCCACGTTTCATCAACAAGAAAAGGCAGACACATGAATAAATATGCGTCTGCTTTTTTCACCTGCGGCCCCGGGCAGCCGGCGGTGTTGACGTCTCTGAATCAGTCGGTTTCCACTTCATAGGGCCAGTCGATGATACCGCCGAATTCTTTGACATTGGTATAGCCCAGCGCTGCCAGCGTTTCGGCGGCAAGCTTGCTGCGCCGGCCGCTGCGGCAGTAGACAAGGATGAGCTGGGCCTTGTCAGGCAGAAGGCTTTCTGCCTTTTTTGAGACTTCATAGTCAGGCAGCAACACGGCGCCGGGGATGTGGCCAGCTGCAAATTCTTCCTCCGTGCGGACATCCAGAATAATGCAGTCCGCCTCCTCGTCCATGCATTCCCTGGCCTCTTCGGCGGTGATGCTCATATAGCCTGCCTCCATTTCGTTTTTGCCGGCCTGTCCGCAGGCGCACAACAGGGGGACAAGTATGCCCGCGATTAGGGCGCAGATAATTCTTTTCATACAATACCTCTCTATTCTTCCGCAATTTGAAGCGCTTTATTAATCAGACCGTTTGAAAAGTTCCAGCGCCTGAATACGCCGCTGGGCCAGTGTGATTTGCGCTTTATACCGCTTAGGATCCTCCTTGGCCTCCAGCGTTTTGACAACGCCGCGCAGCTTATGCAGCAGGGAATCAAGCTGGCGTTTGGCCTCCCACAGTTCTTCTTTTGTATAGTCCATCGCGCTTCTCCCTGATGGTAGGGACACGGCGGCCCTATATTTCAGTATAACTGAGCACGCCGTCAACACGCTCGGATTTCATGATGGAAATGCGTGAAACCCTCATTCTTGCGGGCGGGACGGTGAGCGGCGGAAGCCGCTCTGTGTTTACCCCGCGGGCCAGCGTGATGTGGGCCTTGAAGGGCTTATCGTCATAGTAAATCCCGTGCCGAGAGAGGGCCTCCCGGAGCGATGAGGCAAGCGCCCGCATCTGCTCCTCACCGCTGATTCCCAGCCACAGAATATCCCGGAAACTTCCGGGCTTTCCAAGCCCGATTTCAAAAGGAGACAGCGCCACTTCCCCTACGGCGTTGTGAATTTCCTTCAGCCGCGAAGTCTCCCCGATGAAGGCAAGGGTCAGATGCAGGTTATCCGGGTGGCTAAAGTTTCCGCGGACGCCTTGCCTGCGCAGCTCTGCCAGTATTTTAGCCAGACTGTTTTTCATTTCTTCTGTTAGGCGAACGGCAATAAAGATCCGCATAGTTTCCGCCTCCGTTTCATGTGCCGAATTGAAGTGGTCTGGGTACCTGATTATTGTAACACAGATTCATACAAAACTGAAAAAATATTAACTTTTTCCCGGAAGATTTTTGCGTTTTCTTTTTTCCGGCGCAGGGACGGAGGAGCCTGCCGGGTGAAGTCTTTTGGTTTTGTCCGCAAGCTGCAATATCTGCCCTCGCTTGACAAAGGAAAAGCGGCGGTATATCATTCACTGTGTAAAAAGCGGCCTTAAGGCCAAAAAACGGAGAGACAGAGGAGAAAAAGTATGGGCAAGCATCTTCCGCCGCCGAAAAACAAGCATCTGAGGCAAGCCGAGGCAAAAAAAACAGGTCCGGCTGTGATACAGAAGATACGGCAGGAAAAGCTGGTCTGCCGTTATGGCTGCGGGGCAAAGGACGTCGCCATTACGGCGGCAGCTTTGGCGCTGCTGATCGCCGCCTGCTTTATGCCCGTTGCATGGCCGCTCAAAGCGGCGGTTTTTCTCCCTGCCTGTCTGCTGGGCGGCTTTGAGATAATAAAAAATGCGTTTATAAAGGCTGTTGGCGGAGATTATATCCAGGAGGATCTGCTCATTATCCTGGCTGCCGCTGGAGCAATGTGCATTGGGGACTGTGCCGGGGCCGGGGCCCTGATAATCCTCTACCGCGCCGGCAGGCTGCTGGAGGCCTATTCCATTGAGAAAAGCAGAGAGGCTCGGGCCGGCATGAAAGACCTGCGTGCCGTCAAGGCCAGGCTTTTAACGGAGGAGGGACCGATAAGCGTTCGGCCATGGGATCTGAGACCGGGGGACGTGATCTTCGTGGCCCCCGGGGAGCGCATTCCTCTGGACGGAGTGATTATAGAAGGTGTTACCACGCTGGACATGTCTCCGCTTACCGGGGAGACGAAGACCACAGCCGCCGCGCCGGGGAGCAGGGTGGTTTCGGGGGGCTTTAACATCACAAGCCCGGTGAAAATCAGGGTAAGCGCTGACTTCGATGACTCAACTGCGGCGAGGATCATGGAGCTTCTTGAAAATCCCGGCGGCTATAAATCCGGCCAGGAGAGCCTTGCGGCCCGTTTCTCCGGATATTTCACACCGGCTGCAGCGCTGGCGGCTGTTTTAACCGCGGTGATCCCGCCTCTGTTCGGCGGCGAGTGGCTGCCATGGCTGAGAAGGGCACTGGTGCTGCTGGCAATTTCGGGAGCGGGCTCCTTGGCGGTATCTGTGCCGCTGGCCTATTTTGGCGGCGTCAGGAACGCGGCCGGAAACGGGGTGCTGATAAAGGGACACAATGATCTCGAGAGCCTGACCAAATCCCGTACAATGATTTTCTGCAAGACAGGCATAATAACTGAGGGCCAGTACTCGATTGTGGACGTTTTTCCCGAGCCGGGAGTGAGCGAACAGAAACTGCTCAAAATAGCCGCCGCAGCGGAGCGAAATTCCCGGCATCCCATTGCGCGGCTGCTTCGCGCGGAGGCGGGTGCGCCGGGTGACGAGGGAGAGTTCCGGGCGGAGGAACTGCCGGGAAAGGGCGTAAGCGCCTATCTGGGGAAGAGCCATGTGTATGTGGGGAACGCCGTTCTGCTGGAAGAGCGTGGAATACGCTATGCCGTTCCCGGACGGCCGGGAATTGCGATTCATGTGGCGGTGGATGACCGGTACTGGGGCCATATTATTGTGGCCGATAAAATAAAGGACGGTGCTTTTGACACACTGGAGACGCTGCGCCATCACGGCGTGAGCAATATGGTCATGCTGACGGGGGATGTGCTGGCGGTCTCAAAGCCTGTGGCTTCGTCGCTGGATTTTGATATGGTGAAGGCGGGCCTGCTGCCGGAGGCCAAGGTGGCGGCAACAGAATATCTCCTTGCCACAAAGGCCGACGAGGCTGTTTTAAGCTTTGTGGGGGACGGAGAGCTGGATGCTATGGCGCTTAACAGGGCCGATCTTGGCATAGCGGTCGGGGCGCTTGGCTCTGACGAGGCTTTGGAGAATGCAGGAATAATTATCATGTCCGGCGATATCCGAAAGCTTGCGCTGACCATGAAAATTTCTGCCAGGACTGTGGGTGTGGCCAGAAACAATATATATCTTGTGCTGTCGGCAAAGCTGCTTATCGCTTCGCTGGCGCTTTGCGGTCTGATGCCGCTGACGGCGGCGGCCATTGCGGATACTGCGGCCTGGGCGCTGGCCCTGTTCAATGCGCTGCGCACACTTCAATTCGAGAGCAGGTCCTCGAAGGAAGAAGAAGCGCCGCAAAAAGGGAAACGGAGGAAGAACAATGAATAAAACAATAGAAGATTTAATGAGCCGCCGCAGCATACGCCGCTATCGGAGCGAACCTGTGCCGGGAGAGCTGCTGAAGACTGTGCTCAGGGCCGGGACCTGCGCTCCCAGCGGGATGAACCGGCAGTCGCCCATTATTGTGGCCGTGCGCAGACGGGAGGATATTGAGCGGATGTCCCGCCTGAACGCGAAAATAATGGGCACGGATTCCGACCCGTTTTTCGGCGCACCGGTAGTGCTGGTGGTGCTGGCTGACGCGAAAAGCCCCCATGCGGTGCAGGACGGCAGCCTCGTCATGGGCAACCTTATGAATGCGGCGCATGCGCTGGGGCTGGGGAGCTGCTGGGTGAACCGGGCGCGGGAGCTTTTTGACATGCCGGAGGGCAAAGCGCTGCTTGAAAAATGGGGCGTGGAGGGAGCGTATATCGGCGTGGGCAACTGCATTGTCGGCTGGCCCGACGAGGCCCCGGCCATGAAGCCGAGGAAGGAAAAGTATATATACTATATTGATTGAGTTTATATGAACACATACGATTTTGACCAGACCATATTTAATCCCGACAGCTCCTATGCTTTCATAATGTTCTGCCTGCGCCGGCGCACCGGTGCGGTGCTCCGCGCCCTGCCGGGAGCCGCGCTTGCGGGCTTGCTTCACCTTGGCGGCTGGGTGGATACAAAGACGCTCAAAGAGAAGCTTTTTTCTTTCCTGAGATACCTTGAGGATGTGGACGGGACCGTCGCAGAATTCTGGGCAGAAAGCTGGGGCGGCATTGAGGAATGGTATCTGCGCCAGAAGCGGGAGGATGATGTGATTATCTCCGCCTCGCCGGAGTTCCTGCTGCGGCCCGCGGCGGAAAAGCTGGGCGTTAGACTGATTGCCACGCCCATGGATAAAAACAGCGGCAGGATAATCGGCGCCAATTGCCATGACGAGGAAAAGGTGCGCCGTTTTTACGGTGAATACCCCGACGCACACACGGAGAACTTCTATTCCGACTCCCTTTCCGACAGCCCTATGGCCATGATCGCGGACAGTGCTTTCCTCGTGAAAAAAGGCAGTCTCTCCCCATGGCCCGGGAAGCAATACAAATGAACGGACAGTAAAACATACCCGCGGAAAATTTCCGCGGGTATGTTTTACTGCGGGATCATTTTTTGAATTCGGGAATAAAACTTCCCTGAATTCCCATGGACTTAAGCCGGGCCTTCATCTGGCCGGTTTTCTTGTTGTACATGGCTGTGCGCAGTTCGTCGTCGGGGACAAAGCGGTAGTAGCCGTTGCAGAAAGTGTCAAACATGGGGCGATTTTCCGGGGTGAGCTTGGTCCAAAACATCACAAGGGCCACCAGCGCCCCGGCCGCAAATCCGATTATCAGATGAACCGGGCAAAAAACGCCCACAATCGCGAAAACAATAAGCGATACCACAATGCACACGGACAGGGATATGGCGGTGTATCTCTTGGCGCCCAGAGCAATCAGCTCCGGTTCCAGGCCCTGCATTTTTTTTATGAGCGGGAACGCCGTTCTGAGATTAAAGAGAAACTGCCTTCCAAAAAGGAAGAACCATAGCCAGCCGGCGAGAAACATGGCGCCGCTGAACAAAATTTTCATTTCCATACAAATTCCCTCCAAATTTCGCCTTGTTTATTATACGGCATAATACCATAGCGGGCGGGAAGTTTCAAGAATAATTCCTCAATGGGCGCATAGATTGTTCACAGGAAGTGAGACTATGGACGGTTTTGAGAAAGCAATGAGCCTTCTGCCGCCCCGTCTGAGGCAGGCGGTTCTGCCCTTTGGAGACAGGCAGGTGGAAGAGATCCGCCTGCGGATTGACAGGCGGCCCTCCCTGCTTTTTGCCGGCGGAGAGACCGCGCTTGACACCGGCAGGACAAGCAACGAGGACATTCGGTGCGTATTGGAAAAGGCTACCGGCGCTTCCCTGCACTCGGCGGCTCCGGCTCTGAGAGAGGGCTACATAAGCTGCATGGGCCTGCGCGTCGGCGTGTGCGGTCGCGGAGTCATACAGAAAGGGGAGCTGACAGGCTTCCGGGATTTCAGCTCCCTCGCTTTGCGGATCCCCCGGGAATGCCGGGGCGCCTGCGACGGGGTGATTCACCAGATGTATAAAAATGGCTTTGAAAATACCCTTATTTTATCGCCGCCCGGAGTGGGGAAAACCACGGCTCTGCGGGAGCTTATCCGGCGGCTGTCGGATGAGGGGATGCGTGTTGGCGTTGTGGACGAGCGCAATGAGCTTGCCGCGGCGGACGGGAACGGCGCCGGCTTTGACCTGGGGGCCTGCAGCGATGTGCTTACAGGCGTCGCAAAGGTGCAGGGGGCGATGATGCTCCTGCGCGGAATGAATCCCCAGATCATCGCCTTGGACGAGATAAGCAGCCCCGGGGACGCTGTGGCTTTGGAGCAGATCTGCGGCTGCGGCGTGGGCCTTCTCGCCAGCGCTCATGCCGCGGGCAGGGAAGAGCTGGAACGAAGGCCGGTATACAGGAGAATGCTGGAACTGGGAATTTTCAGCCGGACCCTGACAATACACTCTGAGGGTGGCAGACGGAGCTACCGGACGGAGGTGCTGAGATGCTGAAATACCTGGGGGCGTTTATGATCCTGCTTTCCGGCCTGAGTCTGGGCCTGGGACGGGTTATGGAGGGGAGGCGGCGCATTGGAACGCTGAGAAGCGTGCTGGCTGCTCTCGAACTGATGCAGGGAGAGCTTGGCGCCAATGCCGCGCCTTTGCCGGAACTCTGCACGGCGCTGTGCCGCCGGGCATCTCCCCCGGCGGCGGATTTTTTCCAAAACCTCAATGCCTCTCTGGACAGGCTGGGAGAAGAGGACTTTGCGGCCCTTTGGGACCGAGCCGCCGAAAAAGAACTTTTTGCTTTGAAAAACGGGGAGCTGGAGGAGATAAAAGCGCTCGGAAACATTATTGGCCGCTATGAGCTGGATGCGCAGCTCTCCTCACTGCGTGCAGCGGCGGCCGCTATTCGTTTGTGTCTGGATCGGGCGCTGGCCGAATATCCGGGCGAGAGAAAGCTTGGGCTTATGCTTCCAACGGCGCTGAGCGCGCTGCTGGCGCTGGCCCTGTTATAAGGAGAAGGCATGGATGTTGACCTGATTTTCAAAATAGCCGCCGTCGGGATCCTTGTGGCGGTGCTGAATATACTTCTCCAGCGCTCCGGCCGGGAGGAGCAGGCGCTGATGACCACAATAACCGCTCTTGTGGTGGTGCTGATGATCGTGGTGCAGAAAATAAGCGAGCTGTTTACCATGATAAAGACCCTTTTCGGACTCTGAACCATGGAACTGATAATAAAGGCGGCTGCCGCCGCGCTGACGGCGGGGCTTGTGGGCCTGCTGATAAAGCGCAGCAATCCGGAGCTCTCCCTGGCTTTAAGCGCCTGCACGGTGGCGCTGATCCTTATTGGAGCCCTGGGCTTTGCAAAGGGGATTCTGGAACTTTCGGAGGCGGTCAAGACCATTGCCGGAGGCAGCGCCAAGTTCATCTCCCCGGTGCTCAAGTGCGTGGCTGTGGCCATAGTCACAAAGCTTGCTTCGGAGCTCTGCCGAGAGGCTTCCCAGAGTGCGGCCGCCTCGGCTGTGGAACTAGCAGGAACGCTCTGCGCGTTCAGCGTGGCCCTGCCGCTGATAATGAGTATGCTGAAGATGATAGGTGGTATGGTTTGAAAAAGCTTTTTTTAATTCTGCTGTTCTGTCCGCTCTTTTTCACGCCCTGCAGCGCGGAAGCGCTATATGACCAGGCGGCGGACATGTCCGGCGTATACGAAATACAGCGGGCGCTTCCGGAAGAGGAGCGGAAGATAAGCGGTGAGCTGCGCGTGGATGGGAGTTACGATACGGGCGGCGCCCTGAAGCGGCTCTGGGGCAGACTTCTCTCTGAGGCGGCGGAACAGCTTCGGGAGGATCTGGGATATGCATCGGCGCTGGTGGCAATAGCCGTGTTTTGCTCGCTGGCAGGCGCAGCAGCGGCAGGGAAGAACATCCCGGAGTACATAAATATCGCCGGCTGCTGTGCTGCGGCCTTTATGATAGCAGGCAGCATGGACAGCATAATTGCGCAGGCCTCCGGGGCACTTGCGCGGCTTTCAGACTATTCAAAAGCCGCTATGCCCGCCATCTTCACGGCGGCCGCCGCCTGTGGGGCGGTGGTCTCTGCTTCTGCCCGATATGCTTCCGTCTGCCTTGCCATAGATGTCATTATGAGCGCGGCCCAGCGCTTTATAATACCTCTTATCTATGCCTTCCTTGCCCTTGCCATAAGCGCGAGCATTTTTGAAAATCTGCTTCTGCGGGCCGTTGCGCGCCTCACAAAATGGTGCGCAACCACTCTCATGACCGGCATAACCATCGTTTTCAGCGCCTATATTACACTTACCGGGCTTATTGCCGGCAGTACCGACCAGGTGGCAGTCAAGACCGCCAGAACCGTTATTTCCAGCTCCCTGCCTGTGGTGGGCGGCATCATATCGGACGCGGCCTCAGTTGTACTGTCGGCGGCCTCAGTCATAAAAAATTCTGCCGGGGCGTTCAGCCTGATTGCCGTCTGCGCTCTGTGCGCCGGGCCATTTGCGGCTCTGTCCGTGAAAATGCTGGTGTTCCGGGCCGCAGCCGCGGCGGCGGACATGCTGCCGGGCGGAAAGCTTGCAGCGCTTATAAACGACGTGGGCACGGCTTTGGCCATGCTGCTGGGGCTCGTTGGCTGCTGTGGGATCATGCTGTTTATTTCCATCATGTCCGGGATAAAGGTGGTGACCGTCTGATGGGGGAGAGCATAAGAATCCTGTGTGCCCTTTCGGTGCTCTGCGGCGCGGCGTTGAGCCTTTGCCCGGAGGGGGGCGTGAAGCGGGTGCTGAATATTGCATGTTCGGCGGCGCTACTGTGTGTCATTATCCAGCCTATATCGGAATTTGACTATTCTGTCTATGCCCTTGAGCTTGCCAAAAACCGACAGCAGGAGGATGCGCTGATCTCCGCCGGGACGGAGCTCAGCGACAGTCTGAACAGACTTGTCATAGAGGAGCGCTACGAAGCATATATTTTGGACAAAGCCGAGAAACTTGGGCTGGAGATGAGCGGAGTCAGCGTGACGGCGGAGTGGAGCATGGAGGGGCTCTGGGTTCCCAGCTCAGCGGAGCTGCGCTGTGCGGAAAATGAGGCGCTGCGCCGGGAACTGAGCGGGATTCTGGAGGCGGAGCTGGGGATACCTGCCGAAAGGCAGCAATGGAGCGGTTATGACTGAACTTAGGGAAAAACTGGGTAAGCTGGAGAAATTCAAATACCCGCTGCTGGTGCTTATTCTGGGCGTGACGCTGATGCTGCTGCCCGCCGGAAGCTCCGGCCACGCAGAGGGGGACACGGACGCGCTTTTGCGGCAGGTTCTGTCCTGTTCGGAGGGCGTGGGCGAGGCCCAGGTGATCGTGTCAGAAAACGGGGTCGTGGTGGTCTGCCGCGGGGCGGAGGACGCAAAGGTGCGCCTTGACATAATCCGGGCGATAGGCTCATATACCGGCTTTGGCTCAGATAAGATCACGGTGCTAAAAATGGCGGATTAAAGTTTGGGAGGAGTATGCAGAAAAATGAAAAACAGGAAAAGAAACATCACGATGATAGCGGTGCTGCTGTTTGTCTGCGCGGCGGTGGCTTTGAATTGGTCTTACAACAACAGATGGGGAGACGCGGATTCCGAAATGGTCTCCGCCGAGGACGAGGCAATGCTGGGCGCCAACGCCGGACTCAGCGGAACCGGGGAGGCAGCCTCCGCGTCGGAATATTTTGCCGAGGCAAGACTCACACGGCAGGTGTCCAGAGACGAGGCGCTGCAGCTGCTTCAGACTGCTGCCACAGCGGAGACCGCTTCTCAGGAGACGATTGACAGCGCCATGAACGCGATTTCCGCCATGGCGGCCTGTTCCATGCAGGAGGCCCAGATAGAGAATCTGCTCATAGCCAAGGACTTTGCCGACTGTGTCGTATATATCGGCAACGACTCCATTACCGTGGCCGTCCCTGCGCCGGAGGAGGGCCTGAGCCAGGAGGCCAGATCAACGGAAAGAGCGCGAGAATCAAATGGGGCAAGGTCCGGGTGGATT
>OLPA01003028.1_pt1 | contig 11860 bp, 11 predicted proteins | sample 1672811 | NCBI WGS metagenome assembly OLPA01 (sample SAMEA3136726, study PRJEB25190) | human gut metagenome | biome: human gut; feature: human-associated habitat; material: faeces | place: Austria | collected 2013
TTTTTTCGAAAATTCCCGGTGTTTTGCCTGAACAAAACACCGGGTTCTTTGACAGTCTCAGGCCGCTGCGCACATGCGTAGCGGCCTTTATATGCGGGCTTGATTTTCATCCCGCGGCTTATTCTCCGCCCGGCGGAAGAAGCTTTGCCAGGACCTTCTCCACTCGTCTGCCGTCCATGGAAAGGACTGTGATCTCCACATTTTCATATCGGAAGCTGTCCCCCACATTGGGATACGCCCCGAAGGACTCCACAGTCCAGCCGCCCAGCGTATCGCTGTCGGCCTCGAAGCTTTCCTCATCGATGCCCACAAGCTCCAGAAAATCAGCCAGGATCATGTCGCCGTCCAGCTCATATTCTCCGTCGGCCCGGCGGATGACCTCATGCTCTACGGTGTCCGTCTCGTCCCAGATCTCGCCCACAATCTGTTCCAGCACGTCCTCCATGGACAGCACCCCCAGGGTGCCGCCGTATTCGTCGGACACGATGGCCAGATGCTGACGGGCTTTTCTCAGCTGGCTGAGCACCGCGGGCAGCTTCATGGTCTTATAAACATAACAGGGGGGCATCAGCAGGCTGCGGATATCGGCCCGGCCGTCCTCGGTCATGGCCTTGAGAAAATGGTTGAGATACAAAACGCCGATAATATTGTCCACGCTGTCCTCATACACAGGCAGCCGGGAATAGGGGGCTTCCTCGATGAGGGAAAGAATATCGTCCCAATCGTCGTCAATGTCGATGGCCTGAACATCCACCCGAGCGGTCATGACCTCAAAGGCGGGAATCTCGGAGAAGTCGATGGCGGCCTGAAGCAGCACAGACTGGTCCTCGTCCAGCACAGCCTCATCCTCGGCGGTTTCAATGATGGACTGGAGTTCTTCCACAGCCTCGTCCTGCGCGTCCTCCGCCTCACCCTTCATGCGGCAGGTGATAAGCTCGATGATTTTCACCACCAGCCACAGCAGGGGCCAGAGCAGGATCATCAGGGCGTTTATTATGCCCGCAGTTCTGATGGCGGTTCGGTTGGCATTTTTCTTGGCCGTTATCTTCGGCATGGTCTCGCCAAAGACAATGATAAGAATGGTTATTATAAGGGTTGACAGCCAGGCAAAATCGTCCCCCCCGGTGAGGAGAATCACAAGCACGGAGCTGAGAGAGGAGGCTGCGATGTTCACAAGGTTATTGCCGATAAGAATGGCTGCCAGGGCATCCTCATATTTTTCAGTCACCCGCAGAGCGAGCCCCGCCTGCTTTGAGCCCTCGTCCCGGGCTTTTTCAAGGCGGATGGTGTTGCAGGAGGAAAAGGCCATTTCGGTAGCCGAAAAGAAAGCGGAAAGGCATACGCAGACGATGATGCCCACGATCACAAGGTAAAGACTCATTTTGCCTCGCCTCCTTCCTGCAGATCGGGAAGCAGGGCGGCTTTGAGCTTACGGATGCGGTTGTGATCCATTTCGGTCACGGTCACCTGGAGGCCATGATATTCAAAGCTGTCCCCGACGGAGGGGATGGCCCGGAAGCGCTCGAAAGCCCACTCGCCCATGAGCGTATTGACCAGCTCCGCATCCTCTTCCGGATCTTCAAAGCCCAGATGCTCGAACACGTCGCTGACGGACACATCCCCGGCGGCGAGGCAGGTTCCGCCGCAGAGGTCTGTAATGGGCTCCTCCACCATGTCGTCCTCATCCCAGATCTCGCCCACAAGCTCTTCCAGAATGTCCTCCACGGTGACGATGCCCAGGGTGCCGCCGAAATTATCGGTGACCACCGCCATGTTCATGCGGCGCTTGGACATGATGGGCAGAAGCTCGTCGATATTGGTGCTCTGGTGAATGAAGAAAACTTCGTCCAGCAGGGGGCGGATGTCAAGGCGACTGCCCAAGCGCAGATAGGCCTTGATGAATTTGCGTATCTGAAGGATGCCGATAATATTGTCGATGCTGCCCTCATATACCGGCAGGCGGCTGTGGTTGCAGCTTTTTATCAGAGAGAGGATCTCCTCGTGAGAACTGCTTATGTCAATGGCCACCACGTCTACCCTGGGGGTCAGTACGCTCTCCACTGTGACTTCGCCGAACTGCAGGGCGGAAGAAATCAGGTCCCCCTGCTCCTCGTCCAGGCTGCCCTCCTCGGTCATATCCTCAATAATGTCATACAGCTCATCCTCGGTCACGGAGATCTGAGGATCCCCTTTGGTGAGCTTTGCCGCGGCCTGGCCCAGAGCGGACAGCAGGGCGGACAGCGGCGCGAAAAGCTTCATGAAAAAGCACAGGGGCGCGGCGCAGGCCTTGGCGAATTTCTCGCTGTACTTCTTGGCAATGCTCTTCGGCAGCATCTCCCCGGCAAAAAAAACCACGATGGTTGTGGCGATGGTGCTTATGGATACCGCGCTGAGCCCCCACAGCCTCGTCACCGCCACGGTCACGATGGAAGCCGTCGCGATATGTACGATATTCGTGCAGATGAGCAGGGTGCTTATGGCACGGTCAAAGTTATCCAGCACATACAGAGCCTTTTTGGCTCTCCCATCCCCCCTGTCCGCGGCGGTTTTTATCTTGCTGCGGGAAGCGGAGGCAAATGCTGTTTCCGTCACGGCGAAATACGAGGCGCAAAACAGCAAAATGATTGCGATTATCCATGGCAATCGACTGCCGTCATCCATTTTAGGACATACAACTCCTTTATAGTGAAATTAACGCATAGTATAGCATAATCGCGAATTAGAGTCAATATTCCCGTTGGTCCTGATCCTCCTGTTTTTCTTCCTCCAGGAGCCTCGGCACAAACTGCATTGCGATCTTTCCGGCGCTGCCCTTCCGGGTGCTGAAAAAGCCGATGAGGGCAAAAACCAGAGCACCGATAAAGTTTACGAACAGATCCTCCATGGTGTCGTAAAGGCCGATATCCATGTATCCGCCCAGACCCAGCTCCCGGCCGTTCACGGAGACGGGGCCGATGTCCCGGATGATAACGGGGATGTTGCTGTTCGTCTCGTCCAGCATGACGCTGGAGATCCGGTTGATCACCGTGTCCTTCTGCATATCCAGCAGGAAAATGTTATCCATGGCAAACTCGAAAAACTCCCACAGTACGCCGATGGTCATGGAAAAGCAGAAGGCGGTCAGCGCCAGATAGGCGGGGCTCATACTCAGATGAACGGTATTGTCCCGGTTGAGAATATCAACCAGAGAATAGCCCACGGCGGCGCAGAGGAAGCCCCAGACCGTATGCATGATGGTGTCCCAGTTCTCAAACTGCACATAGTAGCAGGCCAGCTCGCCCAGAATCTCCGAAGCGAAAATATGCAGCAGGATGACGATCTGCAGCCCAGAAGGCAGAGACACGCCGAAGCTCTTCTGAATGAATGCCGGCAGCAGAAACAGCACCAGCACCAGCAGGCAGAGAAACACATTGTCGTAGTAGCCCCGCACAGTGGAGAGGATCATCGCCGCGATGACAAACAGCCGCAGCACCGCCCAGAGGATGAAAACCCGGCGGTTTGTGCGCATCTGCTCTTTCAGAACGCTGCCCAGACGCTTGTTTTTTTCAGCCTTCACGGTGCTCCTCCCTCTTTTTTCGGAAATTCAGCCTGCGCCTGTAAAGCCTGTACACCACAAGGGAGAAGGCACAGATAAAGATATTGACGGCGATCGTCAGCCAGAACCAGGGAGAGCGCCAGTCGGACATTTTCATGCCCACAATGGTGGCGCAGATCAGATCCGGCAGGAAGCCCAGCACGCCGCCGAGGATATACTGCAGATAGGGCATGCGGGTGTTGCCCAGATAGAGGCTTACCACGTCGCAGGGCAGGATGCCCACGGCCCGGATGAGAAAGGCAAAGAAAAAATTATTGCTGCTGCGCAGCTCCCGCGCCTCTTTCAGGCGGGGATATTTGTCCATCAGCCGCTCTGTCAGATCTTTCCCGGAAAAGCGCCCCACCATGTATGGTATGCTCAGCGTAAGAGCGATTCCCACGGTGTTCACAAGAAAAGCAAGAGGCAGGGGAAAAAGCCGTCCGGCCACGGCGAACAGAAGCAGCACCGGAAACATCAGCGAAAGACTCTTGGCCGCAAAGGCGAGCCACAGAAACAGCGCCGCCAGCAGCGGCTCCGCCGGGGTATAGCTCAAAAGCTCCTCCACGGACAGCTCCCTGCCGGAGACAAAAAACCATATGACCGCCGCGCCCATGCCGAAAATCGGCAGCGCGCGAAGAAACCCTGTAAGGAAAAGCCGGAGCTTTTTGGAAAATCCACTCATTTTCGACCCTCCGCAAGCAACTTTAACACGCCTGACGCCGCCCTTCAATCAGCTCCGCTTAATTTTACAGTTTGGCAATATTTTTCGCAAAAAATACGCCCGGCTTTCCATAAACGCTCCGGACAGAGCACCGCTTTCCTGCAAATATTGTCCCGGCACTTGACGGAAAGGACTTTGGCCGTTAAAATAAAACAAGATAAGAGCCCGCCATACCGGGCCGGACAGGGAGTTTTCAATGCAGTTATCTGAACTTAAGCTTGTCACAGCGAGCAATATCATAAAGCTGCGCACAGGCGCGGGCATGACCCAGGCGGAGCTGGGCGCGCAGCTGAACTATTCCGACAAGACCATATCCAAATGGGAGCGGGGCGAGGCCATACCAGACGCCTATGTGCTGACGCAGCTTGCGGAGATCTTTGGCGTTACCGTGGATTCTATTCTGTCCTCCCACGACGAGTGGGAAGCTCCGGAAGAACAGGAGCCGGAGCCGGACAAGAATTACAGCTGCCGGGTCATCATCGCCATCGCCGTGATCGGCGTATGGACGGCTGCGCTCACCGCCTTTGTTACGCTGTGGCTTTTTAATATCATCCTCTGGAAGATTTTCATCGTGGCTTTGCCGGTGTCTATTCTTACCTATATGGTGCTCATATGCGTGTTCGGGCGGAAAAAGCACCTGCAGTATGTGATTGCGGCCTTTGTGCTCTCTCTTTTCCTGCTGCTGTATTGTATGCTTCCCGGGGCGAATCCCTGGCAGCTGTTCCTCATCGCGATCCCGGCGGAAACCATCGTTTTCCTTAGCTGCAATATCCGCAGAAAACCCCGGCTGTTCAGAAAAAAAGCGGCAAAATAAGAGGCTCTACTATTTGTAGAGCCGGAGACTGTCTAAAAACGCTGGCCAAAGCGAAAAACAACGGAGCCGCGGGGGCGCTTGCGGGGGCAAGGCCCGCCTCAAATGGGATAAGCCGCCGTCAAACGGCTTGAAAACAAGCCGTTTGCGCGAAGCGGCATTTTGACCCTGTCAAAATGCCCGGCGGAAAGCGCGGTCAAAAAAAGTCCGGCATGGACTTTTTTAACAAGCTGAGGCTCTACTATTTGTAGAGCCGAAAATAAAGCAGGGTAGAGTGCCTGAACGGGTTCTACCCTGCTTTTGCCTCATTGTAGAGCAGTAGAGCGGGCCAGTAGCTTGAAAAAAGGGACGCAGGCTCATATTCTGTCTGTGTAAGCTGATGGAAACCAGAAGCAGAAAGGATTGAACGTATGAGTAACTATATTTTGAGCTGCTGCTCCACCGCCGACCTGACACAGGAACATTTTGAGAGCCGCGACATACATTATATTTGCTTCCATTATGCCATTGACGGCGTGGAATATGCGGACGATCTGGGCAGAAGCATGCCCTTTGACGAGTTTTACGCCAGAGTAAAAAGAGGCGCGGACACCCGTACATCCCAGGTGAACATCTCCGAATATGTGGACTATTTTTCTGCCTTTTTGGAGCAGGGGCTGGATGTTGTCCATGTGTGCCTGTCCTCCGGCATCTCCGGCACCATAAACTCCGCCCGCAACGCCGCCCTGGTAGTGAAGGAACGATTTCCCGAGCGGAATATTTATATTATCGATTCTCTGGGCGCTTCCTCCGGCTACGGCCTTTTGATGGACACTGCCGCCTCGAAGCGGGACGAGGGTATGAGCGCCGGGGAGCTTGCCAAATGGATAGAGGACAACCGCCTGAAACTTCATCACTGGTTCTTCTCCACGGATCTGTCCTGCTATGTCCGCGGCGGGCGGATCTCCAAGACCGCGGCGATCTTCGGCGGCCTGCTTGAGATATGCCCGCTGCTGAACATGGACAATCTGGGCCGGCTGATTCCCCGCTTCAAGATCCGCACCAAGAAAAAAGTCATCAATGAGATCGTGAAAAAAATGGAGGAGAATGCCCAGGGTGGCCTGGACTATTCCGGTAAGTGCTACATCTCCAACTCCGCCTGCTATGACGACGCCCGCCAGGTGGCGGATCTGGTCGAGGCCCGCTTCCCGAAGCTTGACGGCCGGGTGGAGATAAACCATGTGGGCACCACCATCGGCTCTCACACCGGCCCCGGCACAGTAGCCCTTTTCTTCTGGGGCTGCGAGCGCACGGAATAGGTCCCGCGCATCGGCCTGCCCTCAATGAATAAGGATCAGACTGCCTGAGAGGGAAAATTTCCCCTTTCAGGCGGCTTTTTTCAGACAAAAAACGCCCCGCCCCGGAGCTTGCATCCTCCGGGAGCGGGGCGTTTCGGAATATGGTCAAATTTCCTCAAATTCCTTTACGATCTCAGCCTCGGGGGCGCGAGTGACGAGGCTTACAACCACGATGAATACGCAGGCTACGATGAAAGCGGGCAGAAGCTCATAGATATTCCAGGCGCCGCCGAGCGGGCGCACCAGGTACTTCCAGATAAACACCATCGCGCCGCCGCTGACCATGCCGGCCAGAGCGCCCTGGCGGTTGGTGCGCTTCCAGAACAGGGAGAAGAGCATCAGCGGGCCAAAGGCCGCGCCGAAGCCGGCCCAGGCGAAGGAGACGATGCTGAAAACCGAACTGGAGGGATCCCGCGCCAGGAAAATACCCATGGCGGCAATAATAATGACGGTTATACGGGCAATGGTCATTTCCTGCTTGTTGGAGAGTTTGAGATGGAAAACGCCCCGGAGAATATTATGAGAGATGCCGGAGGCGGCGGCCAGAAGCTGGGCGTCGGCGGTGGACATGGTAGAGGCCAGAATGCCTGCCAGCACAAGGCCGGCCAGCAGCGCGGGAAGAATGCCGCTCTGACTCAGCAGGGCCGCGATACGAACCAGAATGGCCTCGGCGGCGGAGGCACTTTCAAAGGGGGCAATGGCGCCGAGCCTGCTGACGGCGAAGCCCACAAGGCCCACAACAATGGCAATGGACATGGATATAACGACCCAGATGGTACCCACGCGGCGGGAGGTCTTCAGCTTCTCCTCGTCCTCAATCGCCATGAAGTGATTGAGAATATGGGGCATGCCGAAGTAGCCGAGGCCCCAGGCCAGGGTGGATACGATGGAGATAAAGCCATATTTGGCGGGTTCAGCCGAAAGAATGCTGGTGCTGGAGGTGAGGTCCAGATATCCGGGGACGGTTTTGGCATTTTCCACCACGGCGCTCCAGCCGCCGGCGGTCTGGATTCCAAACACAAGGATGATGGCCAGCGCAATGGTCATGACGATGCTCTGAATAAGACTTGTGACCGAAGCCGCGGTAAATCCGCCCATGGCACAGTAGCCCACGATAACGGCGGCGCTGATTGTCATGGCCAGCATATAATTTATATCAAAAATATTGGTGAAGAGCTTGCCGCAGGCAGCAAAGCCCGAAGCGGTGTAAGGCACGAAGAAAACGATGATGACAAGAGCGGCGATCCCCTCGAGAAGCCCGCTGTGGTCCCGGTAGCGGTGAGCAAAAAAGTCGGGTATGGTGATGGCGTCAATGCGGGCGGAATATTTTCTCAGGCGCTTTGCCACGATCAGCCAGTTCAGGTAGGTGCCCACGGCCAGGCCGATAACCGTCCAGGTGGCGTCGGCCAGGCCGCAGAAATAGGCCAGGCCCGGCACGCCCATCAGCAGCCAGCTGCTCATATCCGAGGCCTCGGTGCTCAGCGCCACCACGATGGGGCCAAGCTTCCGGCCGCCCAGGTAAAAATCGCTGGTGGTGGCGTTGCGCTTGGAGTAAATAAAGCCGATGTACAGCATACCAATGAGATATACGGCAATAGAAATAATGATACAGATGCTGGCACTTGTCATGTTCAATTCCTCTCTTTCCCCTGCTCCCAGGTGATGTTTGGAATTATACAGGATAATTTTCTCCGCGCAAGTGCCGGAAAGGGCATTTTGCTTGAAAAAAATTTTTTATCCGCTATAATATAAGCTACCATAATACAGTTCATATTTAAATGAAATTAATTCATATAAACTGCCGAAAAAGGGGAGGGAAGGCCCGTGAATCAGACCAGCCTTTCAAAATATGAGACGCTGGTGGCCGTTGTGGAGCTGGGCAGCCTCACAAAGGCGGCCCAACGCCTGGGATGCACCCAGTCCGCCGTGAGCCACAGCATAGACAGCCTGGAGGCGGAGCTGGGCTTTGCGCTTGTAAAGCGGAGCAGGGCCGGGGCACGGCTGACTCCTGAGGGGGAGCGGCTTCTGCCGGGAATCCGGGGACTTTTAAACAGCGCCGAACAGCTGAATCAGCTTGCCTCCGCCATCCGGGGTCTGGATGCGGGTACGGTGAGGATCGGCGCGTTTACCTCCGTCGCCGTCCACTGGCTGCCGGGGGTTTTAAAGGAGTTTCAGGCGGACTATCCCAATGTGGATTTCAGCCTTTTTAACGGGGATTATCACGATGTGGAGCAGTGGCTCTCCGACGGGAGCATAGACATCGGCTTTGTAAACGTCCCCTGCGGCCTGGACTGCGAGTGCATCCCGCTCATGGAGGACAGGCTGCTGGCCATACTGCCGGAAAACAGCCGCTTCAAAAGCTATCCCAAATTCCCTCTGGCGGAATGTGAGACGGAGCCCTTTATAAGCCTGCTGGAAAGTTCAGATCATGACGCCCGCCGGGCGCTGGACGCAGCGGGGGTGCGGCCGAACGTGCGCTTTTACACCAAGGACGACTATGCCATCATCGCCATGGTAGAACAGGGCCTGGGTATGAGCATCATGCCGGAACTTCTTTTGAAGGGCCGGCATGACAGGCTTCTGGTTCTGCCCCTGGTGCCCGAGTCCAAGAGAATCATCGGCGTTGCCATTGCCGCCGGCAGCAAGGCCGGTCCGGCTACCCGGCGCTTTGCCGATTATGTGGTGCGCTATGTGAAGGCCCAGGTAGAGCGGGAGCGCACAATAAAAAACGGGTAAAAAAATGAGGAAGCCTGTTGACAGAGGAGCGCGGTCTGTGCTAGTATAAGCACAGTTAGCCGATGCTAACCGACTTGGGAGGACAGTTATGAAGCTTAACGAACTTGACATAGGAAGCTCCGGAATCATTCAGAGCGTGGGCGGCGAGGGGCCTCTGCGCTGCCGCCTGCTGGATATGGGGCTGATCCCGCGCACGAAGGTGACGCTGCAGAAGGTGGCCCCCATGGGGGACCCCATCGAAATACGGGTCCGGGGCTATGAGCTCACGCTCCGGGTGGAGGATGCAAAAAAAATTGAAGTGATGGGGGAGACGGAAAAATGATATTTGCCCTGGCCGGAAACCAGAACTGCGGCAAGACCACCCTCTTCAACGCCCTCACCGGGGCGAACCAGCACGTGGGCAATTTCCCCGGCGTAACGGTGGATCAGAAGCGCGGCGAGATACGCGGGGAAAAGGGATGTTCCGTGGTGGACCTGCCCGGTATATACTCCCTGCGCCCCTATACCCAGGAAGAGATTGTCACCCGGGACTTTATTATCAATCAGAAGCCCGACGGGATTATCAACATAGTGGATGCCACCAATATAGAGCGAAACCTGTATCTGACCCTGCAGCTTCTGGAGCTGAAGGTGCCCACGGTGCTGGCGCTGAATATGATGGACGAGGTCCGCGCGAACGGCGGCACCATTGATGTGCAGCTTTTGAGCCAGGCGCTGGGCATTCCCGTCGTGCCCATCAGCGCGGCAAAGGGCGAGGGCGTTTCGGAACTGATCGACAGAGCCGTGCAGACAGCCCGGGGGAAGATCATCCCCAAGGTGACGGATTTCTGCGAGGACACCTCTCCGGTACACCGCTGCATTCATGCGGTTATTCATCTCATTCAGGACCATGCCGAAAAACTGGGCGTCCCCGCCCGCTTCTGCACGGCAAAGCTTATTGAGGGGGACCCGGCGCTGGAAAAGGCCCTGGGGCTGGACGAAAACGAGAAGGAGCTGCTGGAGCACTGCATCGTCCAGATGGAGAGCGAAACCGGCCTTGACCGGAACGCGGCTCTGGCCGACATGCGATACAGCTTTATTGAAAGCGTGGTGGAGCGCTCCGTGGTGAAATGCAGCGAGAGCAAAGAGCACCGGCGCTCCGTGCAGATGGACCGGGTGCTCACCGGAAAATACACGGCCATTCCGGTATTCCTGGCGATCATGCTGCTGGTGTTTTACCTGACCTTTAATGTGATCGGCACCGGCCTTTCGGAGCTTCTGAGCCTGGGCATCGATAAGCTTACTGCGCTGGCGGACGCAGGCCTTGAGGCCTACGGAATCAACCCGGTGGTACATAGCCTGATTATCGACGGAATCTTCGCCGGTGTGGGCAGCGTGCTGTCTTTTCTGCCGATCATCGTCACGCTGTTTTTCTTCCTCTCCATCCTGGAGGACACCGGCTACATGGCCCGGGTGGCCTTTGTTATGGACCGGCTTCTGAGAAAAATCGGCCTTTCGGGGCGGAGCTTTGTACCGATGCTCATCGGCTTTGGCTGTTCCGTGCCCGCCATCATGGCCACCCGCACCGTCTCCTCGGACCGGGACCGGAAGATGACCATTCTGCTCACGCCCTACATGAGCTGTTCGGCAAAGATTCCCATTTACGCGGTATTTGCCGCGGCCTTTTTCCCGGGGCACAGCGCCCTGGCCATGATCTCCCTCTATGTAATGGGCATGGCCGTGGGTGTGATCGTTGCCCTCATCCTCAAGGGCACCGCTTTCCGGGGGCAGCCCGTGCCGTTTGTGATGGAGCTTCCCAATTACCGCATGCCCTCGGCCAAAAGCGTGGGCCTGCTGCTGTGGGAAAAAGCCAGGGATTTCATTGAGCGGGCTTTTACGGTAATTTTTGTGGCGACAATAATCATCTGGTTTCTCCAGAATTTCGATTCGCGTCTCAATGTTGTCTCCGACAGCGCAGACAGCCTTCTCGCGCTGCTGGGGCAGTTTATTGCGCCGGTTTTTGCCCCTCTGGGTTTTGGGGACTGGCGCATGGTCACCGCGCTTATCTCCGGCTTTTCCGCCAAGGAGGCGGTGGTGTCAACGCTGGCGGTGCTGCTGGAGACCAGCATGGCGCAGCTTGGCGGAGCCTTGACGGCGGTTTTCACCCATGCCTCCGCCGTGAGTTTTCTGACCTTTACCCTGCTTTACACCCCCTGCGTGGCTGCTGTGGCGGCGATCCGGCGGGAGCTGGGCAGCGCCCTTAAAACCGTGGGGGTAATCGTCATGCAGTGCGGCGTGGCCTGGGTCTGCGCCTTTGCCGCCTATCAGATAGGGCTGTTGTTATGAGCGGGGCGGATATTTTGCTGCTGGCTCTTGTGGGCCTGGCGCTCTTCTTTGCCCTGCGGAACATCCGCCGCCGGAAGAAAAGCGGCAGATGTTCCTGCGGCGGGACCTGTTCATCCTGCGCCGCCTGCAAGCCCTGCGGCAGACGCGGTAAATAAATTGCGGAGCTGCAGCATTTTGCTGCAGCTCTGAGACTGGCAAAAAACGCTTGCCAAAGCGAAAAACAACGGAGCCGCGGGGGCGCTTGCGGGGGTCAAATGGGATGAGCCGCCGTCAAACGGCCTGAAAACAACAAGCCGTTTGGGCGAAGCGGCATTTTGACAGCGTCAAAATGCCCGGCGGAAAGCGCAGTCAAAAAA
>OLPA01003030.1_pt1 | contig 11846 bp, 11 predicted proteins | sample 1672811 | NCBI WGS metagenome assembly OLPA01 (sample SAMEA3136726, study PRJEB25190) | human gut metagenome | biome: human gut; feature: human-associated habitat; material: faeces | place: Austria | collected 2013
AGGTAAAGCAGGCGGGGAAGATTATGAGGCCCGCCGTGATCGCCACAAAGGTATCCAATATGATGACATTGACGGATTCGCCCAGCAGCGTATGGTTTTTGTCGAGATAGCTGCCGAATATGGCCATGGAGCCTATGTATAAGCATCCCGGATTTCAACTGTGTATAGAAGCGTATGCTTTAGTGATAATTCTCTACGGAGCATTTTCCGTGTATCGGAAGGTCAGAAAGGCTAAGAGAAAAGAATGATGTTGTAGACGATAAATCTGGTCGCCATTATGGTTGTTCAGAGCGAGCAAGCACAGCTTGTGCTTGCTCGCCTTATCAGCCACCGACCGTTTTGCTATCTCTCCGGCTCTGTTTCCGTTTCCGTAAGAATGCCGTTTTCGGTTTTTATCGGTTCTTGACCGCTTTGCGTGTTACGGAATAGCAGGACGGCTATCCCTTTGTTGCGCATCAGCTCTCATTCTGTTCCACGTTTTCGGCGGCGAAAAGACAGCAGCAAAAATCCGGGCGGTCAAGGGTTTAAGAGTGGAGATTTTTTCGCGCTGTGCGCGGAAAAATACGACTCGTCCCTTGACGGTCTGGATAGTCGGAACGGATGAGATTTTTCGTCTGCAAAGTGAGAAAGCGGTGGAAAAATTCAAAAAGCTATGCTAAATTTGAAATGGTTGGTCATAAAGCGTTTTGTCAAGTGTTTTTTTATTAACGATTTTCTTTTGCTGAACGGTAGAATCGTTCACATTTTTTTGCTATAATATTTTTGCTTACAAGCGCCTAAAGAAAACCAGTATGAAGGAGATGAGAATGGGAATGTCTGAAAACGGATCAAAAGATCAGGCACTGAGCCACTTGAAAGTTGAATTTGCGGTTAAGCAAAAGAAAGGGCTGCCCTTCATTATGGCGTCCACTGTTTTATGGACAATTATGCTGATTGCGTTTCTCACGGATTTGAATGTTTCCGCAAAGAACATGATTGCTATGTGCTGCTCTGCATTACTTATGCCAGTCGGAATGCTTTTCGGAAAAATACTAAAAGTAGATATGTTCTGTAAAGATAATCCATTTAGCAGTCTTTCCGTTGTGGCTGCCCTCAATCAGCTGATGTATCTTCCGATTGTTCTGTGGACAATGTACGCTGTTCCGGATAAAATGATTATGGTGTACGCCATTGTTGTTGGCGCACATTTTTTACCCTATTATTGGATTTATTTTTCGCCAACATATTTTTATGCTTCTATTATCATACCGATTGTATCTTTGATGTTTGGAATTTATTTCAGTCAAGTTATCGTCTGTGTCGCTTTTGTTGCCTTTGATATCCTTATTTGCATATTACTGTGTTTGGAGAATAAGCAAGCCAAAAAACATCTCAAAGCCATAGCCAATAAAGAATAATACCGGCATTGATTAAGTGCGGTTTGGCGGTGGGGAATTAAATCACTATGACTTTGCATTACGGCGGAAAATACAACGGCGATGAAAAGAGTTTGCCGCAAAGAGAACATCATCCAAATGCAGTTGCCTTTATAGAAGCTGCAAGCACAAAAGAACTGTCTTTAATGTGTAATTGTGGCTGCATTTTACTGATGATTATATTAGCGGTGCCATTCGTGCTGCTCGGGAAAGAATATTTTCATAGTAATAGAATTTGTATGATTTTAGCGGCAATATGCGGGGTATTGTCACTATTTCCGCACGAGCTACTCCATGCAATATGTTATAAAGAAGATGTGTATTTGTATAACAATTTGAGGCAAGGGCTGTTTTTTGTTATAGGGACGGAAGCTATGAGTAAATCAAGATTTGTATTCATGTGCTTATGTCCCAACATATTTTTAGGGCTAATCCCGTATTCCGTTTTTCTTTTCATTCCTCATGCGGTTTTTCTGGGGCTGTTCGGACTGATATGTATTGGAATGGGCTTTGGAGATTACATCAATACATACAATGCAATCAAGCAAATGCCCAAAGGGGCGAAAACATATTTGAGCGGACTACATTCATATTGGTATTTAGGGTGAAAACTTCCGGTTTGTCAGGCTTACAAACCCTCAAAACGCAAGCGGCGAGACGGGCTTTACCGTCCCGCCGCTCTGCTTTTCAGCGGTTAAGGTCTTGCTTGTGCGTAGGCTGCGCGTTGCGGCTTTCCTCCCGCAAAATACTGTAAACACACTTCCGTATCTGCTCCGCTTCCTTTACCTCGTCTTTCAGTGCGAGATAGCGGCGGGACAGCTCCTTCCGCTCGGCGGTCAGCTTCTCCTGCTCCGCTTTCCACGCCTTTAGCGGAATGCCCGTCCTGCCGTTCATCACGCCGTCAAGATAGCGTCCTGCGGCTTCGTAATGGGTCAGCTCCATGCGGTACGCTTCGTAAAACGCCTCCTGCTTTTTCGGCTTCTGCTGTTTGTATTTCCTGTAAATATCACGGTACTGCAAATATCTCTCGGCGTTTGAAATATGCCCTTCAAGGGTTTTCAGCCGCCTGTCGATGGGTTTCAGCTTTTCGGCTATTTCGCGCTGCTCCCCGAACATACCCGCCATTTTTTCCGTCAAGCCGTCCATATCCACGATCTGATTCTCTTGCAGGAAATTCAGCATTTTTGCCGCCGCTTTCAGGCTGTTGACGGCAGTGTAATAGCTTGGTTTTCCCGTCTGTTCCCGCCGTGCAAGGATACCCTGTATCACATCGGCAAGGGTGGGCGGCGTATCGTTTTCCGCTTCCTCCTTCAGCCAGTCTTGCAGCTTGGAAATGCGGGCTTTCAGCTGCCGCAGCTTCTGATTTGTAACCTCTATTTCGCGGTTGATGTTTCCTCTCTCCGTGCGTATTCCGCGCTTCTCCATAGCGGAAGCGGCAACGCCTAAATGGACGGTGGGGATCAGGTCTATTCCCTGCCGCTCATAGCTGCGGTGGTCTATACGCTCGGTATGATTTCCCTTTTCAAGATACGAATTGCAGATTTCAGCCCATGCCGCCCGCCATTCCTCCGCTTTGGTCTGCTCGTTCCAGTCGGTGGCGGGAACGGATTTGCATTTGTACTGCCGCTTTTTCGGGTCGTAGATTTTGTTGCCGTCCCTGTCAAGAACATACTCCTTTTTCTGCTTCGCGCCCCATGCGCCGTCCTGCTCAATGGGGCGCATGGTCAGCAGGATATGGGCGTGGGGATTGCCGTCGTTCTTGTCGTGTAAGCAAACGTCGGCGCACATTCCCGCCGCCACAAAGTTGTCCTTCACATACTCCCGCACAAGAGAAACGCCCTGTTCCCGCGTCAGTTCGTGGGGCAGGGCGATTTCAATCTCACGCGCAAGCTGGGCGTTTTTTGCTTTCTCGATTCTCTCAACCGCGTTCCACAGAGCGGAGCGGTCAGAGAAGGCAGGCGGGGCGTTGTCGGGCAGTAAAATCTCGGTGTGGACGATACCGCCCTTGCGGGTGTAGTCGTGAATCGCTCCGTCATATTCGTTGACGAGTTTTTCGCCGCTGCGGTAGGCGGCTGCGGCAACGGCGGATTTGCCCTTGCCGCGGGAGATGATTTTGATGCTGCAATGGTAAATCGCCATGCGCCGCGCTCCTTTCTGCGGGTTTACCCGCCGTTTCCTTTTGTGCCGGCAGGCGCAAAACGCCGTCTGCAAGACCGCACGATACCACATTCATGTGGTATATAAGTGCGCCCTTCGGGTAGGGGGAGGGCGCCCTTCGGGTAGGGGGAGGGCGGCGTTAGCCGCGCTCCCTCGCTCCGCTGCCCGCGTCTGCGTCCCCGCCCGCTACGCGCCGTGCGGTCAATCCGTCCAGTATGCGGCGGCTCTGCTCGGTGAGGACGGTCTTTTCAAGGAAGATTTGAAACTGCTCGTCAGTCAGGGAGATGCTTTCGGGCAGCAGGCTTTCAAAAAGCCCCATGCGTTTGCAAAGGCGTTTCGTCCTGCCCTTGCGCTCCTGCGCTTTTTGCGCCTGCACAAGCTGTCTGCGCTTGTTTTCAAGTTGTCGGATTTCTTCCTCGATGCCTGCGATTTTTTCGATTTTGGTCTTTGCCATGTGTAAAAGCTCCTTTCGTTTGTTGGATTTGAAATGGATGGGATGGGAAGGGAAGCGATGGGGAAACGCCCCTTTCGGGAACGGGAAAACGGCTCGCCCTTGGGTTGGCAAGCCGTTTTTTCGTTTCCCTGTTCGGTTATGCGCTTCTTTGCATTTCGCTTTCCTGCGGCGGCAGCTCGTAGGCTGTGCCTTTGAGGATCTCCGCTCTTGCCGCTTCCTCGGCGGCTTTCTTTGCGGCTACTTTCCTTGCGTACCGCTCCTTGTCCCGCCTGCGCAGGATTTCCCGCTGTTCCTCGCTCATCTCGCGGCGCAGCTTCTTCTTCCTTTTCTTTTCGGGCGTTGCCGCCTGTGCCGCTTCCTGCTCCGGCAGGTCGAATTTGCCGATAAAATTCAGGTAGATGTCCACCTGCATCGTCCGCTTTCCCTCGATTTTGACGGCTTCATGGACGACCACCTTTTCCACAAATTCATTCAAAAGGGTGGGTGTCAGCTCGGTAAACTCCGTGTGCCGCTTTACCAGCTCCAAAAACCTGTCGGCTCTCACGCTGTCGGTGTTGTAGCGGTCTATCTCGGCTTGCAGCCGTTCAAGCTCCGCATCGAGGTTTTTCTGCTCGGCGTCATAGCCCGTCAGCAGTTCGGAAAAGTGGTTTTCGGGAATTTTATCGGCGGCGTAGCTTTCGTACAGTTTTTTGATCAGGCGGCTGATTTCCTCGCGGCGGCGTTTGCCCTTTGTCAGCTTTCTGCGGCTCTCCCTGACCGCCGCTTCCTGTTGCAGCGCCGCTTCCTCCCGCACACGCTGAATGAATGCGGCTTCGTTTTCAATGGCGTATCTGCTTGCCCGCCGTATCGCGTCCAGTATCAGCTGCTCCACGACTTCCACGCGGATATAATGGCAGGTGCAGGACTTGGAATAGTGGCGGTAGCCGGAACACACATACTCATGGTGGGGGTGATCGGGTCGCCCGGAGGCTCCCCGCTTGTGATACATCTTTGCGCCGCAGTCGGCGCAATAGAGAATGCCCGTCAGAGGATTTGGCTCTCCGTCCGGCTTGTAAACACGCCGCTTCGTTCCCCGCAGCCGCTGAACGATATTCCACGTTTCCTCGTCAATGATCTGCGGGTGCGCGTCCTTGAATACAAGCCTGTTTTCGGGGGTGGGTTTCCGCTGCTTGGATTTATAGTTTTCCGTTCCCGTCTTGTTCAGGACTTTCCAGCCCATATATTCCTCTTTCTTGAGGATGTTGATGACGGTGGCGCTCGACCATTTATACGGGTCTGCATTGTGCGCCCCGCGGCTCGTCCTTTCGCCGATGCTTTTCCAATGGGCGTTGGGGGTCAGTATCCGCTCGGCGGTCAGTTCCTCCGTGATTTTTGCGATGTTCTTCCCCGCAATCACGCTCCGGAATATCCGCTTTACAATGGGAGCGGCTTCCTCGTCCACAATCCATTTCTGGCGGTCTTTCGGGTCGTGGAGGTAGCCGTAGGGCAATGCGCCCGTAACGTGGTTTCCCGCCGCCGTCCTCGCGCCGAATATCGCCCGGATTTTGCGGCTGGTGTCTCTTGCGTGCCACTCTGCAAGGATATTGCGAAAGGGCATAAAATCGTCCTCGCCTTTGGCGGTGTCGATGCCCTCCGCAACGGCGATCAGCCGGACGTTCATTTCCCGAAGCTGTTCCAAAAACAAGCCCACGCGCAGATGGTCACGCCCCAGGCGGCTCATATCCTTTATCAGGATTTGCCCCACGCTGCCGCGCGAAATATCCTCCGTCATCTGCAAAAAGCCCGGTCTGTCCCAGCGCGTCCCGCTCCAGCCATCGTCCGTCCTGTGGACGAGGTTTTTGAAGCCGCTTCGGAGGGCGTATTCCTCCAGATAGGCTTTTTGGTTCTCGATGGACAAGCTCTCGTTTTCCCGCCCGTCCTCATGGCTCAACCGCTCATAAAGGATTGTCAGTTTTTCGTTGTTCATGCTTCCCTCTTTCCGGCTCAACGCCTCCTTTGCGGCACATACGGTGTCAGGCAGTTTTCCTCGCCTCCTTTTCGATCAGGCGCAGAATTTTGTCCTCAAACGTTTCCTTGCCCTTTCCGCTGAAACGGACGGTCACAAGATAGGTGGTGGAGCCGATGCGCCTTGAAAACTGTCCGCACCCGCCGTTGAGTGCGTGGAGTTCCCTGTTCCTGTTTTCGTTTTTCATGCGGCGGCTCCTTTCCGCATTGAATTTTGCAGTCGGTTGGTGTAGAATGTGGCAAAACTCCTTTCCTGTTTTCTGACAGGGCAGTCCGGCGCTTGCACTGTCCGAAAACGCCCTCTCACTAATAGGAGAAAAACGGGGTGTAAATCGGAACCTGTTCCGAAAACTTTTTGAATGTTTTTCATCTCCGCCCGCTTTCTCCGCTCTCTGTCCGTCTGTGCCGCAAACGGCGCTCTCGCCTGTGTTTTTCGGGGTGTCCCCGTTCCTTTATGATATAGCCCGTTGGGGTTTTTGAGCTTTTTCCGGTTTGCCATGATGACGTTATGGGAAAGTGCGTTGAGCCCGTAATAGACGGCTTCGCCATCCATGCGGAGCTCCTGCGTCATAAAGGGAACGAAAATGGCCGTGGAGCTGGTCGTCATGCCGCGCTTGATCTCAATGCCGTTATGGCCCAGCGGAAGGCTGGAAAGAAAACCGTCCTCCTGCTGGAAGTCCAGCCGCTTCAAGGTGCAGTTGTATTTCTGGACGATACCGGACACCGTGAACAGGTCGTTGTCCAGCTCCCGGCGGGTCGGGGCCATGTTTACCACAAGGAAGGTCAGAAGGAACATTCTTTCATTCCGGCTCTGTAAATCTTCCAGAAGGGTCTTTGCGTCGTTGCTGTACGTTACAAGGTCGGGCGGAAGTATGTCCATATCGTACCCTGACCGAGCTGCCTTCTTTTGTTCCTCCACCTTCATCTTGTCAATGTCGGAGACTTTGGCCTTGATAGATTTCACGGCGGCGGCCTGATCGACGGTTTGGATATGGAGAGTGATGGTCATTTCCGCGTCCATTTCCAAAAGCTCCGCCAGCAGCTTGTCCGAGAGCTCCGAGGCCAAAATCTGCAAGTAGGAGGCAGCGCCCCAAGTCGTCCCCACCCGGAACAGACGGCTGAAACGAAAATCGAAACTGTCCGGGGCGATAAAGTCTTTGGTGGAAAGCCCGGTTTTGGGGATCATATCCCATGAAAACCGGAAGGGGGAGCCGCTGCCGGGGTGAAGCTGCCCGTGAAGAAGCTCCAGCCGTTCCAGCCCCGAAAGGGAGCGGCACTTGACGCCCAGCTTTTTGAAGTTCCCGCAAATGTCCGCCTCTACACGTTCCAGCCTTGCCCTGGCGGTGGAAAGGTCGTCCACGTTCACGCCGAAGGTCAGGAGCTTTGTGCGGACAATGCCGTTGTTGCTTTTGGCGATCTGGTTTTCCAGCATTTCCACATACTCACACCGGACGCTGTTGTAATCATCGTCCTGCATGGGGATGTTCACGCTGTACCGGCTGCCCGGGCGGCTCCGGTGGTTGAGGAAGGAAAGCTGGAACGGAAGGCTGCTGTCAAAGTAGTTGAGGCAGGCGCTCCACCCGTCAAAGATGGCTGCCTGATCTTCGGACTGTGCGAGCTGGTAGTTGATGTCCTCGTATTCAATGGTTTTGGTGTAATAGCGGTCCGCTACCCGGCACACCCCGTCCCGGTACATTTCCCGGTAAGGGAGGGTCTGCTGGGCGGTGGTGGGAATGTTCTTTCCTTTCGTGAACAGGCCGGTAAGGCCCTGCTTTTCAGGCTTTCTGCCTGCGGGCTTTCCGGCCCTTCTGCTGTTTCGCAATCGGCTGCGCCTCCTTTCTGGCGCTAAGCAGCGCATAGAAGTTTTCGGTTTTGTAAGGCCGCACACGGGGATAGAGGAACCGGGTGCGGATGATGTTTTTCAGCACTTTTTCCAGCGGCAGACCGTCTCGTTCATACATAGCCAGAAAGAAGAACGGGAGCATGAGGCCGATCATCAGGAACATGGCGGCGCTGTTCCCGATACTGCCACGGGAAAACAGGTAAGCCGGGAGGCCCACCGCCGCCGCGCTGGAAAAACAAACAAGCTGGCGCTTCGTTAGGTTGAAGGCCAGCTTTGTCTTGATTTTGGAAAGGTCTTTTGGTACTGGCACATAGGCCATTTTGGTACACCTCCTTTATTGCTTCGGGCCAGCATGACCCGAGGTTATCTTGCGGCCTCTTTGGCCGGGGCTGTGCTGCGGGCAGCTTCGGCGGCCTCTCGTCCGCTCTGCCTTGCCCGCCAGTATTCGGGGTGATACTGCCGGATGGACTGATTGAGTTTTTCTTCAAACTGTCCTTTGTCCTTAATGCGGTCAGGGATTTTCCACAGCTTTTTGTCCAGCAGCTCCCGGAGCACTACGCTTTCCTGTGCGTCCTCCTCATAGCAGATATAGCCCTTGTCCTTGAAGCCGCATTTTTTGGCCGCTGGGGAGAGAACGGCGGCCACCTCGTTTGCCACCATCGTTCCGCCGTGGCTGGCGGTAGATACCAGAAACACCCCCGGACAGAGGGTTTCACAATTCTGCACCTCGCCCCACGGGGAGCTTTTCGGCGCATGGAACATTCCGCCCGTCCGGCTCCGGTCCGCCTGCATGAGCGCCGCCTTTTCCAAGATGGCTTTCAGTTCCGGGGAAAAATAGGCATATTCCCGAAGGACACGGGCGGCCTCCCCGCCGCAGGCGTTCATCAACAGGGTATAGGCGTCGCTGTCCGCTTTGGTACAGCGGCCCAGCAGTTTTCCGTCGTAATAGCAGGCCGCGTCATAGCCCGTCCGTTTGCGTGGCATGGTTCCCGCCTCCTTTCTGCTTCGGGCCAGCATGGCCCGAGGTCAACGCTCTGCGCTGCGGCTGGGCTTTTCCTTCGGAGGCCGCTCTGCCTTTGCCTGTTCGGCAGCCGCTTTTCCGGCTTTGAGCTGGTCGCTGATGGACGCACGCCCCACAGAGCCGCGCTCCGCCATCTGTTCCAGCTTTGCCTCATAGGCTTGCAGAACAGCGGTATTGAGCTGTTCCCGGAACTCCTTTGTGACAGGGTAGGCCATATCCCGGTAGCCGCCTTTGCCGTCCGGCTGGCTGGGCATCCCCACGAAAAGGCCCTTGCTGCCCTGTACGATTTTCAGATTTTCCACCACAAAGCAGTCATTGAATTTCACGCTGGCAAAGCCCATGAGGTTTTTCACAGGTTCGATGACCCGCACGCTTACATCCAGCTTTATAGGGGCGGCTGGTGTTCCGCCCGCAGTTTTTTCCTGCATGGATTTCTCCTTTCCGCTTCGGGTCAGCATGGCCCGAAGTCTCTTAATGGCAGCCGAAGATGGATTTTGCAAGACTGCCTGTTTTGAATAAGGTAAAACACAGCAGCACCGTATATCCCACGCAGCCCCAGATCGCCCCGATGGGGTCGCCGTCGGTGGCGATACTCTGGATCAGCACCGCATAGATGGCGACACAGACTAAGATCAATAGACCTTGAAAGCCCACCGCAAAGAGGGAGCGGAAATAGTTCTGCCCCATGTGTCCGGTTTCCCTGTTGGGGACTGTGGCAAACGGGATAGGCGCTAAACTTGTGAGTAAATAAATTTCAATCATACGGCCATATACGATGACGAAGATCACGATGTTTAAGGCAATCATGGTAAGCTGGATCAGGAAGGATTGTAGCCAGAGTCCGAACAGAGGGCCTAACTCCATCGCTTCAAGCTCTGTCCGCAGACTGTCCAGCACATCCGGCGTGATCTCTGTCCCGTTCTGGATAATGCCCGCTGACTGCTGTATCACATGCTGGCTCACATCAAAGACCGCCAGCACGATATTGAAGGTATTCGTCAGGATCATCACAGCCACAAAGGTTTTGAACACCCACTTAAAAAACATCCATGTGTCAACTTCATGGAGGTTGTTGCGTTCTATGAGCATCTGTATCAGTTCATAGGTCATTACAAAAGTGAGGATAACCCCGGCGATTGGCAGGATGGCAGTTTCAGAGATCTGTCGTATCATGGAAAAGACCCCGGCGTTCCAGTCCGCCGGGGTCGTGCCTACCTGTGTGGCGATCTCGCCAACGCTCTGATTGACGTTATCGAAAAGGCCGTCCAGATTTCCCATGATACCATCGACGAGCAGACCTTTCAGCCATTCAACGATTGCGTCGATGATAAAGTCCATACATCAGCTCCTTTTCTGGAAAAAGGGACAACGGGTGACACTTAGCTGAACAGGCCGGACAGCAGAGGGATAAGCTGAAGGCCGATCAGAACGACACCGCCGCCAGCCATGAGCTGCTTAATGCCCTGTGATTTTGCCGCAGGGTTGTCCGACCCGTAACCTTCCAGAAGGTTGATGACGCCCCACACCGCCAGACCGGCGCCAAGAGCCATGACCAGAATTTTAAGAATGTCGATTGCCTGATTGAAAAATTCCATATACGTTCCTCCATTTTGTTTGTTTGATGGTTTTGGGTACAAAAAAAGCCGCCCACATCGGCGGCGCTTCGAGTCATCATGGCCCGAAGTTACACAAACTCGTCGCTGTCCAGATCATCGAAATTCAACAGGTCAGCTTCTTCGTCCGTGTCGGAGCCGTCCACTTCGTACACCGTGTATTCGTCCTCCGGCTTTAGTCTCAATGGCCGGTGGCGGAACAGGCTTTCCAAGCGGAAGGCGTTTTTCTTTTTATCAAATTCGGCTGTGTACTTGTAATTCGGGTGCTTTTTCAAGTCATACTTCGGGGACAGGAAGGGCGGGAGCCCCCTAAGCTGCAAGATACATTTATCCCCGGGCATGGTGGTGATCTCGCTGGTGGTCATCAGTTCCCGGCCAAGCCGCTGCATATTCTGGCTGTAACTTTCAGACTGTCCACGGCTTCGGCCCTCGGTCTGCATAGAGATGGTGGCCTTGCCCAGCCAGTTTTCCGAAATATCCTTTAGGGTGGAAGCCTCCCGGCCTCCGAGGAATACGATACTGTCCATGTTGCCCATGATGGTTTCGGAATGGTCTTTGTACAATGCCTTGCACTGGCTCATTGCCTGATAAAAAAGCGTCAGGCTGATCTCACGGGAGCGGATGACGGCCACAATCTTTTCCAGCCCCGGCACCTGTCCGGTATTGGCAGCCTCGTCCCACAGCACCCGCACATGGTAGGGCAGACGCCCGCCATAGGTGTTGTCAGCCCGTTCACACAGAAGGTTGAACATCTGCGAAAAAGCGAGGGCGACCAAAAAGTTGTAGGTGGTATCCGTGTCGCTGATAAGGAAGAACAGCGCCGATTTTTCATCCCCCAGCTTATCAAGCTCCAGCTCGTCATAGGACATGATTTCTCGAAGCTGGGGAATGTCAAAGGGGGCAAGTCTGGCTCCGCAGCTAATCAGTATGCTCTTAGCTGTCTTGCCGCTGGCCAGCTTGTATTTCTTATACTGCCTCACGGCGAAGTGCTGGGGGCTGCGGCGTTCCAACCCGTCAAACATATAGTCCACCGCATTTTTGAAGGTTTCGTCATCTTCCCGGACTTCCATGCTGTTTATCATTTCCACCAGCGTATTCATGTTGCGTTCTTCCTCCGGCCCCTCAAAGACGATGTAGGCCACAAGGGCACAGTACAAGAGGGTTTCGGCTTTGGTCCAGAACTCGTCGCCCTCCTTGCCGTCGCCTTTGGTGTTGGCGATCAGGGCGGTAACGAATTTCAAAACATCGCTTTCCGTCTTGATATAGGCCAGCGGATTGTAGTGCATGGATTTTGAAAAGTCGATACTGTTGAACACCCGCACCCTGTATTTCTCCCGTT
>OLPA01003032.1_pt1 | contig 11844 bp, 8 predicted proteins | sample 1672811 | NCBI WGS metagenome assembly OLPA01 (sample SAMEA3136726, study PRJEB25190) | human gut metagenome | biome: human gut; feature: human-associated habitat; material: faeces | place: Austria | collected 2013
TTTGCCGCTGGGGAGAGAGATATACATTCAGCACTAACTGTAAAGATGGATTTAACAAGAAATCATCTTGCATTAGTCTTTCATAGATATTTAAGTGGAGAGAGTGGATTAAATAAACTTAAAATAGTTATGAATGGACATGAGGTTGAACCAAAAGATCCTTTCCTTATCAAAAAAAGCAATCAATTAATGGCAGAGGAATCTATAATTATTAGAGGTCAACAGGTTAAGGTTACGCCTTATATCTTGCCTCATGTATCTAACTTAACAAGAGAAGAGTTAGACGCATTAGGGGGAAAAGAAGGTCTTAGAAAATCACAAGGATTTTATGTTTATAGAAATAAGCGACTTATTTGTTGGGGAACATGGTTTAGATTAATGAGACAAGGTGACCTTTCAAAGTTAGCCAGAGTGCAAGTTGATATTCCAAATTCATTAGATGACCTTTGGACTTTGGATATTAAAAAATCAACTGCTATTCCTCCTGACGAGGTTAAGAAAAATTTAGCTATTATCATCGATAAAATTTCGGCTGGAAGCAAAAGAACTTGGACATATAGGGGCAAAAAAGAAACCAAGGATGATGTTGTTCATTTATGGACTCCAATGAAAATTAGAGGTTCTAAGTATTATACAATTAACAGAGATCATCCGTTAGTTGAATCCATTATTGAGGAATTTCCTGAGTCAAGAAAAAAGTTAGATACGCTTCTTGAGCAGATTGGATTAATGCTACCATTAAATTCCTTATATGTTGATTTAACAAATGATGAAAAGTTAGTTAATGAATCAGAAATTACTGCTAACGAGGCTATAGAAAATGCAAAATTGCTGTTGGCAAATTATAGTTCTGTTGAAGAAAAGAAATTAATGTTAAGTGGTCTAAAAAATGTTGATATGTTTTTAGAACACTATGAAACCTTAGTTGATATGGTTGAAAGAGGCGAATTATAATGACTGAAAATATGAAATTATTCACTAATGCAGTAAGAAGCATTATTGACACGAAATTTGGAGATGAAATACCTTCATTGGACCAAATAAATGAAATTACAGAGTCATATGGAGCAGGAATGCGTGCATTATTCCCAATGACAGAAGATGAATATCTTGAGGCAAAAAAATATTTAGCTTCAACAATTCTTCATACAATTGGTTATGCTGTGTCTTTAAAGGGTCATGATGCAACACATAAGACTTGGTATTTTCTTCAAGAAAACGACGGGTTCTACTGGAATAGATATAAAAAATTTCTCAAGGATAAAAAGCATTGGTCGCCTGATGTTGTAAATAGATTGCACACAACGACCAATGACGTAATGGACGATTTAGGAAATCCAAACGATAAGGATCGTCCATTCCAAAGAAGAGGTTTATTGTTAGGTGATGTTCAATCTGGAAAAACTGCCACATATACAGCTATATGTAATAAAGCGGCAGATGCCAATTATAAAGTAATTATTGTTCTTGCAGGAATGATGGAAAATCTTAGAGTTCAAACTCAAGAACGTTTGGATGCTGAATTTGTTGGTAAAGAGAGTAAATATACTCTCGACAGAAAGGCTGATAACGAAATAAGAAATCATCCTGTTGGCGTTGGTAAAATTCAGAGCGATAATGAGAGGCAAATTGCTTGCTTTACATCGGTTGCAACAGATTTCAACAAAATAACGTTGAAGCAACTTGGCTTGAGTTTATCAAATCTGAACGGTACAGCATTGTTTGTAGTTAAGAAAAATAAAAGTGTTCTTAATAATTTGTATAGATGGTTATTAGAAAACAATGCAAGTCATGAAGATGGATTAATTGATTTACCACTATTGTTAATAGACGATGAGGCAGATAATGCTTCTGTAAACACAAATTCCGAGGAAAAAGATCCAACAGCGATTAACGCTGCTATTAGAAATATTTTGAACTGTTTTAAGCAGGCGTCATATCTTGGTATTACTGCAACACCATTTGCAAATATTTTCATTAATCCTGAAGACGAAACGGATGAAGCAGCTAGAGACCTTTTTCCAAAGGATTTTCTTACAGTTTTGCCAACACCAGAAAATTACATTGGTGCGGACAGAATATTTGGAAACGGAAACGCTGACGAATGGGACAATGAATCTGATGGCAACAGAAATCTTGGCGAATTTAACGATGCATTAATTCCGATTGAAAATGAGGAACAAGATAGCTTTTTCTATTTTAAACACAAAAAAGAAATTGCATATGCGCTAACAGACATCCCAGCCTCAATGAAAGAAGCTATTAGATATTTTATATTGTCATCTGCTATTTCGGACTACAGAAGAGATTATACCGAACACAGATCAATGTTGGTAAATGTAAGTCGTTTTACACTCGTTCAAAATCAAACAGCCGATATTATTGAAAGTTTTCTAAATAGGATTAAGTTAGACTTAGAGAATTATGCTCAATTGCCGGCAATAGAAAGCATGAAAATAAATAGTATTTCAATGCTTTTCGATGTTTGGAATAAGTATAATTTAGATAAAGTCATTGACATTGATTGGGAAGAATTTCTTCAGAAGTATTTGTATAAGGCTACACGACGAATAGAGGTTAGATCTGTCAACCAAAGCAGCGGAGCTTCTGCATTAGATTATCATAACTATAAGGATATCGGCATGAGGGTTATTGCTGTTGGTGGTAATAGTCTTTCAAGAGGTCTTACTTTAGAAGGCTTAATGGTTAGTTATTTTTATCGAAACACCATGATGTACGATACTTTGCTACAGATGGGTAGATGGTTTGGTTATAGACCAGGTTATGAGGATTTGTTCAAGGTTTGGATGGCAGAAGATGCTATTGACTGGTATGGATATATTATTGATGCAGTTAATGAACTTAAACAAGAATTATACAAAATGAAGAGGCAAAACCTAACACCAAAAGAGTTTGGTTTAAAGGTTAGGCAAGCACCAGGCGCACTGTTAGTTACTGCAAGAAACAAAATGCGAACAGGAACAATGGTAAAGCGACCTATCACAGTATCTGGTAGAATGCTTGAAACACCAAGGTTAAAAGGTGATAAAGCAACTATTGATAACAATGAGGCGTTATGTAGGAACTTTATAAAGTCCATTTCAGCATCAGCAAATTGGAAATATGATGCTTACACTAAATCTTTTATTTGGAAAGATATTCCTAAAGAGGCGATAATCGAAATTGTTCGTGCATTTGAAACTCATCCTTGGAATTTGAACTTCCAACCTATTGCATTAGCTGATTATATTTTAGATTCAAATCTTGACAAATGGGATGTTGCTATTCCAAATGGTTCATCTGATAGCACAGTTGGCGTTGAAACTTTTGATGATACTATTCATGTTAATCCTGAAATGCGCCGAATGGAAAAAGATTTGAACTACAAAAATATGATTAGAATTAATGGCCATCACGTTAGAGTTGGTACGGGTGGCTGTTCAAAGATTGGATTACCAAAGGATACAATTCAATATATTCGCAAAAAAAATAATAAAAAATGCAATGATAAGACCTATTTGATTAAGGATCGAAATCCTCTCCTTTTATTACATATACTCGAGAATAGTACTAAAAAAGATGATGACGATATGCCAATTATAATGTTTGCGTTAGGATTAGGATTCCCTGATGATGGAATTGAAAGAACTGCTAATTATGTAGTGAATGTTAAGGAATTGGAAAATTGGGTTGATGATATTGCATTAGAGGATGATGACGATGATGAATTTAACAATTAGCCAATTAAATAAAATTTGGCAAGATGCGTCAACTACTGTTGGTGGTTTTTTGCTTGCTGATAGCGAACATCCTATTGAATTTCATTTAGGATACGATAATGGACAGCGTTGTTTTATTGTTATGAATTCTGGAAAAGTTGATGATATTGTTTCTTCTAAAGCGATAACTGCTAAGAATGTTATAACTGGCAACACAAAATCTTTATTATTTCTATTGCGTTATGAATCTTTAGAAGATATCTTTTCAAATTTATGTTGGGATTTAATTACATATACTAAACAGAGCGATAATCCTATTAAGGATTTGATTGATAGATTTAACAATTGGCAAAAGTTATTGCAAAAATTGCCAAATGGTTTAATGTCGGCAAATGCTCAAAAAGGACTTATTGGTGAATTATTGTATTTAGAGTATTTAATTGATCAAAACGGAGTAAAACATGCATTTGAATCATGGGTCGGACCAGATGGAAGTGATCAAGATTTTTTGTTAGATGATTCATGGACAGAAGTTAAAACAACCACTATTAGCTCTGATTCAATAAATATTTCTTCATTGGAACAATTGGATCGAGATGATTTTGGAAGGCTTGTAGTTTATTTTATGGACAAAGTGGATTCGCCAAATAAATCTACTATTACTCTTGGCGATATTTTTGAAAGAGTTTTTGCAAAGTTAACAGACTCACAATATATTGACTCGTTAATATGCAAAACTTCAAAAGTTGGTTTTGACATCAAAAATATTGAAAAGTATAAAACGATTCATTTTAAATTAGTCGGAAGTAGTTGTTATGCCGTTAGGGATGAATTCCCTCGTTTAACCAAAAAAAATATTCCTAATGGAATTATTTCAGCTGGTTATTCGATTAGCTTATCAAGCATTAACAACTATAGAATTGAGGAGAAATAAATGGATGCATTAGAATTTCAAAAGGACTTTTTAGAAGAAGTCAAATCAACAGCTGTGGTAGCTGGCGAAGGGTCAACGGCTGCATTTGTAAGCATTATGACAGAATATCTAATAAACTCTGAAGTTATTCCTGATTTTACACCATCTTTTTTTATGGGAACAGGACGACATAATAAAAATCTTAGAGTCGATGGATATTGTCTTGATGAAATTGACTATACTATGAATTTGTTTATTGCCGATTATACTGGTAATGAAAACAGAGAAAGAATCATACAATCCTTTGTTAAAACAGAATTAGGCAAATTATCTGGATTTATTAGTGAAGTTTATGGATATCCAATGTTTAAGCGAAATATTGAAGAAAGCACACCTGCGGCTGATCTAATAGAACAGCTGGAATTTCACAAGCAAAATATAAGAAAATTTAGATTGTTTTATATCACAGATGGGTTCACTAGTGACAGAATAAAGGATATTGTAGCTGATGATATTGAGGGAATACCAACAGAATATCAAGTTTGGGATATTGAAAGATTATTTAGAGTTTGTTGTTCAGATTTAGGCAGACAAGCTGTAGAAATCGATTTCAAGGGATATACAGAGATGGGAATACCATGTCTTGAAGCAAGTGCTGCAAATAACGAGGATTACAAGAGTTATTTATGTATTATTCCGGGAGCTGTGTTAGCTGATGTTTATGACACTTATGGCAGTCAATTACTTGAAGGAAATGTTAGATCGTTTTTATCAACTAAAGTTGCTGTAAATAAAAAGATCAGAGGAACTATACTATCAGAGCCTGAAAAATTCTTTGCATTCAATAATGGTGTTTCTGCAACAGCTATGGACTTGGTAATTGAAACTACTCCAGAGGGCAGGTTCATAACTTATGCAAAGGACTTTCAAATTGTAAATGGTGGACAAACAACTGCTTCGCTATCTAATGCTCGTTTTAAAGATAAAGCTGATTTAAGCAATGTGTATGTTCAAATGAAGCTAACAGAAGTTGATTCAAACATTGAAAGAGCTAATGAATTAATTAGAAACATTTCAAGATCATCTAACAGCCAAAACAAGGTTAGCGAAGCCGATTTCTTCTCAACACATCCATTTCATGTCAGAATGGAACAAATTGCTAATCGTTTATATGCACCTGCAACTGGTGGTGCACAACATGAAACCAAATGGTTCTATGAAAGAGCAAGAGGTCAATATGTTCAATCTCAAATGCATATGACAAAAGCTGAAAAGAATAAATTTGTAGCTCAACACCCTAAAAAGCAAGTTATTACCAAGACGGATTTGGCAAAAATCAAAAACACTTGGGACGGAAATCCTCAAATGGTAAGTAAGGGCGCACAGACTAACTTTATTAAATTTGCGGATGTAATAAATGACGCATGGGATAAAAATGATGCTGAGTTTAACGAAAAATACTATAAAGACATTGTTGCATTAACACTATTGTTTAAACATACAGAATGGTTAGTTCCTCGTCAACCTTGGTACGAGCAGGGCTATCGTGCAAATATTGTTACATATTCTTTAGCATTATTTCATAGGCTAATCAAACAGCAATACAAGGATTCCGAGTTGGATTTATCTCTAATATGGAATAGACAACCAAAGCCGGATTCTGATTGGGATTTCATCGATGACCAGTTAGAATTAATTACAGAGTATGTTTATGATTGCATTACTGATGATGATAGGCTAACAGCTAATGTCACTCAATGGTGTAAAAGAGATGCTTGTTGGGAAAGCGTCAAGAAAAAATGCAATATTGAGCTGACCCCAACAATAGAAAATATGCTTATCGACAAAGAAGATACTATTCGTAGCAAGAAAGAGGCAAAACAAGATCAAGGTATTGTGTCTGATATGGAAGCTCAAGCTGCTGTTATTGAATATGGAAGCGAATTTTGGAAATCAGTATATGGATTTACAATTACAAATAAGTTGGGAGCTCCAAGTATAATAGTTGCATTGAAGCAAGCAATGATGATACCAAATCGTTTACCTAACCCAGTACAGTGTAAGCAATTGCTGAAACATATAGAAGAAGTCAAATTAAATGGCTTTAAATACTAAAAATTGAGTCCAGATTGTAAAAAAGTCTGGACTTATTTTTTTATTTATGTTATGCTGCAAAAGGTAAATAAATGTGCTATAATAAATAGCGTGGTGATAGAATGGCAAAGTATAATACAATTGACTTGTTCGCTGGAGCAGGAGGTTTAAGTCTTGGCTTTATGCAAACAAAAAAATTTGACATAAAGGTTGCTTTTGAAAACAACCCCAACATGCAGGAAACATATAAACAAAACCATAAGGGCACAGTGGTTTATGGAGATGTTTGTGCTGCTGATTACAGCAAAATCCAAGAGAAATTCGGAAAATTTGATGTTGTTATAGGTGGACCTCCATGCCAAGGTTTTTCAAATGCTAATAGGCAAAAGAATCATGCTATAAGCATGAATAATATGCTCGTAAAGGAATATATGCGTGCTGTTATTGAATTGCAGCCTATTGCATTCGTTATGGAAAATGTTAGTATGCTAAAATCTGATGTCCATAGATTTTATATGGACAAAGATGATGAAAAGAAAATAGAAAAATATAATATTCCTTTTGATGTTTCGGAAATTGAATTATTGGATAAAACTTACTATTTTGATGAAGCAATTGATATAGTTAAAAGTTTAGATGATATTATTCAGCACCTTTGGGATGAAAAAACATATTATTCAATCAATGTTATTTATAAGACGTCTAAAAACAATAAGAAACTACAAAAGTTACTTAAAGATAGGGAAAAGCAGCTTATTTCTTTACTTAATGGAATAGAAATAAATTCAAAAGATTATATTTCTGTTGTAAGCAACAACGCTTTTAACAGTATATTGGATTATTACAGTGGTTCAATAAAACTTTCTGAAATGATTAAGCATTTAGAAAAAGCTATAATGATTCAAAGAATGTTAAGCAAAGCAAAGGAAATTTTTGATAACAATATAGTTGTTGAGGAGTATAATTGCGATAATGGCATAGTTGCAAAGATTAAGTCTTTTGCAGTGTATGATTATGTTAAGGCAATTCTTGGTTCGGATGAAAACAACTATACAATAAATAGCGATGTTCTTTGTGCAACGGAATTTGGAGCACCACAAAAAAGAAAAAGATTTATCGTTATTGGTGTAAAAAAAGATGTTTCAGACCATTTTGAAATGCCAGCAGGAAAAATAAAGGAAGCACAATTTCGAACTGTACGTGATGCAATTGAAGATATTCAAGATGTTGATCCTGTTTTTTCTGTTGAAGAAGATAAAGGTGCAGAGCTTGAAACGAAGGACGACTTAAACCCATTAGCGAAAAAATTAAGAAACAGCGAAGTTTTATATAATCATATAATTACTAAAACAACGCCCATCGCCATGGAACGATTTAAAGCGTTGGAACAAGGACAGAATTTTCACACTTTAGACAAGAAACTTAAAACCACATATACTGATCCATCAAGAACACAGAACACAGTTTATTTACGATTGAATTATGATGAGCCATCAGGAACAGTGATAAATGTTAGAAAATCTATGTGGGTTCATCCTGTTTTAGATAGAGCTTTAAGTATTAGAGAAGCGGCGAGATTACAAACTTTCCCAGATTCTTTTAGATTTTATGGATCAAAAGATAAACAATATCAACAGGTTGGAAATGCTGTTCCACCAATACTGGCAAATGCAATTGCAAAACATTTGTTAGATATTATTAAATAACTCGTTTGTACATACAAGATATAAATTGTTACGCAAGTGTTTTATATTGTTTGTTGACATATTTTACTGTAGGACTGGTACATTTTTTTGTAGCAGTCCTTTTTGCTATTTGTACTGTTTTTAGGACTATAAAATCAAATGCAAAACAAACACTTGCTAATTGCTTTTTATTATGTTTATATACACTTGAGGTGATATATATGAACGCAGTAATATATGCTCGTTATTCAAGTGATAACCAACGAGAAGAATCAATCGAAGGTCAAATTCGTGAATGCAAAATATTTGCCCAACGCAATGGAATGACAATTGTTGGAGAATATATTGATAGGGCAAAATCAGCAACAACCGACAAACGACCAGAGTTTCAGCGAATGATTGCTGAAAGCAGTAAAAAAGCATTTGAAAGGATAATTGTTTTGAAGCTCGACAGATTTGCTCGTAATCGTTATGATTCAGCCCACTACAAAGCACAGCTTCGAAAGAATGGAGTTAAGGTTATTTCAGCAACTGAATCAATTAGTGAGGGAGCTGAAGGTGTATTATTAGAATCCGTTCTTGAAGGTATGGCAGAATATTATTCCAAAGAGCTTGGCGAGAAGACCTTGCGTGGTATGACAGAAAATGCATTAAAGTGTAAGCATAATGGTGGTTTGTGTCCGTTAGGTTTTACCGTTGATGAAAATCTAAATTATATCATTGACGAGACTTACGTACCTATTGTTCGTGAAGCGTTTAATATGTACGATAACGGAATAACCATTCAACAGATTGTAGCAGATTTTAATACTCGTGGATTGAGGACTCAACGTGGCAAAAAGATTTCAATAAATTGCATAACCAATATGCTTCATAATAGAAAATATATTGGCGAATACAAGTTTAAGGACATTGTTGTACCAGGCGGTATGCCTGCGATAATACCTGAATCATTATTCTTGCATGTTCAAGATAGAATGTTTACGAATAAAAAAGCACCGAGTCATTACAAAGCTAATTGCGAATATATACTAACCACAAAATTATTCTGTGGTTAGTGTGGAAGACTTATGGCTGGTGAAAGCGGCACAAACAGAACTGGTGTAAAATATCGTTACTATAAATGTGTTGGTGTAAAATACCATTATGGATGTGATAAGAAAACCATTAAAAAAGAGCGTATTGAAGATTTCATTGTATTGAAGATTTCATTATTGATAGGATAATGAGAATAGTTAACGATCCTACAGCAATAGACGAAATAATCAAAAATGTTTTAGCTTTTCAAGAGAAAGGGAATAGGGTTTTACCAACACTTGAAGCAGAATTAGCAGATATTGAAAAGCGAAAAGCCAATTTGCTTAACGCAATTGAAATGGGTATCGTGAATGCTACCACGAAGCAAAGGCTGGATGAATTAGAAATGCAGCACAATGAGCTGCTTGTGGAAATTGCGAGAGAGCAAATGGAAATGAACCTAGTTGATGAGAACAAATTAAGGTTTTATCTAGAACAGTTCAAGGGCATTGATTCTACCAAATTAGTCAATCGCAGAAAGTTAATAAACACATTTGTCAATCCAATTTATCTATACGATGATAAATTGGATTTGATATTAAATTATCAAGATGGCACAGAAACTATCTCATTGAGTGAGGTTGAAGCATTTGCCAGTAGTTCCCCCGTAACGAGTGAGGGTGAGCCGGGACTCGGCAAAACTTTGCTTGCAAAATGCTTTATTGATGAATGCGGATTGAAATCATACACTTTGCGAAGCAATAAGGGCGGTGACAAATTCGTTGATGAAATTACTGCCACATTTGAAAAAGCAAAGCAAAACGCACCTTCAATCATTTTTCTTGATGATATGGATAAGTTTGCTAACGATGATGATATGCATTGCGATGCGCAGGAATATGTTGCCGTTCAGGCAGGAATTGATTTTGTAAAGGGCAGTGATGTTTTTGTTATAGCAACAACGAATGACATAAATAAACTTCCCAATTCTCTTGTCCGTACAGGCAGATTTGACAGAGTTGTAATTGTTCAACCACCAACGCAGGATGATGCTTCCAAAATCATTGAGCATTATTTGAAAAACAAAAAGCTTTCCGATAATGTCAATTTCAACGACCTTTGCAAAATGATGTCGTATCACTCTTGTTCCGACCTTGAAACGCTTTTGAACGAGGCGGCAATTCGTGCGGGGTATTGCAAAAAGGACAGTATTGAAATGGAAGATTTGATAAATGCCGTGCTCAGATTGCAATACAAATCACCCGATGAGCTTTTGCAAAAGGACAAAGACGAAATTCGCAAAACTGCCATTCACGAGGCAGGGCATATTGTTGTCAGCGAGGTACTTAATTCTGAAAGTGTCGGACTTGCTTCCATTCGTTCAAAAGGCAGAAGCCGAATCGGCGGATTCATTCACAAATGCAAGGATGACGAATCGTTGCAAAATCAAGTGATGATTTGTCTTGCAGGCAAGGTTGCAACAGAAATGTACTATTCCGACACTTGTGCAAGCGGATGTTGGTCGGATTTCAAAAGTGCAATAAATTTGATTCGTAACGGCTTGACCGAAGAAGGAACAAACGGAGTTTCGTTTTTGGAATTTAAAAACTACTGTTATGATTTGTCTGAAAGATCATGGGATAACAGAGAAGCGGTCGTTCACGCAGAACTTGAGAGATATATTTTGCAAACAAGGGTTGTCCTTATTAAAAATAAAGAGTTTCTTGAAAAAACTGCCGAAGCTCTTGCAGAAAAGGAAACCTTGCTCTATTCCGATATTCAGTCGATTAAGAATAGCGTAACAATCACAAAATGCGTGGCATAATGCGCTTTGGCTATTATTGAAATAATGATAACTGCAAAAATGTATAAGATTTGCAGTAATGCGGGTGGGAGAATTTTATCTCATCCGCTTTTATATACTCTCGTTAAGGTGGTGGCAATATGAGCATTTGGAAAAAATATTACTTGACGCAATTTGCATTGAGCCTGTTGAATATGCGAATGGCGATATAGAATCCAAAGATAAGACAGATAAACACGAAAAATACAAGTCAAAAAATTACACTCGACTAAACATGAGTATATTTAGTGATTAAAAAAGTGAAATATACAAAACTCACATATGTGTGTTGTATAGAGCGAACCAAGTATGACATAGAATGTGAATTACTGCTATTTATTATAATACTTTTGACCATTTATCGACCACTTACAAACAGAAAACGGGATAAAAACACAGCGCTAAATTAAAAAACAGTCATTTCAAGGTATAAAAGAAATGGCTGTTTTTCGTTGTTTTGAGTGTATTTTATATTTTTTCATCTGTTTCGTAATGCGCAGGTCGTCGGTTCGAGTCCGACTATCAGCTCCAAAACCTGCGTAAACACGGCGTTTTCGCAGGTTTTTTCTTTTT
>OLPA01003034.1_pt1 | contig 11839 bp, 11 predicted proteins | sample 1672811 | NCBI WGS metagenome assembly OLPA01 (sample SAMEA3136726, study PRJEB25190) | human gut metagenome | biome: human gut; feature: human-associated habitat; material: faeces | place: Austria | collected 2013
TGAATGGGCCTTTTGGCGGACGCGAAGTCCATGCTGAAAAAAGATCCGGCTGCACGCAGCCTGGCCGAAGTAATGCTGCTGTATCCGGGCTTTCACGCGCTGGTGTTCTACCGGGTGTCGCACTGGTTTTACAAGCACGGACGGTTGTTCTGTGCCCGTATGGTCAGCCAGTGGGGGCGGGGCTTCACCGGCATCGAGATCCATCCCGGGGCCACCATCGGAGACGGCCTGTTCATCGACCATGGCGCGGGCGTCGTCATCGGCGAAACGGCGGAGATCGGTAACAACGTCACTCTATACCACGGTGTTACGCTGGGGGGCACCGGAAAAGATGAGGGAAAGCGCCACCCCACCATCGGAGACAACGTGCTCATCGGCACAGGCTGCAAGGTGCTGGGGCCCATCACCATCGGTGCGAACAGCCGTATCGGAGCCAACAGTGTGGTGCTGTCCTGTATTCCCGCCAATGCCACGGCCATCGGCATTCCGGCTTGCGTGGTGCGTGTGAACGGCAGCAAGGTGGCGCGTTCCAGCGAGGAGCTGAACCAGCGGGACTATCCGGACGTGGTGCACGCGGACATCAAGGCGCTGCAGCAGCGCATCGCGGCGCTGGAGTGCGCTCTGGCGGACCCGCAGGCTGCGCCTGCAGAAAAACGGTAACAAAAAAGCGCCCCGTTCAGCCGGAACGGGGCGTTCTTTTATTTTTGCGCTTACCGGAGGCTTACAGCGCGGGCTTCAGCAGATAGAAATACGCCAAAACCAGCGCGCCCAGACCAATGCGGTACCAGCCGAACACCTTGAAATCATGCTTTTTCACATAGTTCATCAGGAACCGGATGCACAGCATGGAAACGGCGAACGCCACGGCGCAGCCCGTGAGAAGAATTCCCACTTCAGAGCCGGAAAAGCCGCCGCCGTCGGCCAGGAACTTGACGACCTTGACGAGACTGGCTCCCGCCATGGTGGGGACGGCCAGGAAGAACGTGAACTCGGCCGCCGCGGTACGCGAGCAGCCCGACAGCATGCCGCCGATGATGGTGGCGCCGGAGCGGCTCGTGCCGGGGATGATGGCGAGCACCTGGAAGCAGCCGATCTTGAGAGCGGTCTTCCAGTCGATCTCGTCCACGTTGGTGATCTTGAACAGCTGCGCCTCGGCCTCGTCGGCCACGTCGCCGTACGGCTGGCGCGCGTGCCGGCCGCGCGGCGCGGCGAGGGCCGCCTCCGCCTCGCGCAGGCGGCGGCGGTTGCGACGCTCCAGCACGATGAACGCCACGCCGTACACGATGAGCATGGCCGCGACGGTCACCTTGTTGTAGAAGTGCTCGTTGACCCAGTCGTCGAACAGAAGCCCGATGATGGCGGCCGGGATGCAGCCGATGGCCACCATGCCCCAGAGGCGCCAGGTGCTCTTCTTCTGCACGCTCGTCTTCTTCGGCGAGAAGGGGTTGAGCTTATGGAAGTACAGGATGAGCACGGCCATGATGGCACCCAGCTGGATGACCACGAGGAAGAGCTTGAGGAATTCGTCGGACACCTGCAGCTTCACGAACTCGTCCACGAGAATCATGTGGCCGGTGGACGAGATGGGCAGCCACTCGGTGATACCCTCGACGATGCCGATGAGAAACGCTTTCAATGCTTCGATGATCATGCGCGAGTACTTCCTCGTTGTCCTTCGATATTACTGTTTGTGCTGGTAATGGTCCTGCAGCATGGCGATAGCCAGCAGGGCGACCGAGAGACACAGCCCCATGAGCACGAACTTGGGGGCTTCCTGCCCCACGGCGATGGTGGCGAACGCCACGACGGCTATCACAAGCGCCGCCAGCTTGCACAGGTACGAGATGCGCCGGTTGAACGAGGCATGCAGGTCGCGCCTGCGCTCCTCGTCGAGGTCGTTTCTGTCCCTGTTCGCTTTCTCCATGCCGGGCATTGTACACGACGCCGACCGGCGAGGTCGAAGAAACCACAGGGGGAACACGGGCGGGTTGGGAAGGCGGTCGGGACGTCGCGGAGACCAAGGGGACGCTAGTTCTCCAGGTAGGCGCGCTCGAGAAGGGGCTTCACCTCTTCGAGCTCGTCGAGCGACGTGAGGCCGACCTCGATATCGCCTGTTCCCCAATGGCCTTTGCCCGAGCAGTCCCTCACCAAGCTCGTTTCCGCAACCGTCGAGGCGTCGAGCGCCAAATGAAGGATCACCCGTTTCTGGTTGACCTCTACGCACACGATGTTGCGCACCTTCTTGATGGCGAGGTAGAGCTTCAGCTCGTTCTCCGACACGTCGTCGCCGAACGAGGCCATGTAATGGCGGACCTCGTCGACCACCTCGCGCAGCTTCTCCGGCGCTCCGGCCAGCTGCTCGGCGAATGTCTTGTCCACGTATTTCTTACCGAGCGATCCGCCCGTCGTCGCCGAAACCGACGGAGCGGTCGACGGCGCGTTCAAGAACTCGAACAGAATGACGTCGTCGCTCTTCGCGTAGCGAACGAGCCGGATGTTGCGATTCATCTGCTTGATTGCGTGGAGATCGTATTTTCCGAAAGAGCTGGCGACGCAGTACACCGCCGGAGAGCTCCAGTCTATCGAGTCGGCGACCTGCTTGCCAAGCTTGTCGAGCACCAGCCGCCAGAAGTCCGCACGATGATCCATGAGCCAGTCCAAGTAGAACAGCCCCTGATTGATGACGTTCTCGTTGGAGTCGCGTTTGTACTCGAACACGATCGGAGAGTTGTTCTCGTCAATACCGAGGCTGTCGATCCGACCGGCCTGGTTCTCGCATTCCCCCGCATGGTTGATAACGTACTCCGTTTGCAAGAACCTGATGCCGAAGAAGGCCTCCATGTTCGCCTCGATGAGCTGCTGCTTGGCGTCCAGGCCCACCTGCTCGATGCGGCCGAGGCGACGCTTCTCGCGGCGATCCAGTTCCACGCCGTCGGCCTCGGCGCGCTCCAGCTCCTCGGTGGCGGCCACGCCGGCCTCGATCTTCATGGCCAGATCGATCTCCTCGGCAGCGGTGAGCAGGGGCACCTTGCCGATTTCCTTCAGATACATGCGCACCGGATCGCCCGTGAGCATGGTCACGCCGGCATCGGCGTTGCGCTTGGCGCGATTGCGGGCGCGGGCCTTGGTACGGGGAGTGACCTTGGGGAGAGCAGCCGCTTCAACGGTGGCCTTCAGCTCCTCCTCGGGAATGCCGTCGAGCAGATCCTCTTCGGAGTCGATGCCGGCCTCGATCTTGTCCTCGGTCAGGCTGTCGGAAGCAGTGTCGTTCGTCGCGTTCGCGGGAGGTTCCGCGTTGTCCATGTCGTCGTCATCCAGGTCATCCATCTCCTCGACGTCCTCGGTCACGACGATCTCTTCGGTTTCGTTCTCAGGATTCTTCTTTGCAGCATCAGCCACGCGATAGTCCTTTCTCTGGCGTCTGCGCCTGATTTTGGGCATAGAAACACAATTCTGGCGCAGAGATACAGCAGAGAAGAATACTACAAAGAGAAGACCCCTTCAAGAGAAAACCGGCCGGAAGTTTAAGCGCAACGACAAACGCATTATCCATGGAACCTCCATGGAAGAAAGGCTCCATGCCGCTGCAGCAGTTGCCCCATCGTTTCGGCGAACCTCAAAGGAAAATCAGTCCCAATAGAAGAACGGCCTATATCGTCTCGGCCAACTTGTACCCGACGCGCCAGATAGTGACGAGGTAGCGTGGTTTGGAAGGGTCGTCCTCTATCTTCTCGCGGATCTTACGCACCATGACGGTGATGGAGTTAGGGTCGGCAGCCTCCTTGCTTCCCCAAAGCGCCTCGAGGATCTGATCGCGGGTGAACACGGCGCCCGGATCGGAGGCGAGCAGCTCTAAAAGCTCGATCTCCCGGGAGGACAGCGCCACGACTTCTCCGCGCATTCGAACCTCGTACTTCCCGAAGCGTATCTCCAAATCCCCTACCGAGAACGCCTCGGGACGGCGGTCGCGTCCCTCATGCTGGCGCTCGCGATCGCGTTCTCGACGGCGCAAATGCGCGTTCAGCCGCAAAAGCAGCTCCTCAGGCTGGAAGGGCTTCACAAGGTAGTCGTCGGCACCGGCCTTAAAGCCGATTGATTTGTCGACAATGTCGCCCTTGGCCGTGAGAAACATGATCGGCACCTCGCGTCCCTCACCTCGGACGATCTCGCAGATTTCGAAACCGTTGATATCGGGCAGCATCACATCAAGAATAAGGAAGTCGGGGCGCTCGGCCCTCAGCATCTCCAGGCCGTCGGCCCCGTTGCCCGCACAGCAGAAGTCGTAGCCGCCGCGGCGTACAATCTGCTCGATGAGCACCTGCATAGAAGCGTCGTCGTCGACGAGCATCACCTTAGTCATGATCTTCCTCCTCTACGGGCAATTCGACGGTGAACGTCGAGCCACACCCCGGCTCACTTGCCACAGCCACGGTGCCGCCCATCATGGCCACCAGATCCTTCACCAACGAGAGCCCCAGTCCGCTGCCGCCGTAGCGGCGCACCGTGGACATGTTCTCCTGACGGAACCGCTCGAAGATAAGCTCCTGGGCCTCTTTCGGAATGCCGATGCCGGTATCGGTCACGCGCATCACCACTTTGCGAGCGTCATCCTCGTCCGCCTCGCAGCAAACGCGCACAGCCACCTCGCCGCCGGCATCGGTGAACTTCACGGCATTGCTCGTCAGATTCGCAAGCACCCGACGCAGCTTTTCCCAATCCCCCATGATGAGGGGCACGTCGAAGTCGACCCGGGTGGTAAAGGCTACGCCCTTTTTGGCGGCCACCGGCGCCATAGCCGACTCTACCATACCCACGAGGTCGTTCAGATCAACCAGCTCCAGGTTCAACGTCTCGGAGCCCGCCTGAATGCGGGCGCACTCCAGCACGTTGTCCACCATCTCAAGCAAAATGGCACCGTTTTTGCCAATCTCCTCCAACTGGCGGCGCGCCTCGGGCCGGCCGGGCCCGATGGACTCGCCCAGGAGCTCGGCGAAAGCCAAAATGGAAGTAAGTGGCGTGCGCAGCTCGTGGCTAACGATGGCAAGGAAATCGGACTTGTACTGGTTGTCTCGGGCGAGTTGGGCATTGATCTCCTCCGCTCGACGACGTTGACGCTCCAGCTCGGCATTAGCGCGGGAGAGTTGCTCGGTGCGCTCGGCCACCTGCGACTCCAGACTTCCGTAAAGCTCCTCCAAGCGCCGGGCCATGGAATGGTACTGCTCGATGAGGTCGTCTATCTCGCGGGACGAGTACAGCACGCCTCGGTCGGTCGTGGCCAGGGAACCTCGCGCCGGCAGGCCACGTAGGCAACCTGGAACGAGCGCGGGCTCATTCGCATCGACGGCTGCTGGCCCAAAGACCCTCGGAGTGGTCGTTTCCCCCTCGGTCGCGTGCGCATCGGGCTCGGCTACGCGGGAGAAAGAAGCTCGAAGCTCCGTCAAGGGCTCGGTAATGAGTCGGCTGATGACAACGTAGATGAGAAGCGCCATGGCCGCCACCACGGCAAGAAAGAACATCATGTTGCTGATGATGGCGTCGCGCATGTTGGTCATGGCGCCATCTGCGGGCACCACCACCGACACCGCTCCGGCCACATCTCCCACGCTCCAGCCCTCTTTCGGGTAACCGGTCGCATCCAACTCGCCGGCAGGCTGGCCATGGCACTCGGTGCAGTCGTTGGAGACGTCCATGGCCCGCACATAGCGGAAAACCTGATCGCCTCCCTCGGTCTGGTAGCCCCATACCTCGTCGGTGTCCTTATCCGCCAGAAACGTCTCGATGGCGGCGGCCTCGTAGGCGTCCGGGGTATTGTAGATGTTGCGCGGGTTCAAGTTCGTGAAGCGGATGGAGTAATCCGTCTTCTCGGAGAACAGCGCCGCCACCGACTTCCCCGCAATGGCGCAATGCAGTCCCTTGTAGTCGTACTCCCCGTCGGAGGTATAGTTGATGACGTTCTGGTTCAGCGAGATGAAATCCCACATGGCATCCATCTCGGTAACGAGCACCCGCGACTTCTCCAGAAGATCGGTCTCGGCGCGGCGCGATTGATCGTCATAGGTGAACGCAAGGAACACCGCCGATATCAGCACGAGAACAACCGTGAGAAGCCCGATAAGCTTCGTCCGCAGCCCGATCTTCCTCTGTCGCCCAAAAATCGTCATGGCTCTATCGCGCCTGCTTCCAGGCAGCGCGCGGCCGGCTCGCCTTCTTCTCCATGCACCCTCCCTAACGCCCGATGCGGCTGGTAGGAGTTATACCCTACCAGCCGCCGTAAAGCTAGTGTCCCGTTCTTAAGCCGTTGGCGCTCAGGCCTCGTGGCTCACTTCCTGCGGGTTGCGCAGCACGCCGCCTTTGGCCGCGTCGCGATGGGGCGCGAACACCACAGCGGGGACCGTCTCATCGGTCAGCTCGCCCAGGGCGCTCACGCCCTCGGGATGACGCTCCCGCAGTTCCGCGAGGGTGCCGAACTCGAGCGCGCGCACCGGGCACGCCTTGGCGCAGGTCGGATCCGGCACGCCCTCCGGGTTCTCGTCCGAGCAGAGCACGCACTTGTGGGACAGGCCGTCGTCCAGCTGCACGGGATGCCCATAAGGGCAGCTTTTCTCGCAGGTCATGCAGCCGATGCACTTCTCCTTGTCGTTGTTGACGATGCCCGTTTCCGGATCCTTCTGCATGGCTCCGGTGGGGCAGTTGGCCACGCAGGCCGGGTTCTCGCAGTGGCCGCAGGTCATCGATACGTAGTAGGTGAACGCCGTGGCGGTAAAGGCACCGGCATCGTCGGCCTTCCACTCGCCGCCGCCGAACTCGTACACCTTGCGGAACTTTTGCGGCACCTCTAGGTTGTTGCGGTCGAAGCACGAGGTCATGCAGGCCTTGCAGCCGGTGCAGATGTCGGTGTTGACGAAAAATCCGTACTGTTCCATGATCTATCCCCCTCTTTAGGCCTTCTCGATCTTGCACAGGTTGGAATGGACGCCGTTGCCCTTGGAAATCGGCGTTGGGCGCGAGGACGTCAGCACCGAGATGCAGCCGCCCAAATCGAGCACGCTGGGGTCGCCGATGGTAGCGCCGTCGCGGGTCTCCGGGTCGTACCAGGCGCCCTGGGGCACGCTGACCACCCCGGGCATGATGCGGTTCGTCACCTTAGCGGTCATCTGAGAGCGGCCGCGCTCGGTGGACACAATGACGGTGTCGTCCTGGTTGATGCCGAGCGTGGCGGCGTCGCCCTCGTTGATCCAGCACTGCTGCGGGGCCACCGAGCTCATCCACGGCACGTTGCCGTAGGAGGAGTGGGTGCGCGTCTTGGTATGATGGCCGATGAGCTGGAAGGGATACTCCTCGCGCAGCGGGTCGCCGTATCCCTCGAAGTTCTCGTACCAGATGGGCAGGCCCGTGATCTGGTCGCGGCCGTCGTCGGGCACATACCCGCCGCCGGTGAGGTCCCACTGGCGCGACAGGTTGTAGGCCTGCTTCGAGAACACCTCGTACTTGCCCGAGGGCGTGGCGAGCGGGCCCTCCGGCGCGGCGATGGCCGGCGTGTGGTCGTCAGTCTGCTTGATGAGGCCTGCGGCGCGGAACTCCTCGAAGGTGTCGGGCAAGTCGTCGCCGGCCGCCTTCCCCTCGTTGTAGCACCACTCGATCCAGTCGAGCTGGGTCTTGCCCTCGGTGAACTCGTCCTTGATGCCGAGCGCGTCGGCCAGAAGGGTGCAGATCTCGTAGATGGGTTTGGCCTCGAACAGAGGCTCGATGGCCTTCGACTCGCAGCAGATGAAGCCGGTCCAAGCGGTACCGCCAGTGGTGAGATCGTCCTCCTCGAAGGGCGTGGTGCCGGGCAGGATGATGTCGGAGGCCATAGCCGTCGGCGTCATCCACGGGTCCACGGTGACGATCATGCGCACGCCGGAGTCCTTTTCATCAGGCAGGTTGTAGATGCGGAGCGAGTCGTTGATGTCGGCGTGCTGGCCCATCATGACATTGGATCCGTAGTTCCAAATGAACTTGATGGGGGCCCTAAGCTTCAGGGTGCCGGGCTCCTCGGCGTAGCTGGTGACACCGGTCTCATCGATGGCGCGGATGCCCCAGGTGGCGTCGTTCATGACCGTGTAGTCTTCGATGGCCTGATACCAGTCGAAGAACGAAACGCACACCCCCACCGTGTTCTTCTCGGGGAAGCACGGGATAGCCGTGGGCGTGGCGAAGGGAACGCCGCCCACGCCCTCGCGGGCGCCGGTGCCGCCGCCGGAGATGCCCACGTTGCCGGTGATGGCGGCGATCATCGCGATGGCGCGGGAGTTGTTGCCACCGTTGGAGTGGCGCTGCGGACCCCAGCCCTGAATGGTGGCCGTGGGGCCGTCCATGTACAGGTCGGCCAGCTCGCGGATGGTATCGGCCGGAACACCGGTGATGCCGGCGGCCCACTCGGGGGTCTTCTCGCCGGTGCCCGCATAGGCGCCGGTGCCAGCGAGGTAGGCCTCATAGGACATATCCTCATCGATGGTGAGCGCGCCAGACTTGTCGAGCCCCATGAAGGCGGTGCTTGTGGGCTCGGCCGCTTTCACATCGTCGGCGAAGCTGTCGGAGAAGAAGCCGACGAACTTGTCGCGGATGAGCTGCTCGTCCAGCTTGCCAGCGCTGAACAGGTACTGGATCATGCCGGCCACGAGCGCCATATCAGTGCCGGGGCGGATAGGGATCCAGCGGTTGGCCACGCCCACGGCGGTGTCCGACAGGTGCGGATCCACCACTACGATGGTGGCCTCGGGGTTTTGCAGGCGCACCTGGGTGAGCAGGTACTGCATGGCCGAGCCAGACATGCGGGTGTTGGCCGGGTTGTTACCGAACAGCACGATGTTCTTGGAGTTCACGAGATCGGTCACCTCGTTGTTCGACCAGGCGTCGCCGTTGAAGAGCGGCATCTCCCAGGTGATCTGACCGGTGGAGTAGTCGGCGTACTGGCGCAGGTAGCCGCCCCACAAGTTCATGAGACGCGCGAACATGGTCTGGTCGGGGTGCCACGACTTCGACACCGTACCGCCCAGCACGCCGGTGCCGTACTGGATGTAGAAGGCGTCGTTGCCGTACTCCTCCTTGATCTCCTTCATGGTGGTGGCGATGAGGTTGATGGCCTCGTCCCAGGTGATCTCCTCGTACTTGCCCTCGCCGCGCTTGGTGCCCTCGACGCGCTTCAGCGGCTTCTGGATGCGGTCGGGGCTGTAGATGCGCTGGCGGTTGGTGCGGCCGCGCACGCAGGAGCGTATCTGGTAGATCTTGCCGGGGCCGAACTCGTCGTCGCCGTCAGAATCAATGTCGATGCGCACGACCTGGCCGTCCTTCACATAGGCCTTCAACGGGCAGCGGCTGCCGCAGTTCACATGGCATGCAGACCAGCTGACGGTGTCGTAATCGAGCGGATCGCCGCCAGTGGCGGGCAGGCTGTCTGCGGCCGGCTCCTCCTGCTTGGCGGCCGGCGCGCAGCCGGTCAGCGCCACGCCGACTCCCGTCGCCCCGGCCAGGCCGAGGAACGACCGGCGGCTGATCTTGCCGAAGGTTTGCGCAGTCTTTCCCATAGACTCCCCTTTCCTCTTCTTGTTCGGGGCCCGAAGTGGAAGTCGGGCCCTCCCTCGGAAAGGAAGTCTACGCGCGCGAGCATGGAACCTCCATGGGTATTTGGTTCATTTTTCCTTAGGGATTTCTTATCGAATTATTGCATCCCAGGTCAGAGTCACAAAAATCGCTACTCCAACTCCCCCGTGGCGTAAGCGTCGTAGATGGCCTCGGGCGAATCGTAGTAGAAGCTGCCGTTGTAGTCGTCGATGAGGGCACTGACCGGCGAGCAGTAGGCGCGCAGAATTGCTTCGACATCGGTCGTCCCCTCGCGGTCGGCGATGGCAAGGACGAGCCGCTTGTACACCTTGCCTATGTCCCAGTGGGAGGGAACGGCGTAGCGAGCGGCGGCGACGTTGTCGAAAACGCCTTCGCCGATATCGGCCTCTTCGATGAAGTGATCGCTCACCACATCGATGTTGTCGCAATGGTACACATCGGCCAACTCCACGATGCGCCCCAGGCGCTGCGACCCGAGCGCTTCCACAACATCCGACCGGCGGTTCTTCGTCTTGCGCGCGATATAATCGACCAGGCTGCAAACGAAGAACACCTTGTTTTCGCGCTCGGTCTTATAGAGATACTCAGGCAAGTCCGAAATCGCTACGGCGCGCTCGGCATCACCTTTAGCCTCACTAGCAATAGAAGCTAATATCGCCATGGAACACCTCTCGCCATTTATCGCAAATATACCCGTGATTCAGCGAGATCAATTCCAGAATATTCGATAGATCCCTGTCCGGAATTTTCGACCGATTATGGGCGAGAAGGCATCCACCCGAAGAGGTAAGCCAGATTTTCGTAGCGTTCTCCGATGGCCTCTTTTCTGCCACATGCACATGAACCGGCTCACCGTTCTCGCCTACCCAGAAAAAGATGATGTAGGCACCAAAGACGAGCACTCTAGGCATATTGCTTTCCCGCCTCTCGGGCAAGACGGTAGATGAGGGGGGCGTTGTTTCTCACAATCTCGGTAAAGTATTCAAGTTCGGAGGCGTTGAAGCCCTCGACAGACTGCCAGCGACACTGGGGAAGGAAACACGTTGCCGAACAAAAGCCGCCATCAACAGGGCGCTCAATAGAGACCTGCACCGTTTGATCTTCCAGTATGTTCGAGTGCGCTATCTGCGTGTCGTCAGCAAGCTTGATATAGTCGTACATCATGAGCAGGCCTCCGTGATCGGGAACTCACGTCTTGGACGCCATTGTAGCACGCACCCCGAAGGCCAATATCGTCATTCCAACCCCCTTCCCTTTCCAGCCAGCCATTGCTCAAGAACGATCCTACATGCCATGAACCACTTTTGCGTCCTTCGAGGTATATCGCATTGATGGTACAATGCCGAGTACCACACTGTGTCGTTGTCCTTGAGGGCAAGGCGCTTACAACAGAATAGGCGGCAGAGGAGCCTTGGCGCTCGCTGTCGGCTTGCGCACGTTGCGTTCTCGCGGTTGAACCATTGATAAGGAGGGTATCTGCCTGTCTGGTGGTTCGCCGTGTTCCGAGCGCCCCGACACAGTGTGGTAACTGCGGTGGATACCCTCCTTACCTCTGTATGGGGCCGTCGCCGCGGTTGCACGCAACCGTCGTCGGAAGGACGCGCCCTTACCTCATGCTCATAAAACTCATTGGATGGGATTAGCAAGCTTTTCTTTAAGGCCTTTTATTTCGGCCCTTTTGGGCTCTATACGCTTGTCCAGCGCGGTAAGCTTGTCCATAGTTGGCTTGGCCTTACTTCTCGCCTCTTTAATTTGAGCTTTTATCTTTCCTTTAGCAAAAAACCCGCATTGATCCAACTTTTTCAACAAATCTGCTTCTTCTAGAATGAAATTGCAAACGGCTTCATTGCACTCTTTGTAATCTGCGCTGGAGGTAAAATCCGAAACTTCTTTTTCAAGAGATTTAATTCTTTCCTCAATGTCTTTTCTTTCCTCCTCGTGCGCGCCCCAATAATCATCTACCTTTTTCTGGTGAATTCTCCTTTCCGTCTCCTCCTTTTTGCTCTTCCAATTTTTTATCTGATTATCTCGTGCTTCTTTAGCCTTGTCGGTAAGCTCATACTCTTTAAACCATTTCGCACTTACATATAGGTCTCCAGGATTGTATGTTACCGAGTAAGTATCGCGGATCTTCTCTGTTATTGATATAAGATTCTTGTAACGCGTCAGATCTTCTTCGTCATCATTCGGATCTATGCTAATTGCGGTGAGTAGTAACCCTCTCCGGTACCAACAA